>Ga0308161_1001524_pt1 | contig 27539 bp, 26 predicted proteins | sample PhyFR2_FD_201034 | JGI IMG/M metagenome (GOLD analysis project Ga0308161, IMG submission 201034) | Phyllosphere microbial communities from UC Gill Tract Community Farm, Albany, California, United States - DLSLF.R2 | ecosystem: Host-associated > Plants > Phyllosphere > Unclassified | place: USA...
TTGTCCGCCTTGACGCGGACCTTGACGTTGTAATCCACAACGCGTTTGACAGCTACAAGAACCTTCATGGATTCCTCGTTACTCTCCGGTGAAAAGAAAGTCGCCTAGGCGAACCTGGCGGATGATGCTCATCGGGCGACAAGGGCACCTCTAAAAACGCCGGCTTGAATGTGAGGTGATTCACTTCGCGAAGGGAGGTGACCGTTCGTCAGGGGTGACTGTCGGGTCATTCATTCTCACGCTGTGTAAACTGCGCGCCGGACTTGCGCTGCGCATCACCGTCTACTGCCTGTGCCCTGTCTTTAGAGGTGCTCTTGAAACCGCCAGTCTGCCTACGGCGAGCGCAAAACCGCCCGTATCTTGACCGGAACGCCCATTCTGGTCAATACGCCAAAATGCCCTGTCATAAGCCGCGCTTCTTTGATTTATCAGGGCTGGAGGCGATTCAAACAAACGTTTGTATTGGACGCTCGGAGTGGTGTAGATATAATGCGCCGCCTAGAGAGAAAGGTGGATTCGCCAATATTCCCTTTGACGTTAACGTAAAGGCAATACGGATGCGAGATCAAACCTCCATATTAGAAAAAAAACTGTTGAGCCTTGAGTAGGAGATAGCCTGTGGAACGCGAATACATGGAATTCGACGTCGTCATCGTCGGTGCCGGCCCCGCTGGTCTGTCCGCCGCCTGCCGCTTGAAGCAGAAGGCCGCTGACGCCGGTAAGGAAATCAGCGTCTGCGTGGTCGAAAAAGGCTCCGAAGTCGGTGCACACATCCTTTCCGGTGCGGTATTCGAACCCCGCGCCCTGAACGAACTGTTCCCGGACTGGAAAGAGCTCGGCGCGCCGCTGAACACGCCCGTCACACGCGATGACATTTTCGTGCTGAAAAACGCTGACAGCGCGCAGAAGATTCCTGACTTCTTTGTGCCCAAGACCATGCACAACGAAGGCAACTACATCATCTCCCTGGGCAACCTGTGCCGCTGGCTGGCTCAGCAGGCGGAAAACCTCGGTGTTGAAATCTACCCGGGTTTCGCCGCTCAGGAAGCGCTGATCGATGAAAACGGTGTGGTGCGCGGGATCATCACCGGTGATCTGGGCGTCGACCGTGAAGGCAACCCGAAAGAAGGCCTGTACACCCCGGGCATGGAACTGCGTGGCAAATACACGCTGTTCGCCGAAGGCTGCCGTGGCCACATCGGCAAGCAACTGATCAAACGCTACAACCTCGACAGCGATGCCGACGTTCAGCACTACGGCATTGGTCTGAAAGAGATCTGGGAAATCGACCCGGCCAAGCATCAGCCAGGCCTGGTGGTGCACACCGCCGGCTGGCCGCTGGACATCATGGGCACCGAGAACACCGGCGGCTCGTTCCTCTATCACCTGGAAAACAATCAGGTGGTGGTCGGTCTGATCGTCGACCTGTCCTACAGCAACACTTACCTGTCGCCGTTCGATGAGTTCCAGCGCCTCAAGCATCACCCGGTGCTCAAGCAATATCTGGAAGGCGGCAAGCGCGTCAGCTATGGCGCCCGCGCCATCGCCAAGGGCGGCCTGAACTCGCTGCCGAAAATGGTCTTCAAGGGCGGCGCGCTGATCGGTTGCGACCTCGGCACCCTGAACTTCGCCAAGATCAAAGGCAGCCACACCGCGATGAAGTCCGGCATGCTCGCGGCGGAATCGGTGGCCGATGCGCTGTTCGCCGAGCAGGATTGCACCGTCGAACTGACCACTTACGTCGACGCATTCAAGAACAGCTGGCTGCACGAAGAACTGTTCGCCAGCCGTAACTTCGGCCCGGCGATTCACAAGTACGGCGCGATCATCGGCGGTGGTTTCAACTGGCTGGACCAGAACATCTTCGGCGGGAAACTGCCGTTCACCCTGCGCGACACCAAGCCGGATTACGCCTGCCTCAAGCTCGCGGCCGACTGCAAGAAGATCGATTACCCGAAACCTGACGGCAAACTGAGTTTCGACAAACTCAGCTCGGTGTTCATCTCCGGTACCAACCACGAAGAAGAGCAGCCGTGCCACTTGAAGCTGACCGATCCGAGCATCCCGATCAGCAAAAACCTGCCGCTGTACGACGAACCGGCGCAGCGTTACTGCCCGGCCGGCGTATACGAAGTGATCACCAAGGAAGACGGCGAGAAGCGTTTCCAGATCAACGCCCAGAACTGCGTGCACTGCAAGACCTGTGACATCAAGGACCCTGCGCAGAACATCACCTGGGTCGCGCCGGAAGGCGCCGGCGGCCCGACTTACCCGAACATGTAAGTCGAAACGCTGAACAACAAGGCTCCCGACATGGGGGCCTTTTTGTTGCCCAAAATTCCTCTGCCACCACAAAACAACTGTGGGAGCGAGCCTGCTCGCGAAAAGCGGTGTGTCATAAAAAGATGATGTCGACTGATACACCGCCTTCGCGAGCAGGCTCACTCCTACAGGGGATCTTCAGCGGATCAGGCAGCGCGCTCTTCCCCCGGGCTGCGTTCGAAGTAACGCTTGTATTCGCGACTGAATTGCGACGTGCTCTGATACCCCACTCGATGCGCCACCTGCGCCACGCCCAGCCCTTCAGCCACCAGCAGCGTCTGCGCCTTCAACAAACGTAAACGCTTCAGATACTGGACCGGCGACAACAACGTGCTGCGTTTGAAATGCTCATGAAAGGTCGACACGCTCATGTTCGCGCAACCGGCCAGGGTTTCGACATTCAGCGGCTCGGTGTAATGCGCATGCAGATGGCTGATCGACGCCGCCACCCGGGCGAATTGCCCTTGTTGCTCGACCAACGCCCGCAACACATCCGCTTGCGGCCCGCGCAGCGCGACGAACAATAACTCGCGAACCCGTGCCGGGCCGAGAATCTGGCATTCCAGCGGATCGTGCAGACAGCTGAGCAGCCGTTCGACACAACCGCGCATGCCATCGTCGAGCACCACCGAGGTCATCGACTCCGGCGTCTGCGCCGGAATATGCCGACCCGGCGCCAGCCCCATGGCCAGCACCAGTTCGCCGAGCAGGACGCGATCGATCGCCACCGACACACCGAGCAATGGCGCATCGGGCAAGGCAAAGGTTTCGCATTCGAACGGCACCGGCAGCGCCTGGATCAGGTAATGCCCGGCGCCATATTCCATGGTCCGTGGGCCGAGGAACGCCAGTTTGCTGCCCTGGGCGATGATCATCAGGCTCGGCTCGTAGATATGCGGGCCACGGGCGACGTCGCAACTGGCGCGCAAAATCTGCACACCGGGCAGGCCGGTCTGGCTGTAGCCATCGCGCAGCGCCAGCGGTTCGATCAACGAAACCAGCCGGGCATTGGCATCAAGATGACGGGTCAACTGCATCGAATAGGTCTTCGTAAAATTCACGGAAAAGGGGATGAAAACATCATCGCAGATCCGCTGGCCAATGCGATCGCCGAAACCCGCATGCCGGAGGATTAGGCATGAGACCCGGAGAAATCGTCATGGCCGCACCCGCCTCTGGCGCCCAGAATTCACCGCCTCACTTGTCACTGATTTTGCGAGGTCCTCCATGTACACCGCCATCGGCTATGCCGCCCAATCGGCCACCACTCCCCTCGCGCCGATGAAATTCGAACGCCGCAGCCCGCGCGCCGACGACGTAGCGATCGAAATTCTCTACTGCGGCGTCTGCCATTCCGACATCCATCAGGCACGCAACGAATGGGGCATCGCCGTTTATCCGCTGATGCCCGGCCATGAGATTGTCGGAAAAGTCACCGCTGTCGGTGCGAATGTCACCCGTCACAAGGTAGGCGATCTGGTTGGCGTCGGCTGCATGGTCGACTCCTGCCGCAGCTGCGAAGCCTGCCAGGCGAACCTCGAGCAATATTGCCTCGAAGGCCCGACCATGACCTACGCCACCCCGGACCGGGTCGATGGCAGCAACACCATGGGCGGTTACTCCGACAGCATCGTCGTCAGCGAACACTTCGTTGTGCGCATCCCCGAGAAACTGGCTCTGGCCAGCGCCGCACCGATTCTCTGCGCCGGCATCACCACCTACTCGCCGCTCAAGCACTACGGCGTCAAGGCCGGTGACAAGGTCGGAATTCTCGGCATGGGCGGCCTCGGCCACATGGGCATCAAGTTCGCCAAGGCGATGGGCGCGGAAGTCACGCTGTTCACCCGCTCGGCGAGCAAGGCTGAAGAAGGTCGCCGTCAGGGCGCCGATCACGTCATCGTCTCCACCGATGCCGAGCAGATGAAGGCCGCGGCCGGTTACTTCGACTTCCTGCTCGACACCATTCCGGTGCAACACGATTTGAACCCGTACCTCGACACCCTGCGTTTCGACGGCGTGCACATTCTGGTCGGCCTGATCGAGCCGGTGAACCCGCCCGTTCACGCCGGCAAACTGGTGATGAGCCGCCGCGTATTGGCCGGCTCCTTGATCGGTGGTATCGCCGAAACCCAGGAAGTGCTGGATTTCTGCGCCGAGCACAACATCACCTGCGACATCGAAATGCTCGACATCCGCCAGATCAATGAAGCCTACGCGCGAATGATTGCCGGTGATGTGAAGTACCGCTTCGTCATCGACATGGCGACGCTGAAGGCTTAAACCTTCACGGCTTACACCTTCAAGCCCAGCTCCGCCGACAGCCGGGTTGTGACCCCTTTCAGCAGGGGAATCAACTCGGCCATTTTTTCCAGCGGCATGTACGGCACGGTGCTGGCGATACTGATTGCCGCGACGATGCCCTTGCTCGCATCACGAATCGGCGCCGCCACGCAGCGGATCGACGGTTCGTTGTCTTCCAGATCGAACGCGTAGCCACCGGCAACGTATTCGCCCATGCGCTGCTCAAGCTGTTCCCACGACTGCTGGGGATGCTGCGGCCAGAACTGACTTTTGCCCCCCGCCGGCAGGCTGATGTCGTACAGCCGCCGCCAATCCTGCGGCGAATCATCGAGCATCAAGGCCTTGCCGATCCCGGTGCGCACCAGCGGCATGCGATGACCGACCCGTGAGCGCATTTCCGGGCCGTTGCGTCCTGGATTCTTCAGCAGGTACAGCACTTCGTCGCCTTCCCTGATCCCCAAATGCACGGTGTCGCCGGTCAGTGCCGAGAGCTCGTCCAGATACGGTCCGGCCAACGTCACCAGCGGCAACTCTTCGCGGGCCTGAAAGCCCAGTTCGATCAGTTTCGGCCCGAGCAGATAACCGATCTGCGGCACCACGCGCAGATAACGCTCGTCGACCAGGCAACTGGCCAGACGATGGGTGGTGCTGCGCGTGGTGCCGATCAGCCGGGCAATCTCCTTGAGATCACGCGCGCCACTGGCCACCGCCTGCACCACACCGAGGCCGCGCAGCAGCGTCTGGGTGCCGGTGGGCGCGGCGTCCTTGGTTTTTTCCGGGGCGTCTTCCTGCATATCCAGCCTTTTACCGTTGAGCGAAGGAACGGGCGGCATTATGGTCGCCCGAGACTGAGCACTACAACTCGATACGCTCGACCTTGCCCACCAGCAGCACGTAGGACAAGGCACCGACCAGTGCGAGCACGGCGATGTAGGTGATCGCCGGAGCGAACGAATCGCCGCTGGCGAGGAAGCCGATCACAATCGGCGTAGCAATCGCCGACAGGTTGCCGATGAAGTTGAACACGCCACCGGTCAGACCGAGCAAACGCGCCGGTGCCAGCGTCGACACCAGCGACCAGGTGATCGACGCCAGACCGTTGCCGAAAAATGCCAGCGCGAGGAAGGCAATCACCAGCGGCGTCGACTCGACAAAGTTGGCGCCGATGATCGCCGTCGAGATCAGCAATCCGCTGATGATCGGCAACTTGCGCGCGAACCCGATGCTGTAACCACGGCGGATCAACCAGTCGGAAAAGAACCCCGAGCACAAAACACCGACGAACGCGGCAAGAAACGGCAGCGACGCCAGGAGGCCGGATTTAATGAAGTCCATGCCACGGTACTTCACCAGGTAAGTCGGGAACCAGGTGAGGAAGAACCACAGCGTCGAGTTCAGGCAGAACTGGCCGAGGTAGATGCCCCACAACTTGCGTTTGCTGAGGACGATGCCCAGATCGGTCCAGCTGAATCTGGCCTTGACCTTGGCCGTCTCGGCCTGGATATCGACCAGCCCGCCGCCTTCGCGGATCAGGTCGATTTCCGCCTCGTTAGTGCCTTTGAAATCGCGCGGCTCGCGATACACCGCGTACCAGATCAGCGCCCAGAGAATGCCCACCGCGCCGGTGGCGACGAACACCATGTGCCAGCCGAATGCATGTTGCAGCCACGCCAGCACCGGGGTCAGGAAGGCCAGGCCGACAAACTGCCCGGAGGTGTAGAAACCGATCGCCGTGGCGCGCTCGCGCTCGGGGAACCAGGTGGTGACCACGCGGCTGTTGATCGGATAGGCAGGCGCTTCCAGCGCACCGACGGCCATGCGCAGCACGAACAGCGCGATGAAGCTGCTGACGAAACCGAGCATCACCGTCGCCACCGACCACAGCAGCAGCGCGACGCTGTAAAGGATGCGCGGCGGCACGCGATCGACCAGCCAGCCGCCGGGAATCTGCATCGCGGCGTAAGTCCAGCCGAACGCGGAGAAGATCAGACCGACGTGTACCGGATCGATGCCCAGCTCACTGGTCAGCGCCGGCGCGGCAATCGACAGGTTGCTGCGGTCGAGGTAGTTGATGACCACGGTGACGAACAGCAACACCATGATGAAAAATCGCTTGCGGCTAGGCGTGACTAAAGACGCCTGCCCGGAGAGGGTGTGCGTTTGCATGAGAGATGCCTCTTTTTATGTTTGTTGAGGTCATGACGCAGATCTCCTCTCCTTCGGAGAACTGATCGTTCCCACGCTCGGCGTGGGAATGCAGCCCGGGACGCTCCGCGTCCCGACAGCGGACGCAGAGCGTCCATTGAGGCATTCCCACGCCGAGCGTGGGAACGATCTGATGCTAGCGAGTCAGAGACTCACCACTCGGCAAAGCTGCCATCGGCATGACGCCAGATCGGGTTGCGCCAGCGGTGGCCGACGGCGGCGCGTTCGATCACGTATTCCTCGTTGATCTCGATGCCCAGCCCTGGGCCGTTCGGAATCTTCACGAAGCCCTGGTCGTAGTCGAACACGCGCGGATCCTTCACATAGTCGAGCAAGTCGTTGCTCTCGTTGTAATGGATGCCGAGGCTCTGCTCCTGGATAAACGCGTTGTAACAAGCCGCGTCGAGTTGCAAACACGCCGCCAGGGCGATTGGTCCCAGCGGGCAATGCAGCGCCAGCGCGACGTCGTAGGCTTCGGCCATGTTGGCGATCTTGCGGGTTTCGGTGATGCCGCCGGCGTGGGAGGCATCCGGCTGGATAATGTCGACGTAGCCTTCGCTCAACACCCGTTTAAAGTCCCAACGCGAGAACAACCGTTCGCCGAGGGCAATCGGCGTGCTGGTCAGCGGCGCCAGTTCTTTCAGCGCTTCGTAGTTTTCGCTGAGCACCGGTTCTTCGATGAACATCAGTTTGTACGGGTCGAGCTCCTTCATCAGCACCTTGGCCATCGGCTTGTGCACGCGGCCGTGGAAGTCGACGCCGATACCGACGTTCGGCCCGACCGCATCACGCACGGCGGCAACGTTGGCCAGGGCAAGGTCGACTTTCTCGAAAGTGTCGAGGAACTGCAGTTCTTCGGTGCCGTTCATTTTCACCGCCGTGAAACCACGGCTCACTGCTTCTTTCGCCGCACGCGCGGTGTCGGCCGGACGGTCGCCGCCGATCCACGAATAGACACGAATCTTGTCGCGCACCTGGCCACCGAGCAGATCGCTGACCGACACACCAAGGGCCTTGCCCTTGATGTCCCACAGCGCCTGATCGATACCGGCCAGCGCGCTCATGTGGATCGCACCGCCACGGTAGAAGCCGCCGCGATAGAGCACGGTCCAGATGTCTTCGATATTGCGCGGGTCTTTGCCGATCAGGTAGTCGGACAATTCTTCCACCGCAGCCGCTACGGTATGCGCGCGCCCTTCGACAACAGGCTCGCCCCAACCGGTCACGCCCTCGTCGGTTTCGACCTTGAGGAAGCACCAGCGCGGCGGGACGATGAAGGTCGTGAGTTTGGTGATTTTCATCTCTGCTCTCTTTTGTAAATGCAGCTTTTATTAGATGCAGCGCACACAGCGCCCAAAAATTCTTAACGCAGGGCTTTCCAGGCAGCCACGTAGGCCTTGGCATTGACCGCCACCTGATCGGGCGTCATGCCCGGTTTGAACAGGCCGGAACCGAGACCGAAACCTTTCACACCGGCGTCGATAAAGGCCTGCATGTTGTCCGGCGTAATGCCGCCGACCGGCGCCAGCACCGTGCCGGCTGGCAACACCGCGAGCCAGGCCTTGACGACCGCCGGGCTCATTTGCTCGGCCGGAAACAGCTTGAGAATGTCCGCGCCCTCGGCCAATGCGGCGAAGGCTTCGGTCGGCGTGGCCACGCCCGGCGACAGGTACAGGCCAGCCGCTTTCGCCGCGCGCAGAACCTTGGCATCGCTGTGCGGCATGACGATCACCTGTCCGCCAGCCGCTTTGACCTGCTCGACCTGCTCGGGGCTGAGCACCGTGCCGGCACCGATCAGGCAATCGGCGGGCAGCGCATCACGCAGGATGCGGATACTTTCGTACGGCGATGGGGAATTGAGCGGTACTTCGATGACGCGAAATCCGGCGGAATACAGGACTTCACCGACAGCCGCCGCTTCCTGCGGTTGCAGGCCACGCAGAATCGCGATCAGACCGTTTTGTGCCAGTGCTTGCTTGAGCATGTCAGGCTTCCAGTCAGGGTTAACGGGATGAGGAATCGATCAGTCCGGCGGCACGCGCCAGTTGCCACAGGCCACGCTCGGTGGCCTGCTCGGCCAGCGTCACCTGAGCAAAGCCGCAGGCGTCGAGGGCACGGCGATAACGCGCGCACAGCTGCGCATTGCCGATGAGCACGATCGATGGAAGATTCGCTTGATTGCGCCGGCGCCGCTGCACATTGGCGAGTGCGGCGAGCTCATGGCCGATCATCAGGCCGGAGAGATAATCCGCCTGAGCGCTCGGGCTCAGTTCGCCGGTCAGGCCGAGGGTACGGGCGCTGAACAAGGTCGACAGCACACCGAGCTCGGCATCCGCCGACAGCGCGATTTGCACACCACGATCGAACGCCTGCGCATCGAAGGTCGCGCTCGGTTGTTGGGTACGACCGAGGATGCTGTGCTCGCTGAGCACGGCAAACACTTCGCCGGTCATGAAGGTGTCGAAATGGGTGATGCGGCCATCGACCACATCCACCCATTTCGAGTGGCTGCCGGGCAGGCCGATCAGCAGATCGCTACCCGCCTCGACCGGCAGACTTTGCAGCACGCCGAGGACTTGGGTTTCTTCGCCACGCATTACATTCGGCAGTCGCGAACGCTGAATCACGCCCGGGACGATATGCACCGGCGTACCGCGCAGACTGACAACGGTTTGTAGGGAATTTCCGAGATGGGCGACGTCGGCCGGCGTCTCGCAGTAAGCCGCTTCGCGCCAGCCCTGCGCACTGCCGACCATGCCGCAAGCGATTACCGGCAGATCCGGCTGCACATCAAGCCAGTCACCACAGGCCTCGTCGAAGGCCAGTTCAAAACCATCGGCGCATTCACGGCCGTGGATGATTCGCGGGGTCTTGGGCAACTGCATGATCCCGGACGACAGCGCACGCTGCTCCAGCACCACACCGTCCGCCGCGAGTTTGTAAGCACGTAATGAGGTCGTCCCCCAATCGAGCGCGATCAATTGCGCCTGCATCGCTTCACCTGTTTTGTTTTTGGCAGTGAGTGCGACGGACTATAAACCCGGGGGATTGTAAATCTCAATATATAAATATTGATCCCATATTATGGGAAGCGTCGACAGTAACGGTATCACCTCGCTCAAAACGCCCCCCGGCTGCAAGGATGGCGATCGAATGCCGCGAAAGGCCGAGTCAGGCTTGCACGGACAAAAATGCAAGGTTCGCCATGCCGCTGCGGTCGGGAAGTATTCAGGGAGAGCGGCCCTCGAAAGAGGCAAGGCCGGACGGGATATCTTTCATTTTGCATGGCCAGTTGTCAGCAAATCCGCGCTAGGTATCTGCATAATCTTGGAAAAATACGTCTTGTATGTAGTGGAATGGACTCTATACACACAGGAAAAGGAATCTCTGGCTTTTAAAAAGGGATCCAGTGTTTCCCCTTTCAGGCGCCTTTCTCCCCCCTCATCGTCTACCGACTCGTCAAAAATGACATCTGCCCTATAAATTAACGAGTCAGGTGAAACCCTCTCGATAAACCCGAAGCCGGACTGTTTAATTCGGTGTGCCTGAGAAAAATCAAGATCACTTGTCAACGAGCAGACCAGCCCACGCCCTATAGACGACTTGAACAGGCCGAGAAGTTCCACGTCGGACTTGAAATAAACTTGATAAATTCCGGTAGTACGAAGCCGCTCTGTCTTTTCGTATTTAAGGTTAGCAATGGGCCGGCCATGATTCAAAGAACAAGCCGAGAGCACCGATATACATATTGCCAAGATCAAAACCTTCATAGGCGGTTACCCCTTGATCCATTTGAATATTGACTCCGCTACAATCTGTCGCGCTGACTTTCCACCGGGCAAGGCATGAGCATACATAAAGTTGGCATCTGCGTGATTGATATCGAGCCGCCCCATGACATTCGGCCCTTCGGAGATCTCCCATTGCTCACCGAAGTCTGCAACCAGATCTGACAGGTTCCAATCGACCGCAGCGGCCCTGATATTTACCCAATACTGCGCTTTAGGCTTGGGAACCTGACGATATATTTTCGAAATACCATATACGATTTTGCCGTGTCCTACGGGATCCAGGGTCACCAAAATTTTTATTTTGAAACCGCGCTCGGTTAAAACGGCAGACAAATGAGCACCGTTCCAGCCACCCAAACTGTGGCCGATGATATAAATCGCAGTATTGCAACTTGGAATTTTTCGAATAACGTTACGCTCCAGATCCTCCTCACTCATAAATGAGTTATAACCAAGGGGCAACGTCGTACAAGATTTCTGTATCTCCAGCGCTTCGATGTCCGCGTCGACCATGTCTCGCACATAGTCGACATTGTGATTGGGACCATCAACGTAATACCGTTCCTGATCGCCAGCTCCACCAACAAGAAAAACCATTGCATCGCGGATGCTTACTGTTACTTGCTTGACCGATTGATCTGTCTTGCAAGTAAGTGTATGACTCACGGGATCCCTTTTCGCCATTGCCGGTGGTGGAGCCTCCGCTGTTGCACTTCCATTTGCCATCTCTAATTACTCCACAAATAATTTAATCGTCTCAGCCAGGTGCGAACTGACGGTATGGGTAAATCCCGCCGCATCCGTCACGCCAGACTCTTCACTGCCGTCACCCCGCTGAATGATGTAAGGGTGATAAGAGACCGGCTCTCCGGTGTCCTGATTGACTACTTGCAACCTGTCAGTGAAATGCACCGGCATCGGCAACAGCCCGCTAAATGCGGCCCCTCCCCCACTTTGGCCGATGATCACCGTGCCCGAGCCACCGATCACGACATTGCCATGCCCACCAGTGCTATCGAGCATCGCGGCGTTCAGGCCGTTAATGAAAACAGTGCCGGAGACCGCTCCGGTGATAGGGCTGCCACACGCTGATTTATCGGTCATGCGGGCAGCAGCGAGGCCGTCGAAGAATACGTCCGGCGAGCCGGAGACAATCGGGTTGGTGCCGTGACCTGGCAGTGGGCAGGCGGTTGGGTCGGAGACGCGAGCTGCGGGTTTACCACTCAATTCAAAGCTCCTTGCTTAAGGGGTGCCGGGGATGGCTGATAGATGTCGATGTCGGTCGCGACAAAGCGCCAGCGATTATCGACCGGGTCGAACAGAGCATGACAATGCTCACGGCTTTCAGGTGATGTCGCGGTTTGTATGGCACGCCAGGCTTCGTTGGCTTGCCAACTCAACTCGGCAGGCGTTGCATCATCAAGTTCGTTGAGCCAGGCGTTGTAGTTGCGCAGGTGATTGCGCTCGAAAGCCGATTGCAGCAAGTCGCCCATTTCCACGCCAAGGTCCAGATGATGCCTGGAGGTCCAGCGCCCCACTTCGGAGTAGACGTGCCAGCCCATCGGGATCAACGCACCGTTTTTCAACAGAGAATGGCCGGCGAGAGCGACGAAGCCGCAACAGACGTGCAGCATCAGCCAGCCTTGATGGGCGTCGATAATCGCTGTGGGATCAAAGGTTCTCAGCGCTACCACGCGGTAGTCGCCAAGGTCGGCACTGCGCGTCATCAACTCGGCATCAAGCCGCGACACGAAAGCCCGTATAGCCACGCCGCCAGTGCGCTGGGCCATGCAGAGAATTTCCACAGCCTGTCGATTCGGGTCGTCAGAAGAGCCGGTAGTTTTCACCAGACCATACAGACGCATGGACGCCTGCAGTCCGCTCATAGCTGGTCACTCATTGACGCAGCGAGGGCTCCACAGGCGCGGAGAAATTTTGCCAGATGCATTGCAGGTGTCGTCCGTGAGCGCGCAAAAATGGCGCACAGAATGCCGGACTAGAGCGGTGGCGACAACTGAATCAGCAGTAGATTGCCATCATTGTGCTCAGCCCTCGGCAAATTCGCGCAACACCTTGCCATCCATGCGATACCGCACCCATTCCTCCTGCGGTTGCGCACCGAGCGACTTGTAGAATTCGATGGCCGGGGTGTTCCATTCCAGCACGCTCCATTCGAAGCGGCCGCAGTCGTTGGCGCAGGCGATTTTCGCCAGGTGGCGCAGCAGGGTTTTGCCGGCGCCGCCGCCGCGCTGTTCGGGGGTGATGTAGAGGTCTTCGAGGTACAGGCAATTGCTGCCCAGCCACGTTGAATAACTGAAGAAGAACACCGCGAAGCCGATCGGCGAGCCGTCGCGCAGGCAGATCAGGCCGTGGGCGGTGGCGCCTTCGCCGAACAGGCTGCGTTCGATGTCGGCGACGCTGGCGATGACTTCGTGACGGGCCTTTTCGAAATCTGCCAGTTCGGTGATAAAGGCGAGGATTTGCGGCGCATCGCTGGGGGTCGCCGGGCGGATTTCGATCGTCATGGACGGACCTTGTATGCAAATTAAAGCGCCATACTAAGGCGCGCAGCGGCGCTCGTCACATGGCAAACATACTGATCTGTCCAATTTGCTGAACACTGTTGCCCTTGTGGGAGCGAGCCTGCTCGCGAAAGCATTCTGTCAGTTGAATCAACGTCTGACTGATATGACGCTTTCGCGAGCAGGCTCGCTCCCACAGTTGATATCGCAAATTCTGAAAGGATGCTTATGACCGTTAACTGTTTTGCGCCGCCGGAAACACTAGCGATCGGTATCGTCTGAACAGCAGACACGCGCGCCCGGCATAGACCGTTCGTCGATCATCAGGCACCAATCCGTCATCAGGGCTGACCAATCCAGTGTAAGGATTCCAATCACTGGAGAAGCCCTATGATCCCGTCAAGGTTGACCGCTTTAGTCTTCAGCGCGCTGCTTTGCCCTGCGGTGTTCGCCGCCTCGTCCACGGCAGCGGGCACTGGCCCTACCGATCCGACCCCGCCACGCGCGCCCGCCATCAACAGTGCTCCCGGTATGAACACCGATGGTTCCGGCGTGCCGCTGATCAATCAGCCACCCGCCACCGGCACCGATCCGCGCACTCAAGGCAGCGATCCGGGCCGCCAGGGTGGCATGAACACGCCCGACTCTCCTGCCACTGCGCCTGACAATGCCGGCCCCGGTGTCGGCTCGAAAACCACCACCGGTGGCTCCGGTTCCGAAGGTGCCGGTCAGTAGTTCGCCGACGCGAGCGCCCTATTCACTCCCATGAAGAGGTAACCATGAACGTCGACAAAGACCTGGAAAAAGAAGTCCTCACCCGCCTGCTGCACGCCCATCCCAACGGTTTGGGCAAGGAGGTGCTGGACAATTACCGGGGCGAGAAAGTCGTGGCCAGCGCCCTCGCCGCCCTGCAGGATCGCGGGCTGATTCATCATGGTCACGTGACCTTGAGCGAAGCGGGTGAACACTCGCTGAACCTGCCGATCAAGCTGAGTTCTGCCGGCGTCGAAGCGGCGCGCAAACTGGATCTGCAGTAGTGCCAAGCCGCTCGCCGTCGCAGCGGCGAGCGGCGGATCCGCAACTTGAGGAGAAATCCCATGCCTCGTGGAAGCAAAGACAAATACACCAGCGAACAGCAGCGCAAAGCCGAGCACATCGAAGACAGCTACGAGAAAAAGGGCGTGTCGAAAGATGAGGCTGAGGCGCGCGCTTGGGCGACGGTGAACAAACAGTCCGGTGGCGGCGAGAAGTCCGGTGGCTCCGGGCGCAAGAAGCCCGCCAGTGCCAAATCGGAAGATCGCAAGGAGTCATCGCGCCGCGCGGTGGCCAGCCGCAAGGGCCATTCACGCAATAGCGAGACTTCGAAGGATGCGCAGACTGTCGATAGCCTGATGAAGGAAGCCCGAGCGAAGAATATTCCGGGGCGGTCTTCGATGCGCAAGCAGGAGTTGATTGAGGCGTTGCGCAAGGCGAGCTAGAACGACGCCCACTGTAGGAGCTGCCGAAGACTGCGATCTTTTGCTTTTCAAGATCAAAAGATCGCAGCCTTCGGCAGCTCCTACTGAAGATTTGTGTACGACGTAGATCTAAAGTGGGAGCGAGCTTGCTCGCGAAGGCGTCGGGTCAGTCGCCGCTGGATTCGCGGATAAACGCATCCACCTCACCCGCCCCCGGCGATGTCGCCGGCCCCCAGCGAGTCACCGCCAGTGCCGCCGCCGCATTCGCCCGCCGCGCCGCTTCCGGTGCCTCCAACCCCTGCGCCAATCCGGCAACAAACACCCCGGCATGCGCATCACCGGCGCCATTGCTGTCCACTGCTTTGACAGCAAACCCCGGCACCTGTCGACGCTCGCCACGCTGCTGAATCCAGCACCCCTGCGGCCCGTCACGCACCACCATCAGCACACTTTCCGGCAGCATTTCCGCGAGGCGATCCATCGCGATACCAGTCTCATCGGCTCCGGTAAACCGCAGCGCCTCGATACTGTTGCTGGTCCACACATCGATGCGCGGCAGCAATGCCTGCATCATCGGCGCGTCAGGTGACTCCACCAACGGCCCCGGATCGAACACCACATTGACCGACGTCGGCAGCGCCAGCGTCCAGTCGAGCAACGCCTGCGCCTTGCCCTCGTGCAGCAGACTGTAACCGCTGAGATAAACGTAATCGCCGGGCTCGGCAGCCACACTGTTCAGGTCATCCTCGGTCACCTCGCCTTCAGCGCCGATGTAGGAAATGAAACTGCGTTCAGCCGAGGCGTCGGTCAGCGCCACGCACAGGCCGGTATCGCGCTCGGCCGGTTCGCGGATGCCGATGCAGATACCTTCCGCCTGCATCGCTTGGCGCGCCAGGTCACCAAAACGCCCCGTGCCATGGCGACCGAGGTAAACCACCGGCAGGCCGTTGCGCACCGCAGCGGCCATCACGTTGAAACCGCCGCCGGCTTCGAACCCCGCCGACTGCGCCAGCACATCGCCGCCAACCTGCGGCAGTTTATCCACGGCCATGACCAAGTCGATGATGACCTGGCCGGTGTGCAACATCTTAGGCATGAGCATTCTCGGGTTGCGCGGCGCGGCGATCTTTCGCACCGCCAAGGACCAGGTAAATGCCACCGGCGACGACGAAGGTCACGATCCAGCCGAGGCCGTTGTGGCCCAGCCAGGAGTCGGACAGAAAACCCTTGAACCAGACGTTTTCTGCCGTGGTGCCAATGGTGGTAAAGCTGAAACCGAGGACGATAGCGATCGCCCAGGCACCAAACGCGCGCCACTCGATGCCGCCGCGATACCAATAGGCGCTGCTCGGGCTGACGTCGAGCAGGTCTTTGGGGCTGTAGTAGTGACGGTGAATCAGGTCGACCACGAAGATCCCCACCCAGGCAGTGATCGGCACTGCCAGCAGGGAAATGAAGGTAATGAACGGACCGTAGAAACTGTCGGCGATCAGCATGAAGTAGATCGAGCCGGCGAAGATCGCGACGATATCCACCACCACCGCGTAGACCCGCTTGACCTTCAGGCCCAGGGTCAGCGTGGTCAGGCCGGCGGAGTACACCGACAGGTTGTTCGACAGCAGCAGGCCACCGAATGCGGTGATCAGGTACGGCACGGCCATCCACGTCGGCAGCATGTCGCGGATCGCCACGATCGGGTCAGTCGCCGACGCCAGATCATTGTTGCCCACCGACAACAAGCCGCCGAGAGTGATCAGCAGCACCAGCGGAATGCCCGCGCCGAACGCCGCCGACGCCACCAGGCGCACAGCCTTGACGCTGCGATGCTGATAGCGCGACATGTCCGCACCGGCGTTGGCCCAACCGATACCAGTGCCGGCGGCCATGGTGCCGATGCCGATGATCATTGCGCTCAGCGGTGCTGGCGTGGCGTTGAACACCGCGCTCCAGTCGATGGTCGCGCAGAGAAAACCACCGACGAGAATGTTCAGCGCACCGAACACGTACGTCGCCCACTTCTGGATCACCAGCAAAGTCGCGTGGCCGAGGCCGGACACCGACAAGGTCAGCAGGACAAAGATGGCGATAAAGATCAGCGTCAGTATCGGCGCACTTTTCGCCTCGACCGGCGAGCCGAACAGGATCGAGCACAGCGACAACAACACGAACGCGGCGGTGGTGGTGTTGACGGTTTCCCAACCCAGACGCGACATCAGCGAAACCAGCGTCGGGCCGATGTTGCCGCGCACGCCGAAAATTGCCCGGGAGAGCGTCAGGCTCGGCGCGCGGCCACGACGCCCGGCAATCGAAATGATCCCGACCACGGCAAACGAACCGGCGGCACCAAGAATCGCGACGATGATCGCCTGCCAGATCGCCAATCCGCGAAACGCCACCAGTGTCGCGCCAAGCGGCAGGCCGAGGATGGAAATATTCGCCGCAAACCAGACCCAGAACAGTTGCAGCGGATGACCGTTGCACTCGGTTTCCGGTACCGGCTCGATGCCCCGGGTTTCCAGTTGCCCGACGCTTTGCCCGGCGGTTGATGAACTCATGAAGATGCTCCCGTTTGCCTTTTTTGTGGTTGTGGCAATGATGCAAAACGACAAGACAACCGGCCTTCCGAGGCCTGTCTGTGCGATCCATTGCTGTGTGAATTCATTAGAAATGCGCCGCGCCTTTCGCGAGCAGGCTCGCTCCCACAAGGGAATGCATTCCAATTGTGGGAGCGAGCCTGCTCGCGAAGAGGCCAGCCAGTCAACGCAAGGCCAACAGCCCTTGCACCAACGGCTCAAGCTCAAGTTGATTAACGACTTTCACCGTCTCGATCATCGGCTGCGGCCAGCACTCAAGCCCCAGGCAAGCCCCGAGCATGGCGCCGAGAATCGCCGCGATGGTATCCGTGTCGCCGCCCAGGCTGGCCGCCATGCACAGCGCTTCGAATGCAGTCATCTCGCCGATGGCCACTTGCTGGGCCAGTGCGAATGAAACCACCACCGACTCCTGCGACGCCACCGATGTACCAATCACGTCGTAGAGCAGATCGGCGAGCAGTGCTTTGTCGCTGTCGACACTGATACTGCGCGCCCAACTGATGCGCGAGGCCATGCGCCCGCCAGCCACCCAATGCCCGTGCGCTTCGGCTTGCTGCGCGATCTGCTGGCCGAGGTTCAGCGCCTCGCCGAGATCGACGTCATTGATGCCAGCGGAGACCACCGCCGCCACCGCCGCCGCACTGGAAATCCCCAGCGTGGTGTTATGCGTCACCTGGCACGCCTGCACGACCGCCGCAATGAAGCGCTGCGGATCGGCCACGTTCGCTGCAATGCCCACCGGGGTGATGCGCATCGCGGCGCCGTTGGTGGTGCCGTAGCGCCCGGCTTCCTCCGGGGAATGCCCGGCGAGGATCATCTCAATGGCGCGTTTGGTCGAGGGGCCAAGCAAGTCCTGCGAGCCTTTGGCCTGCATCTCGGCTTCCCATTCGATCAAGCGCTGGGCGAGAACCGCCGGCTCGATGCGGCCGTGACCTTCGACCAATAACTCGCCGACCAGGATCGCCTGTTCAGTGTCGTCCGTGATGGAGCCTTTGGGCATGTTCGCGGCGATCGGTTGCAGTGGGCCGGCGTCTTGTAGATCAGTGATCTGGCCGAAGCGCGCCTTGATCGTTTCGCGATCGAGCGACTGCGTCGGCATGCCCAGCGCGTCACCCAGGGCCAGACCATAGAAAGCGCCAAGCGCACGGTTGAGCGCGGTCATTTCGATTCTCCGAATTGCAGGTGCAGACGAAAGTGCACCGGGTCGAGCAGGCTTTCGACCTGTTCCATGAAACGGTTCTGCCGGTCGTAGGTGGTGCGCAGGGCTTTGAGAAACACCGTGCCGACCGGACGGCCGAGCAGCTCGGCGTCTTCGGCATTCAGCGGCTCGGCGCCGATCCACTGATCGCCGCGCTCGCCGATGTAGCCGTAGGCGGCCAGGGTGATGGTCAGGGAATTGTCGATCAGGCCAACGCGGGGCAGGCTTTCCAGGCCGCCGTTAGCCGGCATCAAGGATCGTTCCAGAGACACCAGCGTACCGTCGGTGGCGCGGCGGCGACGGTCGAGGGTGATGAATTGATCGGTGCCGAAACGCACCAGCAGATCCGGACGAGTCACGGCTTCGAGGCGCAACACTTCGGTATTGATCAGCGCCCCGCTGTCGGCCAACGCCTGCGCCCAGCCACTGCGCTGATCCAGCGCGACACCGTCGAAAGTGACGATGGAACCGACACCGCTCTGCGTGGCGATGTAGTTACGCCGCTTCAGTTCGGCCAGCGCCTCACGCAAGGTGCCACGGCTGACCTGGAATTCTTGAGCCAACTGATGTTCGCCGGGCAACAGAAAGCCGTCCTCCATGAGGCCGCTCTCGATGCGTCGGACGAGCTCGTCGACCACCCTTTGCTTCTTGTCGAATCGTACCTGTCTAATCATGTACAAATTGATAACCGAAACGGTGCGTGGCGGGCAACAAAAATTTGAGCGAGGTGACCGGTGGAGAGAGCAAAATCAAGAGCCCCTCACCCTAGCCCTCTCCCGGAGGGAGAGGGAACTGATTGGGGGATGCTCAGGAGATACGCCGACCTGAAAGTGTTGCGCCGAATCCGAAATCGACCTGTTGCCGAGTAATTGTCGAATCCGTAGTCAACTCGGTATTTCACGTCGATGCAGAACGCAAGACACCTCGGTCGGCCCCCTCTCCCTCCGGGAGAGGGCTGGGGTGAGGGTAGCTTTTGACGTTAGCGTTGTTTCAGGCGGTCAATGACCACAGCCAACAGCAAGATCGAACCCCGAATCACATACTGATAAAACGTGTCGATGTTCTTCAGGTTCATCGCATTCTCGATGATCGCCAGAATCAACACCCCGGCAATCACATGACGAATCATGCCGATGCCGCCACTCAGCGAAACCCCGCCCAGTACGCAAGCCGAGATCACCGTCAGTTCAAAACCCTGACCAATCATCGGCTGCCCGGAAGTCATCCGCGAGGCCAGAATCACACCCGCCAGCGCACCGATCAAACCATGCACGGCGAAGATGATGATCTTGGTCCGGTCGACGTTGACGCCCGCCAGCAGCGCCGCTTCCTGATTGCCACCGATGGCCATGGTGTTGCGCCCGTAAGTGGTGTAGTTCAGCAGCCAGCCAAAGAACAGGAAGCAGACAATGGTGATCAGGATCGGCACCGGCACACCGAACAGCTGGCCGTTACCGAAGACGAAGAACGATTCCTGCGACACACCGACCGCTTTGCCGTTGGCAAAGATATAGGCCAGACCGCGAACGATCTGCATGGTCGCCAGCGTTGTGATCAGGGCATTGACGCGCAACTTGGCAATCACGATGCCGTTGATCAGACCAACGATCAGGCCCATCACCAGCGCCGCGCTGACCCCGAGGAACACACTGTTGGTGTCACGCATCACCACCGCTGCGACCACACCGGCACAGGCGATCACTGAGCCGACCGAGAGGTCGAAGTGCCCGGATGCCAGGCAATAAAGCATGGTGCACGCGGCGATACCGGTGGTGGAAATCGCCAGACCCAGACCGCGCATGTTCAGCGGCGAGAGGAAGTTGTCGATCAGCAGTGTGCAGGCGACAAAGATGCCGATCGCCGCCAGCAGCATGACCCAGTCATCAAGGAAGCGCCGCATGTCCAGCGGTTTGCGCTCGGTCGGCAGGGTTTCGTTTTGCGTAGTCATCATAGTCACCTCTCAGTTCGCCACGCCGTCAGCGCGGTGGCGTGGCAAAGCCAGTTGCAGCAGGTTGGATTCATTGGCCTGGTCGCGGCTGACTTCGCCGCGCAGGGCGCCTTCGCACAGCACCAGGATGCGGTCGGAAATGCCCATCACTTCCATCAGATCGCTGGACACCACGATCACCGAAATACCGTCGGCGGCGAGGTTATGAATGATCTGGTAGATCTCGGCCTTGGCGCCGATATCGATGCCACGGGTCGGTTCGTCGAGCAGCAGGACTTTCATCGGCATCGACAGCCAGCGGCCGAGAATGGCCTTCTGCTGATTGCCGCCGGAAAGGAACTTGATCTGCTGGCCGGCGTGCGGGGTTTTCACTTTCAGGGCCTTGATCTGCTTGTCGGCGTTGCCCTTTTCCCACAAGCCGTGAATCAGGCAGCCGAGCCCGGAATGCGCACCGCGGGCACTGATGTTGATGTTCTCGGCGACGCTGGCCAGGGGGATGATGCCTTCTTTCTTGCGATCTTCCGGGCAGAGCAGAATGCCGGCGGCAATCGCGTCACGGGGCGAGCGCAGTTTCAGCTCATGCCCGCGCAATTCGAGACGGCCGGCGGTGTTGCGCTCCAGTCCGCTGAGCAGGCGAAACAGCTCGGTGCGCCCTGCCCCGACCAGTCCGAACAGGCCAAGGATTTCGCCTTTGTGCGCTTCGAAACTGATCGGCTCGCGCAGGCCCGGGCCGAGCAGGCCGTCGACTTTCAACGCCACGGCGCCACGCGGGCGATGGCGGTAATCGTAGATGTCCTGAATGTCGCGGCCGACCATGCAGGTCACCAGTTGATCGTGGGTCAACTGGCTCATGTCATCGAAGGTCCGCACGTAGCGGCCGTCCTTGAACACGGTGACGGCGTCGCAGATACGGAAGACTTCTTCCATGCGATGGGACACGTAGAGCACCACTTTGCCTTCGTCGCGCAGGCGACCGATGATCGCCATCAAGCGATCGATCTCGCGTGCCGAGAGACTACTGGTCGGTTCGTCGAAAGCGATAACGTGGGCGCCGCGCGACAGCGCTTTGGCAATTTCCACCAACTGCCGCTGACCCAGCGACAAGCGCCCGACCTTGGTTTGCGGATCGATTTCGTCGGCCAGGCCTTTCAGGCAATTCAAGGCTTTCTGGCGCAGCTCACTGCGATTGATCAGGCCGAAACTGGCCGGCAGATGCCCGAGAAACAGATTCTCGGCCACGGTCATTTCCGGGACCAGATGCAGTTCCTGGTGAATCACCGCGACGCCGCTGCCGATGCTGTCAGCGGTGGACTTGAACGCCATCGCCTGCTCGCCGATCTGCAGCTCGCCGCTGCTCGGAATGTAGGCGCCACCGAGGATTTTCAGCAGGGTCGATTTGCCCGCGCCGTTCTCGCCCATCAAGGCATGAACCTGGCCGGGGTGGGCGACGAAGCTGATGCCGTCGAGCGCTTTCACGCCGGGAAAGGTCTTGCCGATCCCGTTGAAGCGCAGGCTGCCGCTGGCGCCATGTTGTTCTTGTGTCTGTACTTGCGCGTGCATAAAGCCACCTCTTCACACCGAAAAACGGCCCGGCTGCCCGGGCCGTCGCTGCCTCAGTTCCACAAGCCGATTTTTTCCAGCTCTTGCTTGAAGTTTTCGCGGGTGATCAGGGTGACGTCATCCATGGCGGTGTACTTCGGCGGCTCTTTGCCGGCGGTGATCCACTCGTACATCATCTCGGCAGTCTTGTAGCCTTCGATGTGCGGACTTGGCAGCATCGAACCGAAGAAGCCGCTGTTAGGCTTTTTCAATTCGCCGATGGCGTCGGTGCCGTTGATGCCGATGCCGATCACGTTGCTCGCGGCAAAGCCTGCCGCTTCGGTGGCGCGCACGCCGCCGAGCACGGTGTTGTCGTTCATGCCGCCGATGATCAGGTTTTTCGCCGCGCTCGGCAGTTTCACCAGCGCCGAGTTGGTGGCGTCCATGCTGCCCGGTACGTCGAGGGTTTTCAGCGCGGCGAAGAGGATGTGGTCCTCCGGCATGCCGGCCTTCTTCAGGGCATCGACCGAACCGTCGGTGCGCTTCTTGCCAGTGTCGAGTTCGTTGTAGGTGTTGACCACCGCGTAGGTGTCTTTCCAGTCCCAGTTACGCTTCTTCGCTTCGGCGGCCATGGCGGCGCCCTGCTTCTGGCCGACTTCAAACGCGGCCATGCCCAGGTACGGCACGTCTTCCATGAACTTGCCGTTGGCATCGACAAAACGGTCGTCGACGGCAATCACTTTCAAGTCGTTGATCTTGGCTTTGGCCATGATGGCCGGGCCGAGGGACACATCCGGCGGGCAGATCACGAAGCCCTTGGCGCCGTTGGCGGCCAGGCTGTCGATCGCCGAAAGGGTCTTCTCGCCATCTGGCACGGCGATCTTGATCAATTCAAAGCCTTTGTCCTTGGCGGCTTTTTCGGCAAAAGCCCATTCGGTCTGGAACCACGGTTCTTCGGCTTGCTTGACCAGAAAACCGATCTTCACCGCGTCGGCGGCGAGCAGCGCACTGCTCAGGCTGAAAGCAGTGACCGCCAGGGCAGTGCTGCACAGGGTACGAATCCCGAAACGACGTTTCATCAGATGACTCCTTGTTATTTTTTTTGAGCAAGGTTTGAAAAGCGTTGAAGCGTGTTCTCAGTGAAGCTGATTGAAAATAGTCATATCGTATGATGATTGGATTTCAAGCGTAGTTCAGCGCTGGAGATCCGTTTTGTTCAGTCGTGGTACATCACCGAGCGACCACCATCGATGGTGATGCACGAAGCGTTGATAAACGGTGCCTCATCGCTGGCCAGAAACACCGCCGTCATTGCCACTTCGATCGGCTGGCCGATGCGCTTGGGCGGATGCAGGTCTAAGGCGCGCTGCCTCTCGGCATGCGGATCGGCAAAGCCATTCCAGTAGTCGACGTTCAGTTGCGTTTCTATGTAGCCCGGCGCGATGGCGTTGACGCGAATGCCCTTGGCCGCGTATTCGATGCCGAGTGCGCGGGTCAGGCCGAGCAAGCCGTGCTTGGCCACCGGGTACGGAAAGCAGCCGGGAATGATGTGGCTGGAATGAGTCGAGGCGATGTTGATGATGCTGCCCACGCCCTGCTCGATCATCTGCGGCAGCACGGCTTTGCAACCATACCAGGCGCCGTCCAGATCGATGGCGAAGCAGCGGCGCCAGTCTTCTTCGGTCATCTGCAAAGGATCGCGGAACACATTGACCCCGGCGCAGTTGACCAACACATCGATGCGGCCATGCAATTCCACCGCGCGTCGGGCCAGGGCATGCAGATCCTGCTGATTCGATACGTCGACCTTGAGCGCCTGTACGTCATGGCCCTGATCGCGCCAATGGGCGGCGACCTGCTCGACCTTGTCGGCCTGGATATCGCTGATGAGTAATCTGGCTTGCTGCGAGGCGAACGCGGCAACGATAGCTTCGCCGATGCCCTGAGCGGCCCCGGTCAACAGCACGACCTTGTTTTTCAGGCGCTCGCCTTTCGGCGGCGCCGGCACTGCCGGCAATGTCAGCGCTTCAGCCATGGCTCAGGCCTCCTGCACGCTGGCGCAAAAAAACCGGGCATTGGTCGATGTCCGGTTTTGACGGCTGGGGAAAACAAACAGGCAAGCGTCGCCGACGGCATTAAGCCGTGACGAAAGGCGGATCCCGCTTGCGCGGGCGAGAAGAATTCGCTGCATCACTTCACCTGTTTTGTTCTTTTTAAGTGTGAGTGCGTGTTACTGCTGGAGCCGACTATAAACCCGACCGCCAAATAATCTCAATATATAATTTTGCATCCCATATTTTGGGATTTAACCAGCAAAACGCGTACAGAGTTTTCCTGCAACATCAACGCGCATGCTCAGCACCGCACCGTCCAAAGGATGATTCAGCGGGCTCTTGGCACTGGTGATAAACAGGGTTTTCAAGTCTTCGCCACCAAACACACAACTGGTCGGGCGACTGACCGGCAGATCGATCTTGCGGTCCACCTGCCCGTCCGGCGTCAGGCGCAACAGGCAACTGTCGTCCCAGCGTGCATTCCACACGTAGCCTTCGGCGTCCATCGCCGAGCCATCGGGACCACCGTGTTGATCGGACGAGTAGAACACCTGCGGTGCATCGAGACTGCCGTCGGTGCGGATGAAATATCGATTGAGCGTGCTGTCGAGGCTTTCACCAAACAGCAGCGTGGTGCCGTCGTCACTCCACAGCAGGGTGTTGGGGATGCCCAGACCGAGCAGCAGCGGTGTCACGCGTTGATCGGGATCGATACGGAACAGGCCACCGGAACGGCGCACCAGCGGCAGATCCTCGCCGTGCTCGCCGATGTTGTTTTGCATGGTGCCCAACCACAACCGGCCCAAGGCATCGCAACGGGCTTCGTTGGGGCGGTTGCCCGGTTGCGGGTCGGCGACGCAGAACAACGTCAAGCGTGGCTCGAGGCCGGGCGAATCGAGATCGAGGCGGTAGACACCACTGCTCAATGTCACCAGCGCATCGCCGCTGGCGCAGGGAATGAAGGCGGAGATGTGCTCGGGCATCTGCCAGATCTGCACGTTCTGACCGATCAGGCGCAACGCTTGCTTACCGGCGATATCGACCCAGTACAACGCCTGGGTCGGCGTATCCCAGAACGGGCCTTCGCCGAGTTGCGCGCGGTGTTGGGTCAGTGCGGTGAACGGCATATCAAGTCCTTCTGAGTTGTTGTTTTACTGTGGGAGCGAGCTTGCTCGCGAAGGCGGAGTGTCAGTCAATGATGATTTATCTGACCTGACGCATTCGCGAGCAAGCTCGCTCCGACAGGATGTCTCGACATTTTCAGCTAGCTTTTCTACTGGCCATGACTTTCGGGTAAAAGCGTTTTATCGCCAGGTCGGCGTTGTCGATCAAGGTCATGCATGCCCACACGCCACGGGTCGAATCGCGCGCGGCGATGGCGTCGGCCATGTCCTTATGGATCGGCAAGGTGCGGCGCAGTTCATCGGGGTCGGCGGCGGAGACTTCAAACGACACCGCCAGCAACGCGCCGAGGGCCGGGACCATTTGTTCGATGAACTGATTATGGCTGGCGGCCAGGATGCATTCGTGGAAGGCCTGGTCGGCACGGTTGTAGTCGATGCCGCTGTCGACCGCACGTTCCAGTGCGTTGAAGGCCAATTGCACCGCTTCGATCTGCTCCGGCGTTGCGCGCTCACAGGCCCAGCGCACCGCCATCGGCTCGATGGTGCGACGTAAATCCAGCAAGTCATCGACGAAGTTTTCCGGCAAGCCGTTGCGCGATAGCCAACCGACCACTTGCGGATCGAACAGATTCCAGCGCCGGACCGGCAACACCCGCGTGCCGACTTTCGGCCCGACTTCGAGCATACCTTTGGCGACGAGGGTTTTGATGGCTTCGCGAATCACCGTGCGGCTGACACCAAGCTGTTCGCCCAGATCCGCCTCGACCTTGATGGTCTGCCCCGGCTTGACCTGACCGGCAGCAATCCAACTGCCCAGCCAGTCAACGGTCGACGCATGAAAGCTGCTGGACATGTACACCTCACGGCGAATCGCGATGGGTGCCTACGCTAATCATCATACGATTAACAGTCAATCGGATTTTTTTCAGCTCGCTCCCACATTTTGATGTTGTGTCAGGGTTCCAGGCCGATGCGAAAGAACTCGCCGCCACTCCACACGCCCAACCAGCGCTGACCATCGATCTCGCGGCTCACCGCCAGTTCCACCAACTGGTAAAACACATTGCGGTGAATCAGCGCTTCAAGGTTGCTGCGCACATGCACATAAGGCGCAGGCTCTTGGGTCTCAGGATCGATCTCGACACGGAGCGGATGCTCGGCCCCCGCCTCGGTGGTTTCCTCGACATTGGTGGTAAAGCGCAAAACCTGCGCCTCACCCTCGCCTTGCACTTCCACGGCAACCGCTACGAACGGCGCGTCATCGACCTTGATCCCGACCTTCTCGACTGGGGTGATCAGGAAGTAATCATCGCCGTCGCGGCGGATGATGGTGGAGAACAGTTTGACCATCGGCTTGCGCCCGATCGGCGTACCCAGGTAGTACCAGGTGCCGTCGCGGGCGATGCGCATGTCGATGTCGCCGCAAAACGCCGGGTTCCACAAGTGCACAGGCGGCAAGCCCTTGCCGCCCGTGGCAATCTGCGCCAGCAAATCGTTGGCTTTGTCCTCGCCAGTCATACGCCCCTCCTCAGCGGGCTTCCACGCCCAACAAACTCCGAGCGTAAGCTTCCATAGGGGGTCCTAGCAAATCTTCGGGTTTGGTGTCGTACAACGTCAGCAAACCACCGCGGCTGTGGATGCGAGCCGAGTCGATCAGATAGCGGGTATTGGTCTCGATCAGCATCAGCTGGATGACGCCATTGTCGATGCCCAGACGATCCACGGCTTCCTGATCAGACCATTCATCGAAAGTGCCAATGCGGTCGTCCGCCTTGGCAAACCGCGTATACAACAAGTAGTGCGCACCGGCAGAGCGGGCTTCGTTCATCGCGTCGTCCAGACCTTCCGCGGCGCGAGCGCGGCGGACCATCGGGAAATACTCGACAAAGCCGTTGAACGCTTCTTCAGCCACAACGTTGGGGCGCGGGTATGCGCCACCGCGCGGGACGAACGCGCCCTGGGCAATGTAGATGAACGAGTCGGGTTGCAGGCGAAAGTTGTTCAACCGGCGGGTTGAACTGTGATCCAGCAGCCCGGCGTCACTGAGCTCGTCGTGAGCGCCTTGTGCCAGATCGCTGACGTGCATGCAGCCACTCAACGCCAGTAGAGCCAGCAGTAAAACCAGGCTACGCATTATTTCCTCCAAAGTCCGGCGACGGAAAACCGGCGAATGGCCAGTTAATGCAGCTTTTGCGCCACATCGACCGGGGAGGAAACTTTGCTTGTTGAAGGCGGTGCCCTGGACAGATTCTTACTCTGCCGCGGAGGCAGGCTTGGCTTCGGGCGCATGATCAATGTCACGCTTGCGCTTGTTGCCCATGCGCACGCCGATGTCCATCAGGAACTGGAAAAAACCTTCCTGATCCTCAAGGACATTGCTCCAGAACGGCGAGTGATACAACGCCACCGCCCCGTGCACCAGTGCCCATGCGGCGCAATAGTGAAAATACGGAGGGACGTCTTCGAGCTTGCCTTCGGAAATCC
>Ga0308161_1001527_pt1 | contig 27515 bp, 32 predicted proteins | sample PhyFR2_FD_201034 | JGI IMG/M metagenome (GOLD analysis project Ga0308161, IMG submission 201034) | Phyllosphere microbial communities from UC Gill Tract Community Farm, Albany, California, United States - DLSLF.R2 | ecosystem: Host-associated > Plants > Phyllosphere > Unclassified | place: USA...
CCGACTCGAATTCGGCAATTTCGATCGTGATCGATGTCGTCCCGCTTCGTAAGCAGATCACGTCGGCAGAAGAAGGTCGAATCGAAATCGCGAGGAGGTTGGCCAGGATTGAGTTGGATCGAGAGAGGATTTGGGTTCCTGATGCTCAAGCGATTCGGGAAGAAGAAGCTGAGACGAAGATGCCAGAAATGCTGAACCTCGGTCCCGGAGTCGTCAGCTACGATTTCTCGGTACGTCTCGTTTCTGCCTCCATCGTCCTTCTTACTAAAGACTGACGCGAACAACTTTTCCTGAGTCAGACGAAGTTACCCTATCGACCGGGAGAACCTGTGAGGAACTTCAAGTACGCAACCGTCGAGAATACGGCTCGTTTCGTCGAAGCGAAAGATGAAGTATCTCTCTCACCCCTCGCTTCTTCTTCAGCGAATCGCAGCTGAAGCAGTTTGAATGAGTAGGAAATCGATCAAACCACTGTTTCTGCCTCGGAGAAGCTCCTTGCTCGTGCTCACATGCGATGGGGATTGCTCAATCCGTAAGTTTAAATTTCCCTCCTATCCAGCTGACCGATCAGAGCTGAAACTCATTCTCGCATTTGACTAGCTACCCTCCATCCATCTTCGACCGAGAGATAACCTGTTGGATTCACTATGCACCCCTCGTTCACCGCTTCTCCCTTCGCGAAGAACTCGTCTCGCTCCTCCTAACTCACTTCCTCAAATATCGCCTACTCAACGAGAGGGAAATTAGAAGTATACTCTCGAGATATGATATCGAGAAGAAGAAGATTGAAAAGGGAGAAAGGATGGAGTACGAGGAAATGAGGAGGGAAGCGTTGTGGTTGAGGGAACAGAGGGAGAAAAGATAGAACGCTTGAATCGCTTGTGAGTTCCATGTTGTTGCCAGTACATACTCGTTGACTCTTTTGCCTCCGAGTCGTCGTTTCTTGCTGGTCCGGTGCTTTCCTCGGAGTTTCGAATTCTGCTTCGTCCTCCCTGCTTTTCTTTCAACCTGTTTTCCTCTCTCTTCTCTCTTGACTCTTTCGACCCTCTCACCTCAATGTCAGCTTCCCGGTACACCTCGTCAACTATCGATCGTTCGAAGCCTCTCTCTTTCCTCGTTCTCGGGAGTGGAGGATCAGCAGCGGTTCCAGACATTGCTTGTGTAACGGATCGAGCCAACGCTTGTGCTTGCTGTCTCGATACGATGGATCAGCCTCTTGGGACGAGGTCGAAGAACAAGAGAGGCAATACGGGAGGAGTTTTGACGATTCCGCAAATTGGAGGTGGGAATGCGTGAGTCCTCTCTCCTATTTCCTTCGGTTATCTAGCACTTACGATTTCTTCGATGCTGTCAGAACGATCTTGGTGGACTGCGGCAAGACGTTTCGCGAGCAAGCAATCGAGTTCTTCCCGAAGAAGGGCTTGAGAAAGATCGATGCGTTGATTCTAACTCACCATCATGCGGACGCTATCGACGGACTTGACGACCTGAGAGGTGAGCTCCTCTCTCCACTGTCTTACTTGATACGAAACTGACTGACATTTTGTTCTGACAGCTTGGACGAACAAAGCAGTGATCGAGCGAACTATCCCTATCTACTGCAGCAAGACCACCTACTCCTTCATCTCTTCAAATTTCACTTATCTTGTCGACAAAAAGGCAGCGAGCGGAGGTGGGAGTCTCCCCTCGTTTGACTGGCACGTTATGCCTGAACAGCAAGATTGGGAAATCTGCGGTCTGACGGTTACGCCGCTTCCAGGTGAGCCCTCATTCAAAGCGATCTCGTCTGATCGATGCACTGATCAGCTATCATCACAGTGCATCACGGAGTCTACTTCAGCAAGATGCCACGAGAACCGTTGATTTCGCTAGGCTTTCTCTTCGATTCTTCATTGCTCTACATGTCGGATGTCAGGCAAGTCGATTCTCCTTGTTCCTCTATGAGGTCGGAGCTGACTGTCTTATGGTTACGCAGCTTCATTCCCGAAGATACCTGGACCCTTCTCTCTCGCAAGCTCTCCCTTCCCTCGCCAACCGGCTCTTACTCGTCGACTTGTCGATCTCTTCCTCGTCTACAAGCTCTCATCATTGACGTCTCTGGACTCAGGTTGGGATCGTCTCATTTCGGTCTACCTCAAGCGATCGCAACTGCTCGGAGATTGGGAAGTCGCAAAACCTACTTCACGGATATCAGTCATCGACATTCTCATCAAGGCTACCTCGCATTCTCACTCGCTTTCGAAAAGCATGCTCACTCGATCGAAGCGGAGAAGACTGGACTACTCGAGAAAGATCCTTTACTTTGGAGGGTCCGACAGGAGAACGAACAGCAATCTCCTTGGGCTCACGTGTACGAGGGCATCGACTTCCACGTTGAGGATCTCGAGCTCTGGAAGGAGAGAGCTCTCGAGGCGGTCGAGGAATGGGCGGGTGGGGTATTGCGAGGGTTCGTCTACTCCCTCGCTTTCTTCTCTCGCTTTTTCTGCTGATGTCTCTCAGCGGTAGATGTTGGACTCGACCAGCAGTGGATGGGATGACTATCTGTTGGACTAATTCGCGAGATAGAAGAGTATGGGATGATGAGTACGAATGATTCAAAGGAATCAGGATGCGTAGACGTCCCGGAAATTCAGTCGCCGCTTACCTAGGGCTGTGTTGTAAATCCGAATGTTTTAAACAAAACACTTAATACATGTTTTAAACGAGTTTAAAACACGAGAGCTCGCGGAGGTCTGTTTTTTATTGTTGTAAACTACTCTGTCCAGCAGGCACTTGAGGGCTCCTCAGCAGCTTCAGCGGGGTAGACTGCTCAACCAATCACTGCAGAAAGAGTCAGACTGTTACCTTTGGACATTAGCGAGAGAGAGAAGGACGAGTTTCGCACTCCGCACAAACCGCTTCCGAATCGCTTCTCGTCAATTCTTGCTTCTCCTCTCTCCGATTGCGTTCTCAACCTGCTCTAGAGTGTCACCTATAGTGTAAGACACTCATGCCTGCCTGAACCATTGCTTTGTGCGCTCTGTCTATTGCCGATATGCAGCTTTTGTATTGTCCTTACAATTACATTTATTACCGTTTAAAACGTCGTTTTGTATTATATTCTGAGCCTGACCCGACTTCAGATCTGTTTTAAACCGATATTTTATTACCAACACAGCCCTAGCCGTTGATAGAGTTGGCTCGCAACAAGTCGTGGATCATTCATCGGTGATTGTGATTCCGCGTGGTAAGCGGAGGTCTCGGAGTTTGCACGCTCGCACTCCTTTCCCTCGTTTCTGTAACCGGTTTCTCTACTTCGTCTCTTTCTCCCTTTCTCTTTTGACCTTTCACTCTATACCGCAACATGGCAATGAGCGTTGCACAATGGCGAGCGAAACGTAATCCTCCGTCCCCTATCGGTGATGAAGCCCAATGCTACCACGCAAACGCCCAGGTGAAAAATCTAATCCAATTGGCGAGGGAAGCTTGGTACTCGAACAATCCTTCCGTGAGCTACTCACTACACTAGACAAGCAAATCACTCAAGCATAGGTTACCACAGATCAAGGAGCATCAGGGTACAGAATACCGGAAACATCCGACTCGCAACGAGTACTACTACTTGAGGGAGTACACAACCTCGCAAGTCTACGCGTACGAGCTCAAAGGAGGTGAACTCACCACTGAAGTACACGTCAGTCCGTACCCTCACGGAGGGTATGATCCCCTTAATCGCAACGAGACAATGCTCAGCAAGCGAGTCGTAACCGATAAAAGGAACATTGGACGTATACGCTCGTCCCGACAAAACAGCTCGAGCCATTGGCTAATCCCATTGTATCACAGCGAGAGGAAATCTACGGCGAGCACTACACATGTGACAAGATCGGACGTCCGGTCTTCTATCACAAATGTTACGACGATTCAATCAAACAACTCACCTTCAGTCCGGATCACGTTGTCAGTGACAGTCCTTGCGAGGCTACAAAGCTTGAGATCTACCTCTCAGAGTCAAGTACTGCATTTGAGGTAAGGCTTTTCTCGCAATCTCCCGATTGACTGAGCTCAGTAGGTTCGCCCCTGGGATCCGACAGGATCAAGGGGGATCAGGAGTTGTTTCAAGGATGTGCCATGCGTTCGAATCACACGAGCATCACTCAAGTCCGACTGCCAAACACATTGCTTTTGAGCATCTCAAACGTATCATAGCACAAGAGCGTTTTTTCAGAGTCAGTACTATCCGTTTCGCTCGCAAGCTCAACAATGCTGAAAGCGATCTTGATGACAGTCTATGGACGCTCGTGAAGGGATCAGTAAGCACACTTATCGCGAATACGTCGAACACTCGGGGCGTTATTTCCGAAAAAGCGATCGAGGACACATCAAGGAACTTGATCCCAATACGAAAAAAGTCAAGAAGCAATACAACGACGTAGAGCTCAATCTACAAGCCAGCTTGAGTCACCGGAAAGCGAGAATGTATGGGTTCGACCGCGCTGATTCGGAGGATAGGTTCTGAAACTCGCCGTAAACCTGCTCCCTCTGCTCGCTCTTTGCTGACTCTCCCCTTCATCAGCGCCTCCCCCTTCTTATCTGTACCTCCTTCGTATCTGGGACTTGTCTTCCTTTGTATAGCTCGCTTGTCCTCTGCTTTGTGTCGAGCGTCTGTTTCCGCTAGCAAAGTAATGTCAGTTTCCGCTTTCCTCTGTCTACTTACGACGTCTGCCAAAGAGAGTCAAGCTCTTGTGATAGGTGATTCGCCAACTTGAGGCGACCGAGGGAAGATACGGCGGAAGTAACGGCTCGATTTGAGGGAGGAGATTGTCAAAACTTCGGGTTGCGAAAGTAAGGCCTGACCGTCGGAGGGAGTTCCGGAGAGTAGTACACGCAGCAGCGAGCGAGGTATCGAACAGAGCTTTGGCTAGACTCAATACTCTATCGAAAAATAAAGACGACGGCGAGCTCGAGTGAAGCTTCTGTTTCTTTCAGGTGGATCGAAGTCAGCTCAAACGGTACACTCATAATGATTCGAGGAGCTTGCGATAGGTTCAGTACTTGCCGATCGTCTTGCGAGAGACTTGAAGATTGCGATATGGGAAAGAGTCGAGAGAAAGCAGGAGACACGAACCTGAGCCAGCCGAGTAGTAGAGCGGCTCATTTACGCGACTAAGAGCCCCATCGTAGCCAAAGCGAGATCGAAAGTGAAGAGTAGCAAGTCAAGAGACGATTCAAAACTTGCTCATTCTTTAAGTGACTCCCTTACTTCGATGACTCGCTCTGGCTACTCGAACTCGATTTTGATCGGTAAAGTAACACCACGAATTATCCTAGTAGCTGCTACAAGTACGCTCATGTGAGTTCTCGCTCTTCTCTTTCGTCATCTCGACTCTGAAATGATGAGCTAATCTGCACTCTCGCAAGGCTCCTCTGACCTCTACAAACGCTTCTCTAGCCCTCTAAGCTACTCTACTCCTCTCTCTCACGGTCGACAAGTCTCTATTGCTGGTTGTTGAGGGAAAACGAACATTGAAAGGGAGGAAAGACTGAGATCTCGAGATGGATTGAAGCGGGCAGAGAGCCAGGGAGTAAATCGGAGACCTCAGACTCATGTCACTGAGGCAGTGGAGAGAATGGAAAAGGTACGTTGAGTTGAACCGCTTCTTTCGAAGGAGTTTATCTGATTTCGCTGACTTGACATCTCCCTCGAATAGCCTATGCCTCAAGCCTGCGCCGATCATGCTACTATGATACTCAAAAACGCTCGATGTACTCGACCGATCTCAACAGTCAGTTTCTGCTTCGTAATCGGAAAGACTGCGACCTCAAGTTCTTCGAACGATCCATTTCGCCATCTCGCTTTGGATCTACCACAACGCTCCTTCTCTGCTTTACCTGCTTCACTTCCTCTGATGACTCAAAAGAGGACGGAGATACAGCCGGCGATCGACCGGAATAGCGCGGACCTTTTCCTAAACCCGACAGACTCACTCCATAGAGAACCTGTCCACTTCCTCCCGTCCTTTCCTCCTCGTTGATCTGATGGCTTCAGAAAGCGCATCATTACCAGTGTATGAGGTCGACGGAGCGCCGCCAGAATGGATGGCACCGCCAGAATACACCGGGTTGGACCTTACGAGGTACAATACGCACGACCGAATCAGTTTTCGCAAGGGGCGCGAAGATGCACTGGCTACTACCAATCGCCACAAGGTCACTGAACGCCTCGACCACATCATCGCTGGTCATCACAATCCTCACAATATCGCTACGCTTAAGAGGTGGAAATCGGAGCTAATTGAGTGCTTGAAAGGACCAGAGACGGACCCTGATTTCAACTACTACATCTCTTCAAACGCTCACAAGGTTATCCAGAAACTGGATGGTCTAATTCGTCTCACGGTAATTTAGATCTCTCGTTGGATTTCCTGTTGAGCTCGAGCTGACTCATGGGACTGCACCAGCCCGGTGAGATGCTCATTCCATTAGAAGGCAAGATGCAAAAAGAGTACCGAGCGAAGAACTTGGTCAAGAGTCTCAACCTTGAGGTCAGTTTCCTTTCGACGCTTTCATAAGTCGGAAGGCCTTTGCCATGCTGAAACTTGAGTGATGAATAGTCTCCGCAATCTTACCGGTCAAAGAGAATCAGGCCGTATTCGGTTTATATCGCTCAACACCAACCCGATCCCAAAAAAGGTCTCGCAAAGAATGCAATCAGCGCAATCATTGCGGACCTTTCAACAAGTGCAGGCGGATGGAACTTGAAGCATCGAGATAATTGGATGAAGATCTACGACAGGCTTACCTTCCTTTCAGAGACAAAAGCACAGGTGAGCAGACTCGCCGCTGTCAATCACAAAACCGACTCACCATTCGTCCTGTATCCCAGCTCTTTGACAGCAACAAACAGCTTCTCAAAAAGTACACGCAAAAGACCTTCATCGCCAATCTTAATCTGGTTGTAAGTGACGGGGATCGTCGCCTAAAAGGATCAAGGACTGACAATTCGTCGCCTTTTCTTGACGCTAGCCGCCACCTCAATCCAGCTTCGGCTTGGCTATCTCAAGCATTCTACCTCGTCGCGAACAACACTCGCTCGTTCACGATCGCATCTCGAGAAGGGTCGCTGCGATGCACGATATCGAAACATTCGGAGAAGCGAAAGAAGGAGGCTTGAGGTTGTCTGCGCTATAGACTAGTCGCTCCGCAAGCCCTGTCAACAATCTGTTCTTTAACATACTCGATCTCCTCTATTCACTTTTCCTCTGATTTATATGGCCCAATTCCTCTTCGCAACGCACACGAGATGTTTCCTTTCTCTGCCAACTCTTCCTTTTCGAATCGATCCTAGATCTGAGAGTGTCACTCGCCAGAGGAGTGATGCGAGCCGTTGTCGAGGAGCACTCGTGAGCTCCGGCGGAGAAGACTCGTGAAGCGAACATGTCTGAAAGGGCGAGACGAAACCGCTAGACGACGGAGGGTTTGAACCGGGAGCGTATAAGTAGCAGGAGCGTGCGATAATATGACAACAAGTATAGACGAGTTCAGCGAGTCAACAGTAAAGAGTGTGCAAACGAACGACTTGCTACTTCTCCTCCTTCATCTCTTCCTCATCCTTTTCTCCATCTTCCACTTTTAGCTTCCGAGCTTGACTGACCCACTCATTCGCCTCGTTCATCCGTTCAGCTTCCTCCCGCTTCGCTTCCAACCATCTATCCAATAAATTCTTGTTGTCCTCTTTCAGTCGAGAAATGAGTAGATCTTGTTGATTCAGTTCGAGTGAAAGAGAGGTATGATCGTCTTGTAGTATCTGCGAATACGAGTGAAGTAGAACGAGTCAGCAAACGATCTAACAGAGTCGAATTGAGGTTCTTCGCTGCTCGAATTGCGAAACATCTCGAGTCGCACTTCAGCTCTCGACTTGAATTCGGTCGTCACTCACCAACAGTTGCTTCTCCTTGTCCGCAACGATATCTCTGAACCCTCTCTGCTTCTCCCTCAATCCCTCAACCTCATGCCTCAAACTCCTCAATTCCTCTCTTTCCTCCCTCCCTCTTTCTTCCGCGTCTCTCAACTGATCCGTCAATGACAGTAAGCGTTGAGCGTTATGCGATTGCAACTTGTACTGTTCCGAGAGGTCTTGCCGCAGAGTTGATAATTCAGATTCGAGAGATTGTATCAGAGCGAGTCTCATCGAATCACTATTCACCCCAGATTGATCTCATTAGCTCAACTCATACTCCAGCTGCACTCTAGGCTAATAGGAGAGGACTCACTTTGCGCCCCCACCTCCTGATTGAACTCCATCTCCCTTCCCACCTCCCGCACTCGCTGTACCTTTAGCTGACCCGTTCGCGCCTGCTAACAAGACCCTGTTCCGTTCTTTCCATACTACGAGTTGTTCGTTGAGTCTCCGACAATGTTCGATCATTTCTGAATGGGATTGTTCAACTTGATTTCGTTGGATCAGCGAGGAGCGGATTTGCGCTTGCCAGCTTGGTAATGCCATATTATTGAAGCTGAGAGAGTGGTCGTGATGCAGAAAGCGAGAGGAAGAAAGTGAGAAGGGAGAGCAGAAGAAGCGAATTCGAAAGTTCGTTCGCAGAAAGCTGATTCTTGCAAGACTCGCTCAAACTCTCGTGAGTTATAAATATAGACAATAGGATGATATGCAACAATGTGAGATTCCGGCTATGTTCAAGAGTGAAAATATGTAAAATGCGAAATAAATACGATATGAAAGTTGCTAAGAGAAGAGAAAAGAAGATGCGAAGAGAAGTCTGAGGTATGCGAGAGTGTAGGAGATAAGAATAATGTGCAAAGAGAGAAGGAGAGAGTGCCAGCACTCTTTTAAAGGTAAAGGTATGGATTTGGGTAATCTTGCGAAATTTCGGATTGCTGTTGTTGAGGGTATTCATATTCATCGAACGAAGTCGAGTGAGTCTCGTCGTTACTCGGCTCAGTCATTCCATTCGAGTAGGTCGAGGAGACGGGGACTGAGATCTGACCGGATTGATCGACGGGGAGAGTAGCGAGGAATTCTTCATAAGTCGCTTCTTGAGCTGGAGGGGTCAAGGGAAGAGCCGGAGCTAGAACGCTAGGATAAGGTTGTATCGACGAGGGAGAGCAGTTCATGTCGAAGGAAGAAGAGATGGGTGATTCGTGGAATGGCTCGAAGACAGGAGGAGGTTGAGAGAAGGAGAAAGGAAAGGTTGAGAGATTGGCGGGAGCTGAGAATGGTTCGTTCGAGGTCGAATAGTTCGACATGGGTGAAGGATCGGGAAGAGCGTATTCGAAGGTAGGGAGTCCAGAAGCTTGGAAGACCGTCCATGCTTCAGATGCGGAAGAATTGGGAGTCGAGGGGAGAGTCGAATCGAAAGTGCTATTTGTCGAGGAAGTGAAAGGATAGTCGTCCATGGTCGAGTAGGATCCACCGATACTGTAGCTACTGTTCGTGGGCGATTGCGACTCGAAAGGGGAAGGGAGCAGGACAGAGGGAGTTTGAGGAGCCGAAGAAGCTGCGATCGAGAATCCTGACAAGTGAGCTTCGAGAGCTGAAGTCGTCTTCGCTCTGGATCGTCCGGTGTCTGACAGCTTTTTCGAAGAAGGCTTGCGGCGAGGTAAACCAGATTGAGCAGGCTTGTAAGAGTAACCTGAATCGAGAACGATAGGTTTAGCGCTAGACGAGTCGGAGGCAGTCGAGGAGAGTGAAAGCTTACCAGGGTACCTCTCAGCGTGTAGCTTGGCTTCGATCGAAGCCCGTCGAGCATACACCTCCTTGACCTCGGCCGATTCTTCCCTCCATAACGAAGCGACCAATTTAGCTGAGACGAAACAAAGGGGAAAGATTAGCAATCTCGAACTTCGTTAAGCAGTCTGAAGGAGACTCACAGATATCAGATTGAAGCTTGGGTGCCTCTCCAGTCTCCGTCAACTGCTTGACCCTGGCTGAACGGTAAAGAATCCAAGCGTTCGGAGCTCGAGGGATGTGACCTTCGGGTCTCTTCTTCCCCTTTGACTTGCTAGGTGATTTGGGAGGGAGCGAAGAGGTAGTGGAAGAGATGCTCGTAGCGGGAGAGTAGGGCTCAGTGGTACTTCGGTAAGGTTTGGGTCGTTTTGGAGAGGGTTGCATTTGAAGGGGAGCAGGTCGAGGGGAGATCGATTTGCGAGTTTGCTCGTACGGGCTTGCGACCGGGAGACGTAAGTGTTCTGCTGCTGACTCGAGGGTAGTGAAGAGGGAAGTAGAGGGGAGATCCGAATTTGATTTCAAAGTCGAAACCGAGTCTCGAGGTGTCCATGGAGAAGTTTGTTCGAGTACGGAGAGGGCCGCAGATAGTGAAGGAGACGAGTGAAGGGGTCGCATACTTGAAGGTGACGACGCTGAGGGAGTGAGGTAAGTCGAAGAAGGAGGGGTTGCGGGAGCTGGGATACGGAAGGTTTGGACGTAGGGTGCTCGGGGAGAAGGATCGAGGTGCGAGACTGAGGAAGCCGAAGTCGAGTAGGTCGCATTCGAGAAGGAAGATTCACCGGCGGACAGCGGCGAAGTTGCGTCGGGCGAAGAAACCGATTCGAAGGAGGAGAGATTGGCGGGAGCTGAAAGAGGGGGAAAGAAGTTCTCCTCACCGAAGGAAAGCTGTAGTGCCCAAGGATTCGTCGCTGAGATACGTTCCTCCTCCTGAACAGCCTGATCCAAGTTGAAGTAAGACTCTTGCGAAATTGTCGAATAATCCATCGGAGGAGAAGGGAGTTGTTCGATTTGGGTGTCGTGACAGTAGTAGGATGAAGGGATAGGAAGATTGGATTCTGTTGATTCAGCCGAGTTGAGCATGCGGAAGTAGGATTGTGAGGAACAAGAGGAAGGAGGTGAAGGTAGAGGAATCGTCGTGTTGAAAGTGGGATTAGTCGACATTTGCTCGAAGTGGGTCGATAAGCAGCTTGGAGCGTAGATTTCGTCAAGGGCTAGAGTATTAGTGAGAGGTAGGAGACGAATGAAGGGTGTGCAAGAGAAGAGAGAGAAAAAAAGAGGGGGCAAACGGAGCCGGTCGAATGAATGAAAAATACTTCGGTACGTCGATTCTTCATGACTGGGAACGGATAGCGGCCGACTCGAAAGTACTAAGCGGGGTACGGAACGACCGGAAGCTTGGTTCCGACGAAATGAGGAAGAAAGGGAGTCGAAACTGCCGAGATCGCTCGTGTGAAAAATGCGGAAAGAGCAGAAGCTTAACGAGATTAAAGCGGCTCTTGCTGCTCGTATCGTTGACCTTGTGGAGCAAGTCATAACCCACTCTTCTATCGGAAATGAGCGCAGGCTCGAAGAACAATACGAGAAAACGGTTTATCCGTTTAGCTGTTAGTCCTGCAAGCAAGTTTAGCTTTCGATGGCAGCTCGACGACGCTAAAGAGAGAAAAGAGGGCTTACCGTGCAACCCGTAGACGTCGATCCATTCCGCGCCTCTGCTGAAAGAGGGAGCTCGGAACTTGACATGACGGAGACGGAACTTTTTTGGCACTTCCCGTCGTTTCAGCCTGCACGTTGATCGCGAGAGGAAGTATGGTGCTCCAGACGGCCGAAAGTAGATGAACGTGAGCGATCGAAAACCTCGGCTCGAATGATCCGACTTCGAAGGGGTCGTTGAAAACTGTCGAAGAAAGGTGCTCGAAACGCCGAGGTGCTTGTAAATTTGTTCTCCTTCTTTCATTCGATCGTCTTGCAGGAGGGAAGCCTTCTCCTTCTCTCCGAATCAAGAGAACACGCGAGAGAAGGGAAGGGAACATTCTTTGTCGAATACAGGACCTGAGGGTAAAAATGTGACAATTTTCGGGATCAAGTGCTGCACCTCGTTGCGAAGGAGATACCGACGAGTGTCGAAAGTGGGTACAGCGAAGTGAGTTGACTTACGGGGAAAGCGAGAGAAGGCGACGAAGCAGCGGAAATTGACCGGAACGGTATCTTCCTTCGCCCAAATCTCCAGTCTGATTTCCTCCTGTTACCGCTTGCTGGGCAAGCGATAGCACCCTATTCAGTTGCGTGGTAGTCGAACTTGCTGTTTACGGAAGGTAAACACTTTAGTCTCGAAATCAAGGAACCGTTTGACTCTCCCTTTGTTTTCTCACCACAGCGAAACTTCCGCTGGAACGTTTTTGACCTCTTCGCTGCCTGTAGTCTTCGGCAGAGCGAGGCTCGCGAAGGTGATCGACGAAAAGCCGTTGATCTAAACTGTTTGCGTGATCGAGAAGCGGTGAACAAACGGCGAAGTTGAGAGAAACGCATGGGTTTTGCGAAAAAGCTTTCGGTTTATCGCAACAAAAGAGAGAAACAATTTGATCAGCTCAATTCATAAACACACAGTAGTCGATTGCAAGCTACTTACATCGTTCCGCATCCGGTCCTTTCTCGCCTCGTGTGCGCAGACTTGAGGGGCCAACGAACCCCATCAAGTTGAGCCTAAATGTAGCCGATCCGCTCGCCTCGTTTGTCATTTCGCTTATCTGATCCTCAGCTTCTGATCTACGGCATGCCTTCTCTCCCGGCGCACAGTGGGACTCGAGTTGAATCTGGAGAAGTTGAATTTGATTCAAAGTCGGCGAGTCGAAGGTCGGCTACTGTACGTAGTGAGTAGAGGTGAGGATCGAGTAGTAAAGTGATCTTAGGCTATAGCATAACGTAGCCTTCGCAAGCTGCGAGTTGTAGGATAGAGGAGAGAGGAAAAGATGGAAACGTCTCTCAACTTCTTACCATTCACCTCGACTATAGCTGCGACTGCTTTGAGACGCTTACTAGCATGGAGAAGAACTCTAAGCGACCTAGACTAGCGACAAGCGAACCCTCTTCGTCACTCTCTACTCTTCTCTCAACTCTCAACAAACTCGAACAACAACTCGCCAACAACACCAACTACGCTTCGAATGAAGTACAGGACGCTATCAATGAAGTATCGCGCTCAATGGCTGAGGTAGAGGGTAGCGCAGGGAGTACTCCAGCGCAGATTGATCAAATTCAGAGGAAGGAACTCGAGGAATTAGGGGGAAAGCTTTGGAATTGCTCGAGGACGATGGATATGACTGCAGAAAGTGTGGAGAATGTAGCGCAAGATCTACAAGGGCGAAAGGCAGTTGCGAAAGGTGAGTTAGTGCTTCGCCTTTTTCGCAAAGATTCGCAACTGAACTTTCCTCTCCCATCAGTTCGACACCTTGCACTTAGCGTCATCAAGCTAGTGACTAGTCACACGAGCGATATTGCTGGTGCGTCGCGGTCACTCCTTCGGTTCTTTGCCGCGAAGTCTCATCAGATCTTCTCTTCTCGGTTCAGAAACGAATCTTCTCCTCGATTTGACTACTCAAACAGCACTCGCCTATCTCGCCTCGAACAAAATGAAACAAGCTCGTGAACTCGAAACTCAAGCTGCTCTCTTCGCCGACTCGCTCAAAGATCTTTCTCGTGTCGATTCTTCACTTCGCTCGAAATCAGCTTCGATCGTTCTCGCTTTCTTGGTGTTCCGGATAAGACTCTCTATCGCTACCGGTGCTGCTCCTGTCGCTGAATGGATGCGCAAGAAGGCGGATGATCTGATGAAGGAGGAGCAGATCTCTTCTCAACAAGTATCTCGAATGTTTTTCGCTTTCTACCTCGAACCTGACTGACTATCGAGAAACAGATGATACTCGTCGCGCACGCTGCCTACGAGATTGGAACGGAGCTTGCTACGAAGAAGAATGGTGTCGGTGATGGAATCGGTTGGCTCGAATGGGCAAAGGGAATTCTCAAGGATCAAACTGGCAACTCCGCTCGAGCACTCGAGGTCACTCAAACTGTCAGTAATTCCTGTGTGAAGCTCATTGACGCTATTCGTATGTGCAGCTGGCGATCCTGAAGAAACTCGTCTTGATTCATTCAGAACAAACGATCGAAAAATCCAAGAACAGTCTAGAAGAATCGCTGAAAGAGTTGATCGTAAGGCGTTCCTCCTCTCCCCTTTTACGCCTTTTACGATGCTCAACTGATGGATACTCTCTCGCTACAGGATGTCGAGCCGACTTTCCTCCGCAAGCGCAAACTTCTCGAGCTTGTTCTCGCTCGCAAGGGTACAGATGAGGAAGTGCTTCTTCGTACGTCGCCCTTCTCGTACTGACAAGTGTGCGCGAAATGCTCATGTGTACCTCTCTTGACAGTCTTCACGGGATTGGTTTTCGAAGGTAGTAGATCTGAAGAGCAGGGTTTGAGGTGATTTCGTATCCTACGTTCGCACTAGAGACGTATACTGATTCTCTCAATCGTACATAGTGTCTCTTCCGACCTCTATCGAATCCTTGAGAACCGGTTCGCTACTCCTCTTCTCGGGCTAATTTCTCGCTCACGAACTATCGAACAGTCGCAACCTTCGCTTCGATATCACTCGAGCCATCTTTGACCAGTCTTCTCAACGTGATATGTCCGAGTCAAGGGAGTCTGCTACTGGTCTCCTTCGGCTTCTCGATCAGATCCTTTGCGTCGTCGCTCTTCACCTCAAATCTGAAGATCTTGGTCGAATGACAGAACTCCTCGATTTCATCGAACATTGTAAGCTTTCACTATCTTTCGATCGACCCCAAGCCATCCTCAGTGTCTCGTGAGGTCGCAGCTGTACCGAGTTATCGTGTCTCTGCAGAATCAGCTTATCTCATCGCGATCTACCTACAAACCGTCGCAAAGGCTGTCGAAGATCAACGACCAGAAGAATGTGCTAGATGGTACTCACTCATGCTCAGAAGTCCTCTTCAGCAACTTGATTCAGGTCTTCTCGCTCATGCTGCTCGGTTCGTCGATTTTCGTATCTTGCGAAATCGTACTCGCTCATCAAACAAAACACTCTGCAGAACTCTAGCTATGAGATACATCGAATCTAAAGATCTTGGAGCCGCTGCTGAGATCCTACGAGCTTGTGCGGAAGAAGGAGGAGATGCTCGAACCGACATTCTTCGTTCTCACCTCGCCGCACTTCAAGATGATACTTTGCGAGGTGCGTCTATCTACCCCTCAACTACAATGCTTCGCTCAGCTGTTTTCACTGGTGGCGCACAGCTGTCGAAACTTTCACCGTCGCTTGTTCTGCTCCAAACTTTTCGACGGATCTTCTCGTTTGGGTCGCTTATCAAGCGAATGAAGCTGGACGTCGAGAATTCTTTTCGTTGATTCTCGTCAAGATTGTTGAGGCTGCGAGGGAAGGAAAAGTGTTTGAGGGTGTCGATTTGATCGTCGCTGCGAGGTGAGCACTCTTTTCCGGAAGGCTCATTTGCGAACTTTCGCTGATCGGATTGCTGGATAGGTTGCTGGTTCGAATGACTATGGACAAAGTTCGAGCTTCGCTACAGCTGTGAGCGCTTACTCAGTCTACGCTACGCGTCGGAGCTGATCCTTTCTAGGTAGACCCGAGAACGAAATTGTTCCTCCATTGCTCTCAAGTCTCGAAGGTGGTAGGTTGGGATCCTTGTATCATGCATGTACTGAAGTGCTCATGGTACGTTCTTGCATAGCTCTCGAGATCGCTCGAAGTATTGCAGGCGGAACAAGCGAGCTTCCCGCAGATTTCGCAAAGAGTCTCAGTTGGATTCGTTCATCAGGTGAGCCAATCATGCCTTTCACCCATCTCATATGAATAGAGATTGATCGACGTTGTGAACAGCTCTCGAGCTCTGCGATTCCTTCTCCGCACTTTGGAGTTGCGCTTCTTTCGCCAAACTTTACGACGTTATCGCTTCTATCGCTCAAGTCGAACTAGCCAGCTCGGAAGCCAACGATGAGCTACTCTCGACCTACGGGAGGTGTCGCCTAGCTTCCCTCGCTTCCCAAGCCATGGGTGTTCGAGCTTCACCCTCTCAAGATCAGGTTCGTTCGCTTTCTCACGGCTTTTCTCGAGCTCAATCATTGACTGCGAGCGAGATACAGGCACAAGGATATAGAACTTTCTTGCACAAAGTCACAGAGTTCCACGAAGAGCTTACTTCGGGTGACGATCCGTATCCTCAGCAACTTGCGAAAGAAGATTTCCTCAAACTACTCAAATCCGCTATCTTACTTCAAGCCGAAGCTCACGCCGCTCTCGATGAGTACGAAGGACTTCTCAAGCTTGTCGAGGTGAGTCTGATCCAAACACATAGTGATTGTGCAAAGCTGACTCGTTTCGATTGACCACAGCTTTTCGAAGACGACGAACTCGGATTCGATGAAGCGACACTCTCGACACTCCGCATGATCGCTGACAAAGCCTCAAACTCTTCAAGCTGTCCCTATGAGGTCCTCCGTTCAATCTATCGCAAAACTCTAGCGATTCTTTACCAGAACCGTTCTCTCAATCCGTACGGACGAATGCCTTCCTACACTTTCCGCTCAGTTGACTGATGTAAGGGGGCAAAAAGCGTCTGTAGTGTCGAGATGGCAGTCTGGTTGAGATACATCATTTCGATCTTGTTACCGAAAGAACCAGACGAAGCTTTCAAATATTTGCAAAACGCTCAACAACTCGTTCAAAAGCATGAGGTCAGCATCTCTCCTCGATTCCCACGACTAGAGCTGATCATATCGGTCTCTGAATCAGACTAGCTACCCATCAGAGGAAGCTACCTGGTGAGCTTTTCTTCGACTTACTATCGTTTCCTCAACGCTCGAGTCGAAACTTATCCCTTTGATTTCGACTTCACAGGCTCATCAATACCGCATGGGATCAAGGTGCTGCCCCCTCATCCTGATAATCCTCCCCTTCTCCTTCGCCTGACTCAATTCCCGCTCACTTCTCTCGCAGGCATAGATCTCTATTCTACTTCCTCTCCTTCATCCGGTTCGAAATGGTGTCAATTATCGATCTCGATTGCGCGATCTACAGAGGACGAAGTAATGTCGTATCAGGTGAGTTGGGAGCTGTCTTGCTCAGAATCGAGTTGCGAGAACTGACGGTGAGGATGGGAAATGTAGCTTGAGGAATGGTTTAGAGGTTTGAAAGCACAATATGGAGATGAACTTGAGGATGGAGAGGAGATGCAGGAATAGCCGAGGGGTAAGGTGAAAGGATAGGAAAACAAAAAGCTTGTTGTGTGCGATGAATCTTTCGCAAGGAAAGTTTGGAAACCACTCTCGATTTCCGCTTCTCTCGTTCGATAACATCGCCGAACTCGCAGAGTACGAGAGGATTAGATTGTATTGACTAATCGTTCGCTGTCAATTCAAGTTCAAGTCCAAGTAAACCTCTTCCTCCTCTCCCGCTCCTCCCTCTCGACGCTCGTACTATTTCTATGGATCAACTCTCGGATCCCTCGGCCACCAACTAAACACTCCCCCAAACTGTCCAATCCTCGGCAACGGTGGTATCGCTTCACCCTGACTATCTCTCTGATTCATACTCTTTCGAATCCTATCATTCATCCTCTCCCTCAATTCGACCTATCCCACCAGATCACACACACAAATCAGCACTGATTCGAAGAAGATAGGGAGGAGAGACGGAGAAGTACCTCGTAGCGATTCATGAATGAGACTTGTTCAAATAAATCAATATTGCCTTCTGCATTCTTTCGTTCTGATGCTTCTCTTGCCTCTCGTTCTTGGATACGCTGTTTACGAAGTAGACGTAGACGTTCTTCATAAGGGATCTCGGGTTCGACACTACCTCATCAAAAGGTTTCAGTTTGTGTGAGCGGAGGGAGAGATGAAAGGGAACAAACGGTTTAGATGGTTTCGAATCTTGAACTGTACTTGGAGGTGGTGGCGCTGGGGCAGTAGGTTTCTTCGCTACTTTTTTCTGCTGCATTCACCCTCAAAAATTTCATCAGTCTCCCTTTCTTTCCTTCGTGTCAACTCGAGAGTAGAGTAAGAGGGACGTACAGTGAGGAAACTAGATAAACTAAAACCTCCAGCTTCTTTCTTCTTCTCCCCTCCCACTACTCCAGTCAATCCCTTCTTCACCTCCCCTCCTGCACCAATCGGTGTTCCCACCTTCCTCTCCCCGATTCCAACTAATTCACTAGTAATCCTAGCTTTCACTCCTCCTGTACCTTCCCTTGGAGTTCCACTACTCGGAGTACCCCCTCCCATACTCGATCCTCCTCCCTCTTTAATACCATTCCCCTCAATCTTAGGTCTCTTCCTCTGTCCACCGCCCCTTCCCCCATCTTTCACTGAATCTCGATCACTTTCGAATGCTTCCCTACCCCTCTCTTTACCTTTCCCTTTCCTATCCCTCTCAAATGAAGCTGAACCAGGAGTCTTCGTAGAAGTAGAAGTGGAAGAATCTGATTCTTTCCCTCCTTTTTCCCGGTGGATCTTGTCTTTCCCTATCTTGAGGGGTGGTAAAGCTGGAAGAGCCGAAGAGGAGGAAGGAAGAGGAGGTGGAGAAGGTTCGAAATCTGATTCTGATTCTTCTTCCGAGGATTCGACGATTTTAGGTTTCTTCTTCATCAAAGTTACTTTAGGTTTACGTTCTTTTCGTTCCGTTGGTTTCTTCGTCGAGGGTGTCGGAGGGGGAGGGGGAAGATTAAGTGTTTTGGAGGATTCAGGGAAGAGTTGAGCTGCTAATGAAGCAGAAGGAGGAGCGGAAGTCGAAGTAGAAGGGATTGGATCGATAGAAGGAAGTTGCTGTGGATCTGAAGGAGGTTGGGGTGGTTTGATTCGTAATGATCTTGTAGGAGTTGGTTTAGTTGAAGTAGAAGGTTTGGCTCTCTTTTTAGGAGGGGGTGAATTGGATTCCTCCTCTTGTTGGCTTAATTGAGCTGCTGGTGGTAGAGAGATGGGAGGTGGTGGAGGTGGGGATAGATCTTGAGCGTCTGAGAGTGGAGAGGAAGCGTTTGAGTGATTGGAGGGAGCGGCGTGAGAGGGAGGTGGAGGAGGAGGGGAGATGGAAGTTTCAAACCCTTCATATTTCCTAGGAGCTGCTACACTTCTGCGTGGTCGGTTAGACATCCTTTGTAGATTGATCTTTGCCAAGTGAGTGGTAGTGAAGAGAGAGGAGGTTCAACTCGTTTGTTTGTCTCTAACGATTCACTTTACCCATCTCGCCAGTTTCAAGGGATGGCTAGCTTGGGTACTGCTAGTCAGCAACTCAGTCAACAACAACAACTATTAATGCAACAACTCAATTACCCTCCTCAAACTCAGGAGAGATTGAGACAAATCATCGGTAACTCTCTTCATCTCTCTACCCTTTGAATGAGAGCTGATGTAACGGCTGTATGTAGGTAGGATTCAAGTACTCAAGAATGAAGGTCATACAGTAGAAGGGAGTCAAGAATTGGGTCAATTGACTAAAATCGTGTTGGGATTTCAATTGAGGGCTCAACAACATAGACAGATGCAGTTACAAGGTACGACTATCTCTCCGAGTACTATCAGAGTATGTGATTGACGCGCGAACGAGATGAACAGCTCAAGCGAATGGAAACTCGACTTTCAATTCAACTTCGGAAGCTATTCCCTCCACTTCGACTCAACAGAACGGAGATGCTTTTACACCACCTGTAGCGTCCACTTCTAGATCTCCTTCCCCTCCGATCGTGTCCTTCACTCCCGAACAAACAGCTTCCCTCCGCTGTCAAATCATCGCATTCAAACTCCTCTCTCGCAACCAACCCATTCCTACCTCCCTCCAATCCGCCCTCTCCTCCCCTTCAGAAGCAGTAAAATTCGTTTCCCGTCTACCCGACTCCTCTTCGACCTCTCAAAGTCTCTCAGTAGATTTCGACCCGGCACAAGAATCGAAACTTGCATCAGAAGAGAAGGAACGACAATTAGCAAACGAACCACCTCTCGAAGAAGTAGAAGATCCATCCTCTCTCGTATACCCTTTCAACTCTTTCCTCGAACCCCGACAAATCCTCGCTACCTCTTCGACCGGTGCCGCTCATCGAAGAACTCTCCTAGTTCCAACAATGTTACCGAAAGGACTCGACGCTCAAACGTTACTAGAGGAGAGGAATCGATACATTGAAGCACGCGTCTCTCAACGAATCCGTGAACTCGAAGATCTCCCTTCGAACCTCTCTCAAATCGACCTCTCTTCTTCCCTTTCCTCCCTCGACTCTTCTTCCTCCCCAACCGATTCTTCCCTCGCCTCAGCAAAGATCCGAGCCTTGATCGAATTGAAATCCCTGAACCTTCTCTCTCGTCAACGACAACTTCGAGAATCTCTCGTAACCTCACTCCAACCCTCGACTTCTCTCCTCCTTCCAATGGATCGAACCTTGTTCCGTCGTACCCGAAAACAAACAGTTCGAGATGCGAGAATGACTGAACAATTGGAAAAGAAACAAAAATTGGATCGAGAACGACGAGCGAAACAGAAACATTTGGATCACTTACAGGAGATTGTAGTACATGGAGAGAAATTGGGTACCGCTCATCGATCACATCAAGCGAAATTCATCAAATTGGGGAAAAGTTTAGTCAAGTTTCATGGAGATGCTGAGAAGGAGGAAGCGAAGAGGGTTGAAAGGGTTTCAAAGGAACGTTTGAAGGCTTTGAGGGCGGATGATGAAGAAGGTTACCTCAAGCTTATCGATACTGCCAAAGATACTCGTATCACTCATCTCCTCCGTCAAACCGATTCATTCTTGGATTCCCTCGCTACAGCAGTCGCAAACCAACAAAACGATGCGATTCAACTCGAACAAGCTGCGAATGGACAACCTTCATCAGCAGATGCTCCACCACCTCAAGAGGAGGAACCCGAAGTCGTAGATGAGAGTAGGTTTGGAGCTCAACCAGTTTTCGATGAGGAGGATCAAGAGAGGAAGAAAGATAAGGATAAAGTAGATTATTATAATGTTGCTCACAAGATCAAGGAGTCAGTGGATAAACAACCTAGTATATTGGTTGGAGGAGAGTTGAAAGGTTATCAGATTAAAGGTTTGGAGTGGATGGTTTCACTTTACAATAATCATGTCAACGGAATTCTCGCAGATGAGATGGTGAGCTACTTCTCTCTCTCTCTCTCTCTCACGACGAATGAGGATGTGCACTGATATAGAGAGGGAATTATGTTAGGGTTTGGGTAAAACGGTTCAAACTCTCGCCCTAATCACTTACCTCATCGAACACAAACAACAACCTGGTCCTTACCTAGTCATCGTCCCTCTCTCAACCATGCCAAATTGGATCTCAGAATTCGAACGATGGGCACCTTCAGTTCGAGTCGTCTCTTACAAAGGAACTCCAACTCAACGTAAATCTGCTCAATGGGAGATTCGTCAAGGGAATTTTCAAGTCCTTTTAACGACTTATGAGTATATCATTAAAGATCGACCATTGTTGGCAAAAATTAAATGGTTGCATATGATTATTGATGAAGGACATAGGATGAAGAATGCAGAAAGTAAATTGAGTTTGACTTTGACGACTTATTATTCTTCGAGGTATCGATTGATCTTGACCGGTACTCCTTTACAAGTAAGCAGAAATTCCTCTCATCTACTCCTCGAATCGGAGCTGATGAGTTGATCGTGTTTCTGCTACAGAACAATCTTCCAGAATTATGGGCTCTCCTCAATTTCGTTCTCCCCAAAATTTTCGGATCCGTCAAATCCTTCGACGAATGGTTCAACGCACCTTTCGCCAACACTGGTGGACAAGACAAGATTGAAATCAATGAAGAAGAATCACTCCTCATCATTCGACGTCTCCACAAAGTTCTTCGACCGTTCTTGTTGAGGAGGTTGAAGAAGGATGTTGAGAGTGATTTACCGGATAAAGTAGAGAGGGTTATCAAGTGTCGAATGAGTAGCTTGCAGTTGAAGTTGACGAGACAGATTAAGGAACATGGAATGATCTTTACTGATATGGGGAAAGAGGAGGAAGGAAAGAAGAAAGCGACGGGTATTAGGGGATTACAGAATCAAATCATGCAGTTACGAAAGGTGAGCACTCTCACTTCTCCCTCACTTTCGATGCCGAGAAGAGGAGCTGATGAGATGATTGAGCGAGTGTGTTCAGATCTGTAATCATCCTTTCTGTTTCGAAGCAGTTGAAAGATCGATCGATCCTACCGGACTCAACAACGCGACCTTGTACCGAGTAGCAGGAAAGTTTGAACTTCTCGATCGAATCCTCCCTAAACTTTTCGCAACCGGTCATCGAGTTCTAATGTTCTTCCAAATGACCGTATGTCTCCCTCCTTCCTCCTTTTCCACTCCTTTCGCCTACTAACGATGTTTCGAGAGGTGATCAAAATAGACGGTAATGACAATCTTTGAAGATTACTTGAATTTCCGTCGAATCGAACATTTGAGGTTGGACGGTACGACGAAACATGAAGATCGTTCAATGTTACTCAAACTCTTCAACGAACCAAACTCGAAATACCCAATCTTTATCTTGTCTACTCGAGCGGGAGGTTTAGGTTTGAACTTGCAAACGGCTGATACGGTTATTATTTTCGATTCGGATTGGAACCCTCATCAAGATTTACAGGCTCAGGATCGTGCTCATGTAAGTTATCTCTCTTCCTTCCACCGATTTTGAGAGGGGAAAACGCTGATGTGGAGTGAGAGAGTGATATATAGCGTATTGGACAAAAGAAAGAAGTTCGAATCTTGAGGTTGGTCACCGAGAGGTCGGTTGAAGAACATGTTATGGCTGGAGCAGCGAAGAAGATTGAGATGGATAAAAAGATTATTCAAGCTGGTCGATACGATAACAAGTCAACTGCTGAAGAACGTGATGCTTTCCTCGTACGCTCTTCCTTTTCCTCTATCTACCTCGCATACGAGATACTGATGTATAACTTGGAGGGATGTACAGCGAGCGTTGTTGGAAGCTGATGATGAAGAAAAAGAAGATGATGACGATGCGGATGAAGCGGATATTTTGAATGAAGCCATCGCGAGAACTGAAGAAGAACGCGCACTGTTCCGTCAAATGGATATTGATCGTCGTAGAGCTGAGGAAGGTGCTTGGGTCGCAGCTGGGAATACCGGGAAATTGTACGTTCTCTACTCTCTTCGATCTATTTCTTCGGAACATGAAACGGGGAGCTGATAGTCGAAAGTTCGAGGTTACAGCCCTGAACGATTGATTCAAGAGTGGGAGTTACCGGAAGTGTATAGAATGGAACATGCGAAAGCAGTGGTCGAACCAGATGAACAACCCGAAGGTTCGACGAGGAGGAGAACTGCAGTTACTTACGATGATGGAATGTCTGAAGAACAATGGTTACAAGTACGCTCTCTTTCCTTCTTCTGAGCCTTGTGAGTATTAGTGCTGACGTAGCCAGCGAGAGTGCAGACTATGGAGGATGAAGAAGATGATTCGAAGAAGACTAGAGGAGCAAGGAGGAACGTACAGAGAGCTGCATCCGTCAAGGCTAGTGAGAGTGGATTCAGTTCTGGTGAGGAAGACTCGAAGAAGAGAGCGAGAGGTGAAGAAGATGCGGGAAGTTCAGCGGGAGGTGGTGTAAGTTCCCTTGCTTTCTCTCACTCGATGATTTGAGCAATGACTGATGAGCGCGCCGTGATTCAATCGAGTAGAAGAGGAGAAAGACTCAACTCTCACCTTATCAACAACAACTCGCAATTTGCTTCGAACAAATCTTGACGGAAATGGAGAACCTCGATAACGTCCGTTTCTCTCATGCTCTCTTTCTACGTTCCTTTCGCTGATGTAGGATGGCGTGCAATCGGACAGCCGAACTATGGACATCAATGCACTGGTTTGTTCAACGAGTTGCCGAACAAACGAGATTACGCAGATTATTACCTCTTGATTCGAAACCCTATCGTACGATCAACGTCTTTCTCGCACTCCTCAGTAACTGTCGCTGATCAGTTTGAAAGGTTCTTGGTGTACAGTCTTTGAAAGAGATCAAGAAGAAGATTGGAAAAGGGTTGTACCCTGATTGTAACGCTTTCGCTGCCGACATCTACCTCATGCTTCAAAACGCTATGACTTACGTATGCTTTACCTCATCTTTACCGCCCTCCTCACTATCGCTGACTCGTTTACCCCTTCACTCTGATACAGAACGACGAAGGAAGTGTAAGTTCTCGCTTTTCTTCCCCTCTCTTTCCTCTCGAACTCGACTGATCTCTCCCTCTCCCTCTATATAGATCGTCTATCAAGATACGATTCTTCTTCGACAAGTGTTCGATCAAGCCTGGAGTAAACTCGTCTACAACGGACAACCACTCGCAGTTCTCCAGGCTCAATCACAAATGATGCAAGCGCAACAAGCTCAAGCTCACCACGCTCAACAGCAGCAGCAACAACATCAACAACAACAGCAGTACGGTGGCTACCCTCAGCACCCTCCTCCACCCCCTCCTCAGCAAGGTCAGTACTACCATCATCCTCGTTGAAGTTCTCTCTCTTTTTGTGGCTTCTTCTCGCTTTGATTTTTTCGCGTTACCTTTTACTTGCTTGTAATCTTCTGTCTGTCTGTCTTCTCCTCGTGAATGAGAGGCGAGCCCGGCAGAGAGAGACTAGCGAAAAATGACCGAATTTTCCAGAAATCTCGGGAAGCGAAAGAATGAGAGAGATAACAAACCTCTCAACTCCTACCACTCAGAGTCAACTTCAGAGAACAGTAAGCGAATGGACTAGACTACCGCTCTACGTTACAGCTAGACTGATAGACCGGGTTCCTCCGTTGACAGCTCATCTCTCATCTTGATCACTCTTTCAACTCTCAAATCCTCTCAACTACACTCCACTCCAGTCACACTAGTAGCATGTCAGAAGAAGCACCTTCCAAGAAAGCCACCGCGCCAGTCCTCTACGGGTTCAACTCAACCGATACTTTGTCAGAAGGTTTAGCATCATTCGTACTCGCGGCTCAGGATGAAGCATTCAAGAAGAACCCTGGATCAACCTTCAAACTCGCAATCTCAGGTGGTAGTCTCCCTAAAGTGCTCGGAAAGAACTTGATTGAACGTAAAGATGTTTCCTGGGACAAATGGTCAGTCTCTCTCTCTCCCTTCCCTTTCCCTTCGTCCACTCCCTTCTATTGTTGATCACGAGAGCAAGGGAATAGGGAGATCTTCTTTGCGGATGAACGAGTAGTACCGTTAGATCACGAAGATTCAAACTTTGCTTTGAACGACGAACACTTGTTCTCAAAAGTCCCAATCCCAAGACAAAATATTCATGTCATCGATACTACCAAACTCGACGATCCTGAAGCCGTCGCAGATGATTACGAGAAACAATTGGTCGCTGCTTTCGTTGGATCTAGTTCAATCGCTTTCCCTAGATTCGATTTAATCTTACTTGGAATTGGGTACGCTCACTCTCCTTCCCCTCTAATTCTCCTTCGCTCTCACTGACAATTGAGAGAGATTAGACCTGATGGACACACGTGCTCCCTCTTCCCCGGTCACCCTCTTCTTCAAGAACAAGATGGTTGGGTTGCCTGGCTCGACGATTCCCCTAAACCTCCTCCAATCCGAATCACTTTGACCTACCCAGTCTTGAACCACGCTCACAGAGTAGCGTTCGTTTCAACCGGAGAAGGGAAACAAGAGATTATGCAGAAAGTTTTGGATCACCCAGAGGAAGGATTACCGAGTAGTAGAGTCAAGGTTATCAGTCCTGGTAGAGTTTACTTCTTTTCGGATGATGCCGCTCTCAAGTACGTCTCAGCTTCCTCTTGATCTCATCCGGAGAATGTTGCTCACGAGGAAGTTTGGTGTACAGACTCGTTAAATACGATCGTACCGAATTCCAATCAAACTTCAAGCTGTAAACAGGACGTCTTTCCTCTTCTACGCTTCTCCCTTTCTTCATACATACATGCTTCCCCTTCCCTCCCTTTGAATAAAGTTCGAGTTACAAATCAGTGAATATGACTTTTCTTTCTTTTCTCTCTTTTCTGTTCGTTCCTCCCTTTTTTTTTCTGTTCCCTTTTCTCCGAATACGAGTAGTTCAAACCACCAAGTAGAAATGAATGCCCAGAATCAAACAGTCTCAAAAGTACTTCTTGAGGAGCTTGAGAATGAGAGAGAATCGAGGTTGCAACAAGTGTTCAGTCAGAAACAGAGGGGAGAGTGATAGAAAGACACGAAAGGGCTATGAAGAGAGAGTGATAGTGTAGCGAGTAGAGAAAGCATGAGAACCGATAGTGACCCTGAGAAAGAGAGAGGAAGCTACAAGGAATGAAAAAAATGGCGAAAAGGCAAGAGAAATATAGCGAGCAAGTAAAGGATAGTGATGTAGAGAGCAGGGTAGAGAGTAGTGTAGTGACAACAAGGCGTCGATGAGACGAAAGACGAGACAAAAGAAAGGTGGTGAAGAGCGAGGAGGGTTTTTAGATCGAGTTTTGATTATTCCCATTCAACCAACCAAACCAACTCCCTCCCTCCGCTCCTCCCGCCTGTACACCACTAACATTCCCTAACCCTCCTCTTCCCGTCCGATTCTCATAACCTCTCCCAGCTGGACTACCGGGACTCGATCCACTCGCACTCGACCCGAATCCGAGTTGAGCTAGGAATGAACCTGATGAAGAGGAAGCTTGAGGTTGAGTAGAGGAGCGTGGTGAATGATGAGTGTGAGAAGAAGAGGAGGGAGAGGAGAATGCATCTTCCAAAATGGTTTCCGCTACTCCCGGAGCATACATCTAATGTGAAAAACAACTTGTCAAGTTAAGTTTTTTTCGTGGCAAGAGAGTTGAGGTAAAAGGGAGGAGAGAGAGATAAACGTACATGTGGATCAATCGGATGATAAGCCGGAGGACTCACACTCCGAGTACTTTCAGTCTCTCCTCGTTCTCTCGCAACTTCCCTCAATAACCTCTGTTCCAAATTCCTCTCCGGTTCCAATTCTTCCTCACCACTCTCGCTTCCTTCCTCACTTCTTTGCTCCTCCGAGTCAGAGTCATCTTCGGGTCGATTCGGGAAGCGATGGATTGAGTGCAAGGAGATATCGAGTAGACCTGGAGTAGGGGGGTTATGAATCCCTTCTTCATCATCATCTTCTTCTAGGTGATTGGAGCCGGCGGAGTGGGAGGGAGAGTGAGAAGAAGGAGAGGGGAGAGCGTTTGTGGAGGAGGTGGTGGAGAGGTTCGAGGCGTGTCGTGAATGGCGAAGGGGTGAGGGTCTGATAGGTTGAGAGGGGGAAGCGAGTGCTGATGCGGCACCTGCTGCGGTCGGTGGTAGGGAGGAGGTGGATGGGGCGTCAAGTCGTCGATTTCGATGTCTAGATCTTGAAGAGGTCGAATTTGTTGGTGGAGCATGAGGGAGGAGACGTGAAGAAGAAGGAGGTGGTCTTCGAGTAGGTGGAGAAGGGTTCGAAGTACCTGCTGATTCGAGTAGTATTGATCCTCTCTCACTTCCGTAAGCTGGAGGAGGTGCTAAAGTTCCCATCATAGGTGCTAGACCCCATTTCTTGACGTTTGCTTCGATGAATACGAATCCTGCTTGACCCAAATTGACGTGAATGGAACAGGCGGAATCGGCTCCCACCGTAGGGAACAAGTTGTGCTTGTTGAATCCGATGAAAGCGTCCTCTAGTTTCTTGCCGTTTCGAGTGAAGAACACTGTTCCTGTTCGTGGACGGTAACCGACTCCGAGTGTGTCACCTTCGAGTA
>Ga0308161_1001528_pt1 | contig 27506 bp, 27 predicted proteins | sample PhyFR2_FD_201034 | JGI IMG/M metagenome (GOLD analysis project Ga0308161, IMG submission 201034) | Phyllosphere microbial communities from UC Gill Tract Community Farm, Albany, California, United States - DLSLF.R2 | ecosystem: Host-associated > Plants > Phyllosphere > Unclassified | place: USA...
CAATGGGGCCAGACAGGCCGATGCGCTGCAGCCGGCGCCACAACGTGGCCTGCTGCGGCTTGCTACCTTGCAGCTGGGTCCAGGCCAGCGACCCCAGCTGCACTTCCAGCAGTTCGCGCAAGCCGGACAGCTCCGAGCGCATGGCATCGAACAGGCGCGGGTCCACCGAGGCCTGGCTGCTTGCGGTGGCGGCCGGCTGCGGGGTATCGACATGCGGCTCGACCAAGGGCTCGGCCGCCGTGAGCGATTGACCGGCGAACAGTTGGCGATTGCTGTCGCTGCTGTCCGGGCGCTGATCGAGCTCGGCCTTGGCCGTGGCGATGCGCGTGTGCGTCTTGCGAAGCTCTTCTTCGAGTTCGACGTTCGGTACCCGAGGTGCCAGGGCGGACAGCTTGTAGTCCAGCGCGGCGGTCAGTTCGACCCCGCCTGCGATACGGCGATTGCCGATGATGGCCGCATCAGCGCCCAGCTCATCGCGCACCAGCTTCATGGCCTGACGCATATCAGCGGCGAAGAATCGCTTAACTTGCATTATCCACTACCTCAGCCATTAGGGCCCACGGTGGCAACGATGGTGACTTGCTTGTTGTCCGGTATTTCCTGATACGCCAGCACATGCAAATTCGGTACGGCCAGCCGACCGAAACGCGACAGCATGGCGCGGATCGGGCCAGCAACCAGGAGGATGGCCGGCTGGCCTTGCATCTCCTGACGCTGTGCGGCTTCGATCAGCGAACGCTGTAGCTTTTCGGCCATGCTCGGCTCAAGAAGCACTCCGTCTTCCTGACCTTGCCCGGCCCTCTGCAGACTATTGAGCAAGATCTGTTCCAACCTGGGCTCCAAGGTGATCACAGGCAGCTCGGACTCAACGCCAACAATGCTTTGCACGATGGCGCGACACAATCCGACGCGCACGGCCGCAACCAAAGCGGCGGTATCTTGACTCTTTGCCGCGTTGTTGGCGATGGATTCGGCAATGCTACGAATATCGCGCACTGGCACCTGTTCTGACAACAAAGCCTGTAGGACTTTGAGAAGACCAGACAGCGAAATGACACCCGGCACCAACTCTTCCGCCAGCTTGGGCGACGCCTTGGACAAGACTTGCAACAGTTGCTGCACTTCTTCGTGACCGATCAGCTCGTGGCAATGCTTCTGCAATATCTGGTTGAGGTGAGTGGCCACCACCGTGCTGGCGTCTACGACGGTGTAGCCAAGCGACTGAGCCTGGGAGCGCTGACCGACGTCGATCCACACCGCCTCCAGGCCAAAAGCAGGATCGCGAGCCGCAATGCCGTTGAGGCTGCCGAACACCTGCCCTGGGTTGATGGCAAGCTCGCGGTCCGGGTAGATCTCTGCTTCGGCCAGGATTACCCCCATCAACGTCAGGCGATAGGCACTGGGTTGCAGGTCCAGGTTGTCGCGGATGTGCACGGTAGGCATGAGAAAGCCCAAGTCCTGAGACAGCTTCTTGCGCACCCCCTTGATCCGCGCCAGCAGCTGCCCGCCCTGGTTGCGGTCGACCAACGGAATCAAGCGATAACCCACCTCGAGGCCGATCATGTCGATCGGGGTGACGTCGTCCCAGCCCAGCTCCTTGGTTTCGGCCGCCCTCTGCGGGGACGGCAGCAGCTCTTGCTGGCGCTGCGCTTCCTGCTGGGCCAGCACCTTGGTCTTATGCTGTTTTTTCCACACCAGGTAGGCACCGCCGCCCGCCATCAGGCCCAGGCTCAGGAACGCCAGGTGCGGCATGCCCGGCACAAGGCCCATGACGATCATGATGGCGCCGGACACAGCCAGGGCCCGGGGCGAGTCGAACATCTGGCGGTTGATCAGCTTGCCCATGTCCTCCGAGCCCGAGGCACGGGTGACCATGATGGCTGCGGCGGTGGAGAGCAGCAGCGAAGGCAGCTGCGCCACTAGGCCGTCACCGATGGTCAGCAGGGCATACACCTTGCCGGCATCACCGAAGCTCATGCCATGCTGCAACATGCCGATCAGCATGCCACCGATCAGGTTGATGAACAGGATCAGCAGGCCAGCGATGGCGTCACCGCGCACGAACTTGCTGGCACCGTCCATCGAACCGTAGAACTCAGCCTCCTGGGCGACTTCGCTGCGGCGCGCCTTGGCCTGCGCCTGGTCGATCAGGCCGGCGTTCAGGTCGGCGTCGATGGCCATCTGCTTGCCCGGCATCGCATCCAGGGTGAAGCGTGCGCTGACCTCCGAGATACGCCCCGCACCCTTGGTCACTACCACGAAGTTGATGATCATGAGGATGGCGAAGACCACCGCACCGACCACGTAGTTGCCGCCGATGACCACATCGCCGAAGGCCTGGATCACCATGCCCGCGGCGCCGTGCCCTTCCTGGCCGTGCAGCATGACCACGCGGGTGGAAGCCACGTTCAGGGCCAGTCGCAGCAGGGTCGCCACCAGCAGGATGGTGGGGAAAGCGGCGAAGTCCAGCGGGCGCAGCGCGTACACGCTGACCAGCAGCACCACGATGGACAAGGCGATGTTGAAGGTGAAGAACACGTCGAGCAAAAACGGTGGTATTGGCAACATCATCATTGCCAGCATCACCAACAGCAACAGCGGCACGCCGAGGTTGCCCCGCCCGAGACCGGCCAGGTTATGGCGAGCGTTGCTGATTAACTGAGTGCGATCCACCGCGAGTCCTCTTCTTGCAAAACTTTGACGCCTGTCAGGCGACTGGCGCTGCCATTGCAAGAAGCTTTCCAACTTTGTCGGGTGGAGAATTTATATTGCCTGTGCTGGCCCTATGGCGGCCATTTCAGCCATCCCCGGCGCAAGGTCAACTGTCGCGTCGCAGATCGGGCGGAATGGGCAAGTCGGTCTTCAGCGGATCTGGCCGCTTACCCTTGCCTGCGTGGTACTGACGGATCTGGAAGACATACGCCAACACCTGAGCCACCGCCAAGTACAGGCCGGCAGGAATTTCATGCTCCACCTCGGTGGAGTAGTAGATCGCCCGAGCCAAGGCGGCGGATTCGAGAATCTGGATCTTGTGCTCAGCGCCGATCTCGCGAATCTTCAAGGCCATGAAGTCGCTGCCCTTGGCCAGCAGCAAGGGGGCCGAATTCCCGTTTTCCGGATCGTACTGCAGCGCGACGGCGTAATGGGTCGGGTTGGTGATGATCACATCGGCCTGGGGCACCGCCGCCATCATTCGCCGTTGCGACACCTCGCGTTGCAACTGGCGGATACGCTGCTTGACCTCCGGCTTGCCCTCGCTGTCCTTGTACTCGTCGCGCACTTCCTGCTTGGTCATCTTCATTTTCTTGTGCGTCTGCCACAGCTGGAATGGGGCGTCGGCGGCCGCGATCAGCAAGAGTCCGGCTGACATCCACAGTGCGCTCCAGCCCACCACTTGCAAGCTGTGGATGATCGCCTGCTCCAGCGGTTCGTTGGCGATCGACAGCAGAGCTTGACGGTCGCTGGCCAGCACCGCCACCGCCACTACCAGGATCACGAAGAACTTGGCCAGCGCCTTGAGCAATTCGGTCAAGGCATTCATGGAGAACATGCGCTTGATGCCCGAAAGTGGGTTCATGCGGCTGAATTTGGGTTGCAGCAAGCTGCCGGAGAATACGAACCCACCCAGTACGATCGGCGCAACGAAGGAAATCACGAATAGCAGGATCAGAATCGGCTGCACGGCCCAGATGGCCATTTTGCCGGACGTGAGCAAGAACGCCCCCATGGATCGCTCATCGACGATGATCTCTCGGGTCAGGCTGAAGTTCATGCGCATCATTTCCAGCAGAGTCTCGGCCAGATACCCGCCAAAAGCCAATATGCCCCCGGCACCTGCCAGGGTGACCGCCACCGTGTTGAGCTCCTTGGAACGCGCGATTTCGCCTTTTTCCCGTGCGTCGCGCTTGCGCTTTTCGGTGGGTTCCTCTGTCTTGTCCTGACCGCTCTCGCTTTCTGCCATTCAACCGGCCCTCGCCAAATCCCGCAGCCACAGCAACGTTTCGCTGGCCAACGCCTGGTAATGAGACAGTATATCGGCAAGGCCGATCCAGAAAATGAGCATGCCCATGACCAAGGTCAGTGGGAAACCAATGGAAAAAATATTCAGTTGCGGGGCCGCACGGGTCATCACGCCAAAGGCGACGTTGACGACCAGCAGCGCTGCGATCACCGGCAGGATCAATATCAGCCCAGCGCCGAACACCCACGCCATGCGCCCGACCAACTCCCAAAAATGCGTGACCACCAGGGCATTGCCAACCGGTAGCGTGGTGAAGCTCTCGGTCAACACCTCGAATACCACCAAGTGACCGTTCATCAGCAGAAACAGCACGCTCACCAGCATGGTCATGAATTGACTGATCACAGTGACGTTGACCCCGTTGCCAGGATCGACCATAGATGCAAAGGCCATCCCCATCTGTACTGCCACGATCTGCCCGGCGATCACGAAGGCCTGGAAAAGCAACTGCAACCCCAAGCCGAACATGGTACCGACGATGATCTGCTCGGCGCACAGCAGCGCCCCTTTGAGGCTCAACGGATCGAACGGCGGCAGGGGCGGGAGCGCCGGCACGATGACCACGGTAATCGCCACGGCAACGTACAAGCGCACCCGCGCCGGCAACATGCGCGTGCCGAAGATGGGCATGGTCATCAGCACCGCCGTCACCCTGAACAGCGGCAGGATGAAGGTGGCCACCCAGGTGCCGATTTGCGTGTCGGTCAGCTCAAGCATTCGCGCATCAACCGATGAGCTGGGGGATGTTGGTGTACAGGGTCGTGATGTACTCCATGAACTTCTGCACCAACCACGGCCCGGCCACGATCAGTGTGATCAACATCACCAGCAGGCGCGGCAGAAAGCTCAAGGTCTGCTCGTTGATCTGGGTGGCGGCCTGGAACATGGCCACAATCAAACCCACCAGCAGGCTGGGAACCACCAGCACGGCAACCATCAACGTGGTCAGCCACAAGGCGTCGCGGAACAGGTCGACGGCTACTTCAGGCGTCATGCACGGCCCTCCCAGGCAAAGTCACACACCACCGAAACTGCTGGCCAGCGTGCCCATGATCAGGGCCCAGCCATCGACCAGCACGAACAGCATGATCTTGAATGGCAAGGAGATGATCAGCGGCGACAGCATCATCATGCCCATGGCCATGAGCACGCTGGCCACCACCATGTCGATGATCAGAAACGGAATGAAGATCATGAAGCCGATCTGGAAGGCCGTCTTGAGTTCCGAGGTGACGAAGGACGGCACCAGGATACTCAACGGCACCTGATCGGGGCTGGCGATGTCGGTGCGCTTGGACAGGCGCATGAACAAGTCCAGATCGCTCTGCCGGGTCTGGGCCAGCATGAAGTCCTTGAGCGGGCCCTGCGCTCGGTCGATGGCCTGTTGGGCGGTCAACTGCTCGTTCAGGTAAGGCTGCAGGGCCGTCTGGTTGATGCGGTCGAACACCGGCGCCATGATGAACAGGGTCAGGAACAGCGCCATGCCGGTCAGTATCTGGTTCGAAGGCGTCTGTTGCAGCCCCAGCGCCTGGCGCAGGATGGAAAAGACGATGATGATCCGGGTGAAGCTGGTCATCAGGATGACGAACGCTGGAATGAAGCTCAGCGCCGTCATGATCAACAGGATCTGCAGGCTGACCGAGTACTCCTGCTGCCCATCGGTACCGTTGGACAGGGTGATGGCCGGGATTGACAGCGGGTCGGCCGCCAGTGCCAACGGCGCCGCCAACAGCAGCGCCAAGGTGAACAACAGTCGCAGCGCTGCGCTCATCGGGTCTTGTCCTTAGGGTCCTTGCCCATCAGTTCCATCAGCCGCTGGGCGAACTCAGGCGTCACCTGGCGGGCACCCTTGGGTACATCCACTGGCTCGGCCAGCACGTGCAACGCTTCGATGTTGCCAGGTGTATGACCGATGAGGATCTGCTCCTTGCCCACCTGCACCAGCAGCAGCCGATCACGCGGGCCGATGGCGCGGCTGCCGATGATGTCGATCACGTGCCCGCCCTTGACCGCCGAACCTTGCATCCGGCGCAGCAGCCAGGCGAGCAGAAAGATCAGCCCGACCACCAGCAACAGGCCAAAGACCATTTGTGCCAGCTGCCCGCCCAGGCTTCCTGGAGGGTTGACCGGCGTCGCCGCAGGCGTAGCGGCGGCCAGGCACGCCTGGCTGGCCAGTGCCGCGGCAACCGCCGCAATGACGCGCACCCTGGCCTTCATCAACGCAGCTTCTTGATGCGTTCACTGGGGCTGATCACGTCCGTCAGGCGGATGCCGAACTTCTCGTTGACCACTACCACTTCGCCATGGGCGATCAGCGTGCCATTGACCAGCACATCCAAGGGCTCGCCTGCCAGGCGGTCGAGCTCAATCACCGAACCCTGGTTGAGTTGGAGCAGATTGCGGATGTTGATTTCGGTACTACCTACTTCCATCGAGATGCTCACCGGGATGTCGAGAATCACATCCAGGTTCGGGCCTTCGAGGCTGACGTTGGCATTGGGCTTGGGCGAGCTGGCGAACTCCTCCATCGGCAGGCGGCCGGGCCCCTGATTCTGGCTGGTATCGCCCAGCAGTGCATCGATGTCGGCCTGGCCGGCCGCACCGGTTTCTTCCAGCGCAGCAGCCCACTCATCGGCGAGCGCCTGGTCTTCCGGGGAGGTGATCTCGTTTTCGTTAGCCATGATTTCCTCGACAGGCATTCAATTCGTTGGGAGGGCCGCCGTCAGCGGCGTTCGATCGGGTCGATGATCTGCAGCGCCAGGTTGCCCTTGTGCGAGCCCAGGCGCGCCTTGAAGGCCGGCACGCCGTTGGCGCGCAGCACAAGGTGCTCGGGCAGCTCGACTGGGATGACGTCCCCGGGCTGCATGTGCAGGATGTCCCGCAATTTGAGCTGACGCCTGGCTACCGTGGCCGTTACCGGCACGGCGACATCAAGCACGTCCTCACGCAGCGCCTTGACCCAGCGCTCGTCCTGGTCGTCCAGATCGGACTGGAACCCGGCATCGAGCATTTCACGCACCGGCTCGATCATCGAGTACGGCATGGTCACGTGCAGGTCGCCCCCGCCGCCGTCGAGCTCGATATGGAACGTGGACACCACGACCGCCTCGCTGGGGCCGACGATGTTGGCCATGGCCGGGTTGACCTCGGAGTTCATGTACTCGAAGTTCACCTCCATGATCGCCTGCCAGGCTTCCTTGAGGTCGATGAAGCACTGGTCCAGCACCATGCGTACCACGCGCAACTCGGTCGGGGTGAACTCGCGGCCTTCGATCTTGGCGTGCCGGCCGTCCCCGCCGAAGAAGTTGTCCACCAGCTTGAACACCAGCTTGGCGTCGAGGATGAACAGCGAGGTGCCGCGCAGCGGCTTGATCTTGACCAGGTTGAGGCTGGTGGGCACGTACAGCGAATGCACGTATTCCCCGAACTTCATCACCTGCACGCCGCCCACGGCCACATCGGCCGAGCGGCGCAGCAGGTTGAACATGCTGATGCGGGTGTAACGGGCAAATCGCTCGTTGATCATCTCCAAGGTCGGCATGCGGCCCCGGACGATACGGTCCTGACTGGTCAGGTCATAGCTTTTGATACTGCCAGGCTCGGATGCACTTTCAGTCTGCACCAGGCCATCGTCGACGCCGTGCAGCAGGGCATCGATCTCATCCTGGGACAGCAGGTCCTGTACGGCCATTGCGTGCTCCTACTGCAATACGAAATTGGTGAACAGCAACTGGTCGATCACGGGCTTGCCGACTTCTTTCTGGGCCACTTCCTGCACCACGACGGTCGCTTTCTGGCGCAGCATTTCCTGGCCGACCGAACTGCTGGCCAGGGTATCGAAGCCGACCCCGGAGAACATCATCACCAGGTTGTTACGGATGACCGGCATGTGCACTTTAAGGGCATCGAGGTCAGCCTGATTGCGCCCCTGCAAGGTGATGCTGACCTGCATGTAGCGCTGGCGACCATTCTGGTTGAAGTTCACCACGAACGCGGGTGTGAGCGCTTCGTAGATGGCCGCTGGCTTGGTAGTGCTGGCGCCTTCCTGCTCGGCAGGCGCAGGCTCGCTCTTGTGCATGATGAACCATGTGGCGCCCACGGAAATGCCCACGGCCACCAGCAGGCCACCCACGGCCAGGAGGATCAGTTTGAGTTTGCCTTTTGGGGCAGGGTCTTTGACTGCTTCGGTATTCGCCATGCCAATATTCCGTCGTCCATCGGGAGTAACTGGGAAGATGGCTTGGGGTGAGCAAGTGTTATGCCAAATAGGCGAGCGTCCAGGCTGGGGCCATTACACGGCCCCAGCGGTCTTACATGAACAGCATTGGCAGCCGGGCGGTCACCCTATCTTCAGCCGCCTCAGGCGTAATAATCCACAGCGCTGTCCCCAATCACGACCTGCTGCTCCACAGGCCGTTCGCGCTCGGCTGCGTCGACCGAGCCCTCCCCTGCACGCGCAGCCACCCCGGACAGACCATTCCCCCCCTGCCCCTGCGCCGCCTGCCCTTGTTGCTGCTGACCTCGCGACTGATCGGCCACGTTGACATCCGGCTGGGCCAGGCCCTGCTGGGCAAAGAGTTCGCGCAGCCGGTGCACCTGGCTGTCCAGCGTATCGCGTACACCGACGTGGCCGCTGATGAAGGTCACCTGGGTAGCCTGGTCGGCGGCGACATTGACGCGGATGTTCAAGCGCCCCAGCTCGGCAGGCTCAAGCTGGATATCAGCCGACTTGAGGTTCTGGCTGGACAAGTACATGACTCGGTTCACCAGCCCCTCGGTCCAGGCGTTCTGGTTCATCGACAGCGGCTGCTGCAACGGGTTGGGGTTCACCGGCACGGCGTTGGCCGTCTTGGCCGTTGCCGCCTGGGTGAGGTTGGCCAGGCGGCTGGCGAAGTCATCGATTCGGGTATCGCTGTTGGCGCCCTTGGTGTCTTTCAACCCTTCTTCGAGCAATGCGCCAAATGCCTTGTCACCGGTGTCGGTGGAAGCTTCTTCGGCCCCTTGCCCCGCCTGCGCCAAGGTATTGACGGACGCAGCCTGCGCCTGTTGCTGACCAGGGTCTGCGGCATGGGCCGAGGTGGCCCCCTTGGCTTGGGCACTGTGCTCCAGGGCCAGGCGCAGGGTAGGCAAGTTCGCCAGGGCATCGGCAGCAGGGTCGAAATCTGGCGCCTCATCGGACGGCGGCTGATCATTGGCAGCCTGCAAAACAGGGGCTACCGCCTCGGCCTGGGCCTGGATCAACTGGGCGCCAGGCTGCGCGTCAGTGACTTGACCGGCAACCAGGCTGGCATCGCGCATGCCAGTGTCGGCCTGGGTGGCGTGCTCGGTGGGCGAGGCATTGCCGTCATCGGCAACGCTGCGCTTGTCGGCAGGCTTGCCTTTGCCGCTTGAGGCCGCTTCAGCCTTTTCAGCGGCCTTGCTCGAAGCGTTCTTGTCTGCAGCGCCGGCAACCTTGTCACGCCCCTGCCTGGCCATCATCTGACCGAAGCCATCACCCTGCTCGCCCAGCGTCTGCTGGGGTTTGGCGGCGGTGGCGCTAGCAGAACGGGCTGCGTCAGCCTTGATGTTGGCTTGCAGCATAGGGTTGGATGCAACAGGCATTGAGCAGTCTCCGCGCCATAAACAAAATGATCACGGGCATTACCCAGCAAAACTCGCGCCAACTCATACGGGGGCGGCAAGCGCGTGGGCTAACCCGCCGATATCCGATGATGTTCGGCACGGTAGAAGCGCTGCACCTCGGCAAACTCCAGATCAATCCGGTTGATAAGGTCTTCGATGCCCAGCAGCGGGGGATGGCGGGCCTTGTCCTCGAGTTCCTGGCACAGAGTTGCCAGCGCAACGGCGCCCATGTTGCTGCTGCTGCCCTTGAAACTGTGGGCGGCGGCGCCGAGTTCCACTGCGCTGCGGGCAGCGTGAAGTTGGCCAAGACGCCGTTCGGAATCGTCCAGAAAGGTCTGCACCAGCTGCAGATAGCCGTCTTCCATGATTTCACGCAGGTCACTGAGTACCTTGTGGTCGATATGCATGTCAGCCACTTGTTCGCTCCTTGATCAAGTCAGATTATGGCAGAGCCCGACGCGGACTCACCAGATGAACTCGACGTGCGCACAGCGCCCGCCCTCTGTCCAGCGCGCCACAGTGGACAGGCGCCTGACCAGTGCCATTCCCCGGCCACTGAGGCCTTGCTCTGGCAATGGCTGCGCAAGCACCCGCTGCACGTCGAACCCTTCGCCGCTGTCCCTGACCTCCACTTTCAGACGCCCACCAGCGGCGAGCGGTTCAACTGCAAGATTGATGCGCACGTAGCCTTCTTCGATCACCTGCAAGCGCCTGGCACGCTCCTGATAATAATCGGCAAAGCCTGGCGCATCGCATTTGAGCCGAGAATCCAGCCCCAGCACGCCATGTTCAAGCGCATTAGAGTACAGTTCGCTCAGCACACTGTAGAGGGTGCCGGCCGATGAACGCAGGCCATGTATTTCCTGCAACAACTGCACCAGGTAGGGTACCGGGTTGAAACGGCGCAGGCTTTCTCCTCTCACATCGAAATTCAGCGACCAGTCCATGGCGCTACAGCGGCCCAGGTCCTGAGGCAACATCGCCATGGGCTGCGGCAATTGCGCACCCAGCATGCGTATGTCACACAAGCTGACATCGTCGCGCGCCCGCCCACCGAAGCGTTGCAGCGCGTCGAGCAGCTCATCGAACAACAGCGCGGGATTGCGGTTGTCGGCCAATACCGCCCGCAGGCGTTGCTCACCGAACAGACGCTCCTGATCATCGGCGGTTTCGAGCACCCCATCGGACATCAGCAGCAGCCGCTCGCCCGGCGCCAGCGGCCAGACTTCGGTCTGGTCGTCAAACTGCTCAGCACCCAGAACACCCAGCGGCAAGTGCCGGGAACTCAATGCAGACAACACCTTGCCCCCAGTGGAAAGCAGGAAGCCATCAGGCATGCCGCCATTCCATACCTCCACTGCGCCGCGCTGCATGCTCAGGTTGACCAGCAGTGCGCAGCAGAACATGTCGCCAGGCAGAATGCGCTTTAGCTTGGCATTCATCTCTCGCAATACCTGCGCCATGCCGTAGCCCTTGGCCGTCATACCGTAGAACACTTCGGCCAGCGGCATGGCCCCCACGGCAGCCGGCAGCCCGTGCCCGGTGAAGTCCCCCAGCAGCACGCGCATGTCCCCGGACGGCGTGAGCGCGGCCAGCATCAGGTCGCCGTTGAACAGCGCATACGGCGATTGCAAAAAGCGGATGTTCGGTGCGTCCAGACAGCCAGAATGGGCCACCTTGTCGAATACGGCTTTGGCCACCCGCTGTTCGTTGAGTAAATGGTGGTGGTGCCGCGCAATCTGATCGCGCTGATCCAGCACCGTGGCCTGAAGCCGTCGCAGCCGGTCCATGGCCCGAATCTTGGCTGCCAGAATGACTGCGCTGTAGGGCTTGGCCAGAAAATCATCCCCACCGGCTTCCAGGCAACGCACCAGGGCCTGTTCTTCGTTGAGTGCCGTGAGAAAGATGATGGGCACCAGGGTTTCGCCAGCCAGGGCCTTGATCTGCCGCGCCGCCTCGAAACCGTCCATGACCGGCATCAACGCATCGAGTAGCACCAGCTGCGGGCGTCGAGCCTTGAACACGTCCACGGCTTGCTGGCCATTTTCGGCAGTGAACACTTCATGCCCTTGACGCCTGACGATCTGCGCCAACAGCAGCCGATCAACCGCGCCATCTTCAGCCACCAGCACGGTCAACCCAAGTTCATCAGCCATCGGCGCATTCAACTGATGTCGAAAAGCTTGTCGAAATTGGAGATGGCGAGAATCTTGCGTACGTCGCAATTGGCATGGACGACCCGCACATCCGCCTCGTCCCCGCCGGCGTGATCGCGCAGCAGCAGAAGCATGCCCAATGCAGAGCTGTCCAGGTAGGTCACCTCTTGCAAGTCGACGATGACCGCGTCAGGGCGGCGTGGCTGGCGTTCGTAGGCCTCACGAAAGGCCTGGTGCTTGCCGAAATCGAAACGTCCCTTGATTTTGATCGTCAGCTTTTTACCGTCCTGCGAGACATCGGTTTCCACTGCCATGCTAGCGATTCCTTCGATGATGGCGGATGCGGCTCCATGAAGGTGTAGCAGTGATGGGGCGAGGGGGCAAGCGGGGATGGGAGCCGTATTGGCCGGTGGGCAGAGACCTGGGGCTAGATCAAGCTCCCCCAGCTACAGCGGCCCCTGCCGCGGCAGCCGCTGGGACAACTCGTCGAGCAAGCGCTGCTCGCGCTTGTCCTCGGCGCGCCGCGCCTCGTCCATATAGCGTTGCACCAGCTTGCGCAAGCCCTCTACCCGCGCATACGCCTGCTGCCAGGTGCCGCGGGCATTGGCGAGGTTGTTCTGGTGCCAGGTGAGGCTCTGGCGCTGTTGGGTCATGGCCGTTTCCAGCTGGCCGAGAAAGCGCTGGTAGTTGACCAGCCAGTTACCGTCTACACCCTGGCCGCCCCGGTTGAGCCACTGCTGTTGATAATCCTCGCCAAAGCGCTCCAGCTCCGTTAGCTTGGCCTGGGCCGTGGCCACCTGCTGCTGGAAATGGCCCAGGCGCTGGGCCGCCTTGCGCTCGGCTTCCTCGGCCATGTCCACCACGGGGGCCAGGCGCGCCGCACGTCCGGGCAATGCCATGGCCTATCAGCCCGCCGGGGGCGTGAAGATCGCCCCCAGTTGATCGCGGCTTTGCGCCATGCCCACGTTCTCACGCAGCCCTTGACGCAGAAATTCCACCAGCCTGGCCTGCAGCGCGATGGCAAGGTCAGTCTCGGGGTCCCCGCCCGCCACGTAGGCACCCACGCTGATCAGGTCGCGGCTCTGCGACAACCGAGACCAGAGCTGCTTGAATTTCTGCGCCTGGCGAAGGTGGTCGGCATCGACCACCTGGGGCATCACCCGGCTGATGGACGCTTCGATGTCGATTGCCGGGTAGTGACCCTCCTCGGCCAGCCGTCGCGACAGTACGAAGTGGCCGTCCAGCACACCCCGGGCCGAATCTGCGATCGGATCTTGCTGATCGTCGCCCTCGGACAGCACCGTGTAGAACGCCGTGATCGAGCCGCCACCCGGCTCACCATTGCCCGCTCGCTCGACCAGCTTGGGCAGTTTGGCGAACACCGAAGGCGGATAGCCACGCGTGGCGGGCGGCTCCCCGATGGCCAGTGCGATTTCCCGCTGCGCCTGGGCAAAGCGGGTCAGCGAATCCATCAACAGCAGCACGTTCTTGCCCTTGTCGCGAAAATACTCGGCGATACGGGTGCAGTACATGGCCGCCCGCAAGCGCATCAGGGGCGCATCGTCAGCGGGCGAAGCCACCACCACGGAGCGTTTGAGCCCCTCCTCGCCAAGGATGTGTTCGATGAATTCCTTCACTTCGCGGCCCCGCTCGCCAATCAGGCCGACCACGATGATTTCGGCTTCGGTGAAGCGGGTCATCATGCCCAGCAAGACCGACTTGCCCACACCGGTACCGGCGAACAAGCCCAGGCGCTGGCCGCGCCCGACGGTGAGCAGGCCGTTGATACTGCGGATGCCCACGTCCAGCGGCTTGCTGATGGGGTCGCGGTTGAGCGGGTTGATCACCGGCCCGTCCATCGGCACCCAGTCCTCGGCCTTCATGCCGCCTTTACCGTCCAGCGCGCGGCCCGCGCCGTCCAGTACCCGGCCCAGCATGCTCATGCCCATGGGCAGCCGGCCACCGTCGTCGAGCGGCACCACGCGGGCACCCGGGGCGATGCCGACAATGCTGCCAACCGGCATGAGGAACACCTTCGACCCAGAGAACCCCATGACTTCCGCTTCGACCTGCACCGGGTGGTAGCTGTCGTCGTTGACCACCAGGCAGCGGCTACCCACGGCTGCCCTGAGCCCTTCGGCTTCCAGGGTCAGGCCTACCATGCGCAGCAGTCGCCCCTCGACCACAGGTTGCGCCGGCACCTCGATGGCCTCGGCATAACTGCCCAGGCGCTTGGCGAAGCTGGTACGGTCAAGGCGCATCGGCGTCCTCCACCGGCGCGTCCAGGTCAACGCTCACATCAGGCGCTGCCGGGTGCAGCGCATGGTCATGCATCTGATCGAACAACTGCGCGACGGTCTTCTCGATGCGGGTTTCCATGGTCGCATCGATCCGACTGTGGGCAGTCTCGATACGGCAGCCACCGGGAAGCAGGGTGCTGTCTTCGAGCAGGCGCCACTGCTCTTCGTGGCGCTCGCGCAAGGCCTTGGCCAGTTCGAAATCCTGCGGGTTCAGGTGAATACGGATATTGTCGGCACCCATGGGCAGGCGCTTGAGGGCTTCGCGCAGCACCTGGGTAATCTGGCTGGAATCGCTCGTGAGTTCACGGCCGATCACCTGGCGCGCCATGTGCGACACGAGGTGCACCAGGGTCCTTTCGATCTGGGTGTCCTGCTCGGCGATGGGCTCCATCAAATGGGTCATCAGCTTTTCCAGGCTGGCCAGCTTCGCCTTCAGGGCCTCGTCGGCCTCTTGGCGCACCTTGAGCTGGGTGCTGTGAAACCCATCACGCTCACCGGTTGCGAAGCCTTCGTTGTAGGCTTCCTGGCGAATAGCTTCGAGCTCTTCGAGGGTCAGCGGCTGAACGTCCTCCAGCGGCACTTCCTCGACTTCTTCCTCCACCTCGACCGGTTCGGGCTCAGGCTCGTGCGCGGGCTGGGGGTCGAAGCTGGGCAACGTCCAGACGTCCACGCCCTCGAGGTCGCGGGCCCGGATCAGGTCACTGGGGTGATGTTCTTTGGTCGACATTCAAAAACCTGTCTATCAGGGTGCCAGGCGCCATACCGCCTGCCGAAGACTGCACGCTAAGGCAGATTGCGTGCGTGACGCAATCGCCTTGCGCTGACCCATGGCGGCTCGCCGCTTAGATCATTTCCTCGGCACCTTTGCCACCGAGCACGATTTCGCCGGCTTCGGCCATGCGACGGGCGATGGTGAGGATTTCCTTCTGGGCCGTTTCAACATCGCTGACACGGACTGGACCCTTGGCCTCGAGGTCATCACGCAGCAGTTCCGAAGCACGCTTGGACATGTTCTTGAACACCTTGTCCTTGACCCGCTCGTCCGCGCCCTTGAGCGACACCACCAGCACGTCGGAAGACACCTCGCGCAGCAGCGCCTGGATACCGCGGTCATCCACATCGGCCAGGTTGTTGAAGACGAACATCAGGTCTTCGATCTGCTCGGACAGGTCGCTGTCGATTTCGCGGATCGAATCCATCAGGGCGCCTTCCACGGAGCTGTCGAGGAAGTTCATGATGTCGGCGGCACGCTTGATGCCACCCAGGGTGGTGCGCGCGGCGTTGGAATTGCCGGAGAACTGTTTCTCCAGAATCTGGTTCAGCTCTTTCAGGGCAGCAGGTTGCACGGTATTGAGCGACGAGACGCGCAATACGATGTCCAGCCGGACCTTGTGGTCAAAGTTGCTCAGCACCTCACCGGCCTGGTCAGGGTCCAGGTAAGCCACGACAATGGCCTGGATCTGCGGGTGCTCGTAGCGGATCACGTCGGCCACGGCGCGTGGTTCCATCCACTTGAGGCTGTCCAGGCCGCTGGTGTTGCCACCGAGCAGGATGCGGTCGACCAGGCCGTTGGCCTTGTCCTCGCCCAGTGCCTGGTTGAGCATCTTGCGAATGTACGCATCGGAGCCCACGCCCAGGCTGGTCTGATCGCCGACCACTTCGACGAACTCGCTCATCACTTGTTCGACCTGGTCACGGTGCACGTTGCCCATCTGCGCCATGGCCACGCCCACGCGCTGCACTTCCTTGGGCCCCATGTGGCGCAGTACCTGCGCGGCATCGGTTTCACCCAGCGAGAGCAGCAGGATGGCTGCCTTGTCGACGCGGCTCAGCTTGGCGGTAACGGCTCGGTTATCACTCATCGGCGTTGATCCAGTCTTTGACGACCTGGGCTACGCGGCCCGGGTCTTCGGCCACAAGGCCTTTGATTGCGTTGAGCTGTGCCTCGTAACCCTCGGTGGGGCTAGGCAGCAGAATGCTTGTCGGGCCACCCAGGCTGACGCGGTCGTTGGCCAGTTCGCCATCCAGACCGATCATGCCGCCCAGCTCCATGTCATTTTCAAGGGCAGGCTGCTTGCCACCCCCTGTCAGGTTGTTGAGCACAGGCCGCAATACGCCGAACACCAGCACCAGGATGAACAGCACGCCCAGCACTTGCTTGACGATATCCCAGAACCAGGGCTGCTGGTAGAACGCGATATCGGCAATCTCTTCGCCACGGTCCGGCGCGAACGGCACGTTGATCACGGTCACGCTGTCGCCCCGGCTGGCGTCGAAGCCAACGGCATCCTGGACCAGCCGGGTGAAGCGCGTCAGGTCCTCGGCAGCCCACGGCACATGGGTGGTCTCCCCGGTGGCGGCGTCCACCTTGACCTGATCGTCCACCACAACCGCCACGGACAGGCGCGTCATGCGCCCCTGTTGCTGGCGGGTATGGCTGATGGAGCGGTCGAGCTCGAAGTTCTTGGTGCTCTGTTGGCGCTTGTCGGACGGATAAGGCGCGAGCATCGGCTGGCCGGTGGCCGGGTCCATGATCTGCTGGCCATTGGCATCGACCAACGGCTGGCCAGGCTGGATGGCGCCCGCTGCACCTGCGGTACCGCCAGTGGTCTGTGGCGCCGAAGCGGCACCCGGTGGCTGGTTGCTCAACGCGCCCGGCACACCTTGTGGGCCCTGGCTGCTAGCGCGCTGCTCGTCGACCGACTGCTCACTGCGCAGCGCCGGTTGGTCCGGATTGAACTGCTCGGAGGTGGACTCGACCGCACTGAAGTCCAGGTCGGCAGACACTTCGGCCTTGTAGCGGTCGTTGCCCAGCACCGGTTGCAGGATGTTGTGCACACGCTGGGTCAGCATGCCTTCCATTCGGCGGCTGTAGTCGAACTGCTTACCGGCCTGGGTCAGGGCAGAATCCTGGATCTGTTCGGACAGCAGGTTGCCTTTCTGGTCGACCACGGTGACCTGGGACTTGTCCAGCTCAGGCACGCTGGTAGCCACCAGGTTGACGATGGCCATTACCTGGCCGGGCTCAAGTGCACGACCTGGATAGAGCTCGACCAGAACCGATGCACTGGGCCGACGCTCATCGCGCACGAACACCGAGCTCTTGGGAATGGCCAGGTGCACGCGAGCACCCTTGACGTTGTTCAGGCTCGACACGGTGCGCGCCAACTCGCCTTCCAGGCTGCGGCGGTAACGCGTGGCCTCCATGAACTGGCTGGTGCCAAGGCCCTGCTCCTTGTCGAGCAGCTCGAAGCCGACGTTGCCGTCGGTAGGCGCCACGCCCGCAGCTGCCAGCTTCAGGCGCGCACGGGAGATGTCGTCGGCCTTGACCAGCAGGGCCCCGGAATTGGGTTCCACGTTGTAGGCAATGTCGGCCGCCGCCAGGGTGTCCATGACCTGCTTGGTGTCCATGCCCGACAGGCTGGGGTACAGCGGACGGTAGTCCGGCTGCTGCGACCACAGCACCACGGCAAAGCCGATCGCCACGCTGGCAGCCAGGCCGACCATCAGGCCGATCTGACGCAGCATGGGCATCTGCGCAATGTTTTCCAGGAACGCCAGGCGCACCAGAGGTGCCTTGGGCGCTGGCGCGCCGCCCTTGGCGGGCGCGTTGTCGACGACTGCTTCAGCCATGGTCTACGTCTGCCCTCAAACCGGCATTTGCATGATGTCCTGGTACGCCTGGACGAGCTTGTTGCGTACCTGGGTCAAGGCCTGCATCGAAACGCTGGCTTTCTGCGAGGCAATCATCACGTCGGTGAGGTCGACCCCGGTCTTGCCGATTTCGAACGCGTTCGCCAACTGCGAAGAGGCCTGCTGGGTGTCATTCACCTTGCCGATGGCCTGGCCCAGCATGTCGGCAAAGGTACTTTGCCCTGGGGCCAGCTCAGGGGCGGCTGATACTTTCGGCAGCGACATGGCATCGGCCTGCATGGCCCGCATGTCCAGCATCAGACGATTGAATTCAACACCTTGGGTCATGAGCTTCTCTCTCCGGCGGCCGCATATTTTTGACAGTCATGCGGCGGATAGCCTTCGTAAAGCAACAAAGGTGCCAGCCTTATGAAAGGGTGAATACGTCTAGGAAAAAACGGGCGTATCAGGCTACGAAGCACCGTGAAGATCACGCACGCTTGGCGGGCGATGCCTAAAAGAGCGCTGGATTACCCGCGCTAGAGATGACGTCTGCAGGGTAAAACGCGACTGTCTTACTCGCCAAACAGACTGGCCTCGACGTCGAAACCGGCGTCGCGCATCTGCGCAAGCTTATAGCGCAGCGTGCGCGGGCTGATCCCCAGGCGCTCGGCCGCTTCCTTGCGCCGACCTCGCTCGGCCCGCAGGGTATCGATGATCTGCTGGTACTCGTGACGCCGCTTGTCGTCGCCCTGCTCGGCTGCAAGTCCACCTTGCCCAGATAGTGGCACAGCGCCACCTGACAAGGGAATGGCGCCATCAAGACAAAAATCCGCCGCCTCGATCACCCCGCCTTGCTGCAGGATCAAGGCGCGCTGCAATGCATTATCCAGCTCACGCACGTTGCCAGGCCAGGTCCAGGCTTGCAGGCAGGCCTGCGCGTCGGCGGACAGGCGCACGGGGGCATGCTGCATTTTTGCAATGTGACGAGCCAGCAAGCGCTCGGCCAGTTGAACGATGTCGCCGGGCCGCTCGCGCAGGGGGCGCCAGGCCAGCGGGAACACGGACAACCGGTAGAACAGGTCCTCGCGAAAACGACCGGCAGCCACCTCGCCCGCCAGGTCCCGGTTGGTGGTGGCCACCACGCGGATATCCAGCGCGATGGGCTTGCGCCCCCCTACCCGCTCGACCTCACGTTCCTGCAGCACCCGCAGCAACTTGGCCTGCAAGGCCAGGGGCATTTCCGAGATCTCGTCCAGCAGCAAGGTACCCCCGTTGGCCTGCTCGAACTTCCCGGGCTGGGCAGCGATCGCCCCGGTAAAGGCACCCTTCTCATGGCCGAACAGCGTGGCCTCAAGCATGTTGTCCGGAATGGCGGCACAGTTGATCGCAACGAACGGCTGGCTGGCACGGGGGGACTGCTGGTGGATGTAGCGCGCCAGCACTTCCTTGCCCGTGCCCGACTCACCGGAAATCAACACGGTCGAGCCACTGCGCGCCACGCGTGCGGCCAGCTCCAGCAACTGCCGGCTGGAGGGCTCGCGTGCAACAGGGCCTTCCTCGTCCGTTATACGCCCGGCGGCATGCCGCTGCACAAGGTTGAGCAGCGCCTTGGGTTCAAAGGGCTTGACCAGGTAATCCACCGCACCTTGGCGAATGGCTTCCACCGCCCGTTCCACGGCCGCGTGAGCGGTCATCAGCAATACCGGCAATTGCGGCTGCTGGCGGCGCAGCTGGGCCAGCAACTGGTGGCCGTCCATGCCCGGCATGTTCACGTCGCTGATGACCAGGTTGAAGGGTTCTTCGTGCACCACTTTCAGGGCCTGCTCTGCACTGTCCACCGCTTTGTAGGCGAAACCACCCAGGTCGAGGGTATCGGCCAGTGCCTCGCGCAGCACACGGTCATCCTCGACCAGCAACACATTCACCGTCATCACCGGCTCTCCGCCAACGACCCGTCGATCAAGGGCAACTCCACCCGCACGCAGGTGCCGCGCCCCACCTTCGAACGCACCTGCACGCTGCCGTGGTGGGCCTTGGCCACCGCCTTGACCACCGCTAGCCCGAGCCCCGTACCGGTCGACTTGGTGGTCAGGAAGGGCTCGCCAAGACGGGCGAGCAGATCAGGTGCAATGCCAGTGCCAGCGTCACTGATGCACAGGTGCAGGGTCTGCTGGCGACGCCATAGGTGCACCTTGAGCCGCGCAGCGCCCTGGCTGGCCTGGGTGGCGTTTTCGATCACGTTCAGCAGTGCACCCACCAGCGTGTCGCGGTTGCACAGCAGCTCACCCAGGCGGCTGTCACACTGCCAGCGCACCGCGTGCCCGTGAACATGCGTCTGCGCAGCCTGCTGCAACGCCTGGAACAAGGCTTTCGGAGAAATTCGATCCGTGAGTGGCAACTCGCCACGGGCGAACACCAGCATGTCGCGGACCTGTTGTTCCAGCTCATGCAGACGCTCCTTGAGACTGCCAGCGAAGCGCTGCCGGGTCTGAGTGGTCAACGCCTGTTCAGGGTCGGCCAGGTGGCTGGCGTAGAGCATGGCAGCAGAGAGCGGCGTGCGAATCTGATGCGCCAGCGAGGCGACCATGCGCCCGAGCGAGGACAATCGCTCGTGGCGTGCCAACTGGTCTTGCAGGCGACGGGTTTCCGTCAGGTCGTTGAGCAGCACCAGCTGCCCCGGCTCGGCATCCAGCGAGCGCGTGGCAATGGACAGGCGACGGCCGTCGCGCAGGGACACTTCATGGCCGTCGTCCAGGCGCGGGGCAAAACTGCGGGCAATGACTTCACGCCACAGCTGGCCGATCAATGGCTTGCCCAACAACTCGCAGGCGGCCGGATTGGCTTCGCGAACGCTACCCTGCCCGTCGATGACGATCACCCCGCCCGGCAGCAGGTCCAGCAAATGCTGCAAGCGGTTGGCCAGGCGTTCTTTCTCGTTCAACTCCTCGATGCGCTGGGCGCTGACCACCGCCAGCTCGCCCTTGAGCTCACTGACCCGGGCTTCGAGCAGGCTGTAGGACTGGCTGAGCTGGCTGGAGACCTGGTCGAACAAAGCGAACGCCTGCTCGACACCCTGGCGGCTTTCCTGCTCGACCAGTGACTGCGCCTGGGGGGAAAGGGCTCGGGATACATGGGCGGCCTGGGGCATCGTGCTCTCTCGCGTGGCTGACCGTCATAAAAACGGTGTGGTGGCCAGTGCGTAGCAATACCCGTGCCGCAGATAAGGGCTTACGACATTTGCCGGAGACTTTGCACTCCGGCAGAGAATCTACCGCCTATCGACCACGATCACTCCTCTGCCTGGTCTTCACCACCCTGCCGGCTCATCCCATACTTACGCATTTTCTCGACCAGCGTGGTGCGGCGAATGCGCAAGCGCTCGGCAGCGCGCGCGACGATGCCGTTGGCGTCGTCCAGTGCTTGCTGGATCAGCCCCTGCTCCAGGCTGCCCAGGTAGTCCTTCAGGTCCAGGCCTTCAGGCGGCAACATGGCAGGGTTGCTAAAGCTGGGCGCGTGCCCGTTGATGGCAATGCGCTCTTCCAGGTCGCTGCGCAGGTTATCGACCATCTGCTCGTCTTCGTCATCGATGTAGCGGAATTTCTTCGGCAGTTCCGACACACCGATCACCCCGTACGGATGCATGATGGCCATGCGCTCGACCAGATTGGCCAGCTCGCGGACATTGCCCGGCCATCCGTGGCGGCACAGGGACATGATCGACGCCGAGTTGAAGCGGATGGAGCCACGTTTTTCGTGCTCCATCCGCGAGATCAGCTCGTTCATCAGCAGCGGGATGTCTTCGACGCGCTCGCGCAGGGGCGCCATTTCGATAGGGAAGACGTTAAGCCGGTAATACAGGTCTTCGCGGAAGGTGCCGGCCTCGATCATGTTCTCGAGATTTTTATGGGTCGCGGCAATGATGCGCACATCGATGCTCTGTGTCTTGTTGCTGCCCACCCGCTCGAACGTACGCTCCTGCAGCACGCGCAACAACTTGACCTGCATGGGCAGCGGCATGTCGCCAATCTCATCCAGGAACAACGTGCCGCCGTTGGCCAGTTCGAAGCGACCAGCACGGCTGGTGATGGCGCCGGTAAACGCACCTTTTTCATGGCCAAACAGTTCGCTTTCCAGCAACTCAGCCGGGATCGCGCCACAGTTGACAGGCACGAACGGCGCTTCGCGGCGTTTGGAGTGGTAGTGCAGATTGCGCGCCACCACCTCCTTGCCCGTGCCCGACTCGCCCAGGATCAGCACACTGGCGTCGGTATCGGCCACCTGCTGCATCATCTGGCGTACGTGCTGAATGGCGCGGCTGGTGCCCACCAGGCTGCGGAACAGGTTCGGCTCGCGCTGACGACCGCGCTCACGTGCCTGATCGTACATCTCGCGGTAAACCTGCGCTCGGTGCAGCGAATCGAGCAATTGGCTGTAGCTGGGCGGCATTTCCAGGTTCGACAGCACGCGGCGGCGCAGCTCTTCAGGCAACTCGCTCGAAGAAATATCACCTAAAAATAGAACAGGAAGGAACTCATCCCATGAAAGCACTGTCTTAAGGAGCCCGAGCAGTGTGCCGGGCGTGTTGACGGTTCCGACCAGCACGCACAACACCTCGCGGCTCGAAGACAAGGGCTCGACCACCTGCTGCCACTCATGGCTGGCGCAGGACAGGTTTTCTTCGCCCAGGAAGTTGAGCACCACCGCCAGATCGCGGCGGCGGGTGCTGTCGTCATCGATCAGGAGAATCTTGGTTTCACGCCACATGCAATAGCAACTTCCCTAGTCATATCGGCGCCCGAGGGCGTGCTCGACATCATTCCGACTGAATGGTCAGTGTTTCGACGTCTGGAATACGAGAACAGGCACTAGTAAAGTCAAAAACGTCCGAGCAGTCAAATATATGGCGCCGTAGAAGTGCGGGCTGCATCCGGCCTCACGCAATCTCAGCTGAACAGATGGTATACCTTTGTGGCCTGTTTGGCTTGATTGATATTCGACATTTCTGCGACCAGAGATTGACGCTCATCACTTGCAACGTCGATTAGCTGACGATACACGGCCATGAGTGCCTCCAGGTTCGCCTTGAGCGCGGTCGCATCTTCCTGGTCGGCTACCAGCGCCTCATCGACGAGCGCACGGCAGCCCAAGTCCAATTGACCAATGGTCACCCAATCGCGAGCTTCCAGCGCTTCGTTCAATGCGTGACAGGTGTGGGCAATCTGATGCAATGCGCTCATAGGTGACTCCTTGCAGAGAGGTTGTTACTCGGCAGTCGCGATAGCATCCCAGCCGCTCTTGACGGTGATCATGAGTCGTGCGACCTCATCGATCATTTCGGGATCACTGTGTAGGTTGGCCTGGGTCAGCCGGCGTGCCATGTACTCGTACAGACTGTCCAGGCGATCAAGTTCATCCGGGTCGGCAGCCTTGTCCTTGTCCAGCCCTTCGCGCAAGCCGCCGATGATGTCGACGGCCTTGCCCAACATGACACCTTTTTGTGCCACGTCACCGCGAGAGATGGCGCCTTTGGCTTGAGCCATGCGATCCAACGCGCCTTCCATGAGCAACTGCACCAGACGATGGGGCGTGGCCTCGGAGATCTGGGCGTGGGAATTGACCTTCTGGTATTGGCGAAGGGCTCTCATCGGGTGCATGGTGAATCCTCAGTGAACAAGGCTGGACGGGGGCCGTATAACCTGTTTATCGGCGCCCCGCGCGTTTTCTTTAGCGCTGTCAGCTGTCGCTCTTGGCTTTATTCAACGCGTTGAGCGTGGTCATGACGCTGTCGCTGGTCGCCTTGAGCTGCGCAACCATGGTGTCCATCGCGTTGTACTTCTTGGTCAAGGTGTCCGTCAGTGAATCGATGCGCCGATCCAATGCCTGCTGCGACTCCTCGAGCTCCTTGAGCTGATTGGTAAGGCTGGTCTGGCGCGAGGCGAGGATGCCACCGGCTTTGGTGTACTCCTCGGTGACGTTGGTCATGCGCGTCAACAGCCCATCCTTGCCTGTAAACAGGTTGTTGATGTCGGCACCATAGGTTTTGACCGCCGCATCCCACTTGGTGTCGTTGAACTCCAGCAGGCCGGTTTTCTGTACTGTGTTGATTCCGAGCTGCGACAAGGTGCGCAGACCCGTTGCACCGACGCTATGACTGATCTCGTTGCGCACGGAATTGACCAGCGAGCGCATGGTGGCATCGCCGGTCAACGCGGCCGAACCTGTGGCTGCGCCATCGGCCCCGGTAGTGACCTTGGTCTGGGTGTTGATGGTGGTCATCAGCGCGTTGTAGGCAGTGACGAAAGACTTGACCGACGTCTTGAGCGTGTCGCTGTTGCTGGTGACGGCCAGGTTGGACTTGCCTTCCTTGACCAGGGTTATGTCCACACCGCTGATCGCGCCAGTCACAGTGTTGGAAGCAGACTCCAGCGCCAGCCCATCGAGGGTGTATTTGGCGTTCTGCGGCGTGGCAACGGTAGACACACCCTGCGCCATGCTGGCATCGCCACCCAGCGTCAACTCGGTACCTTCGCCCATCTTGGTCGATGAGAAAATGAGCCGCGACCCACTGGCATCGGTCACGATGTTGGCCGTGATGCCCTTGGACTGCAGCTGGTCATTGATCGTGTCACGCGCCTGCTGAAGAGTGGCGCCCGCGGCAATGTTTACGCTGTGGGTCGCATTGCCCTGGTTGATGGTCAGGGTCTGGGATTCACCCGAGTCGTTGACGATCGTCGAGGTCTTTTCATAAATCTGGGTGGAGATTTTCGAGGCGGTCGCCAGCTGGGTGACTTCAAGCGCGTAGTTGCCCGAAGAAGCGCCGTCGCCCAGCTTGATCTTGGCGATGGCCTCGTCCGAGGACGAAGAAGCCAGGCCAGAGAAGCTTGAAGCGGTGTTGAGCTTGGCGACTGCGGCACGGAACGTTTCGAGCGCGCTCTTGACGGAGCCGATGGCCGAAAGCGAGGTGGTGGCGGTGGTGGTCTGGTTGTTGATCTGGGTTTGCTTAGGCGCCTTTTCGGCACTAGCCAGGGCCTTCACAATGCCGCTGATGTCCAGGCCAGAGCCAAGCCCATTGATGGTCGAGCTTGCCATATCACATCTCCTTTATCGTAACCGCCGGTATCCCGACGAAAAAGCATCCGTGCGCTGGTAAACAAAAGCCGTGCCAACTTAAACCTGGGTGCTGAACAACAGGCTGTTGGCATCTTTGAGGTTTTCCGCCAGCTTGAGCGCAGCTTCAGAAGGCAGCTGGCGAATGACTTCACCGCTTTGGCGAGCGATGACCTTGACCACCACCTGGCCGGTGGAGTCGTCGATGGAAAAATCCAGTTGTCGCTCCGAAGCCTTGACGAAATCCTGGATGGCACTGACGGCGCTTTCCAGGTCAGGCCGGGCTACGGGCTTGGAAACCTTGTCGGCGGGCTCGGCCTTGACCGGCTCGCTGGGTGGCCGTGCGCTGGATGGCGCTTCCGGCGTGATGGCAGCGGGATGGGACAGGCCCAGCTTCATGCTTATATCCACGACTTACACCCTCAAGTGACGAAAAGACGAAAGGGTACGTGAACGTACCCTTCGTCAAACTTAGCCTGCTTTGGCAATTAGCCCAGCAGTTTCAGTACCGAAGACGGCAGCTGGTTGGCCTGGGACAGGATCGCGGTGGATGCCTGCTGCAGGGTTTGCTGCTTGGTCAGCTCGGCGGTTTCCGAAGCGAAGTCGGCGTCCTGTACACGGCTGCGGGCAGCGGTGGAGTTTTCCGAGATGCTGTTCAGGTTGGCAACGGTGCTGTCGAAGCGGTTTTGCACGGCACCGAGCTGAGCGCGCTGGCTGTCGATCTGAGCGATGGCAGCGTCCAGGGCCTGGATCGATTTTTGCGAATCGGCAGCGGTGGTGATGCTCAGGCTCGAAACGGTGGCTTCCTGGGTGATGGCAGTGGTGCTACCTGCGGTCAGGCCCAGCGCAGCCAAGCCCGTCCCTTGGCTGCCGTCGGCGATGGTGATGTTCTTGGCCGAGAACAGGTTCAGGGTGTTGTCAGCGTTTTTGCTGGCAGTCACGCCGGTGCTGGCGGTGTTGATGGACGTGATGATCGAGTCCAGGGTGTCGCCTTTCTTGAACTTGACTTCGGTGCCGTTCAGCGAGATCGAGGTATCAGCGACCAGTTTGGCTTCGGTAGTGCCTGCGGACAGACCAACTTTGGCCAGAGCACCTTGACCGGCAGCACCTGTGCCGTTGGTGAGGTTGATGGCTTTGCCGTCGGTGGAAGTCAGAGTCAGACGACCATCCTTGAGGGTGGCTGCAACGCCGGTGTTGGTGGTTTCGGCGTTGATGGCGGCGAGGACATCATCCATATCTTGGCCAGCAGTAGCGCCGACGGTGGTGCCGTTGATGTTGAAGGAGATATCGCTGGTGAAGCCAGTGGTCGGCGTCACGGTCGCAGTGGCTGCGAAGCCAGACAGGTTTGCAGGGGTAGTGGCGTTCGATGCAGTGGCGGTGAAGGTTGCCGAGGACGACATTACGATGGCGCCAGCGGCATCTTTCGTAGCGCTAACACCAGTAGCATTCGCGCCGGTATTGGCTGCGTTGATTTTCGCTACTACCGAATCGGTGTCATCAGTTTCGGTGATTGAGATCGGCGTAGCTGCGCCGTTCAAAGTGAGGTCAACAGTTTCACCAGCAGCTGGCGGTGTGAAGGTAACAGCCGCTGCGGAGTAAGTAGTTGCACCTGCTGGCGCCACCGCACCGGTAACGACCGCCGACAAATCGGTAGCCGCGCCATCAGTCTTAGCTTCGCTGAACGAACCTTTCAGGCCAGTCGCGCTGATATCGGTCATGCCGAACGAAATGGTTTCGTTGGCGCTGGAGCCGATCTGGAAGCCGACGTTCTGGAACGAGCCGTCCAGAATGTTACGACCACCGAAGGTAGTAGTGTTGGCGATACGGGTCAGTTCGCCGGTCAGTGCGGTGAATTCTTGCTGCAGGGAAGTACGGTCGTCATCGCTGTTCGAGCCGTTGGCAGACTGCAGGGACAGTTCGCGCATACGCTGCAGGATGCTGGTCGATTCCTGCATGGCGCCTTCAGCGGTCTGGGCGATCGAGATACCGTCGTTGGCGTTCTTCATTGCCACGCTCAGACCTTTGATCTGGCTGGTCAGACGGTTGGCGATCTGCAGGCCAGCGGCGTCGTCTTTGGCGCTGTTGATTTTCAGGCCAGAGGACAGGCGGGACATCGAAGTACCCAGCGCTTCGGAAGCGCGGTTCAGGTTCTTCTGAACGCCCAAGGAGGTGATGTTGGTGTTGACGGTCAAAGCCATGACGAATTCCTCGTGGTATGGATACTGCGGCTTCCGGCCCTGGCGACAGCCGGGTATGGCCTAGAGAACCTTCGTAATGGTTATCGTCGGATGGCCCGGTTGCTTGAGGGGTTTTTGCAAAAAAAAATGCTGGCATGCGGCCAGCCCTGGAAAATCAAGGGGTTAAGCGCGGAATTTTGGCGTCAAAAAGCGGGGTGGGTAGGTATGAGGGGGATGACGGCGTCTGGAGCGAGTCGAGGGATGGCCTGGCGAACTGGGGGCTGAAGAGGAGGTGGCGAAGGTTCAAGGTATGCAGCTTGGCGTCAGGAAATGTCGGGGCCGCTGCGCGGCCCATCGCGGCGCGAGGCCGCTCCCACAAAGTGCGAACCCGCGAATTCAGGCGTCACGCGGTTGGGGTGGGAGCGGCCTCGCCGGGGCGCCGGACCGGCCGCGATGGGCTGCGCAGCGGCCCCAGGTTTGCGCTTAG
>Ga0308161_1001532_pt1 | contig 27408 bp, 26 predicted proteins | sample PhyFR2_FD_201034 | JGI IMG/M metagenome (GOLD analysis project Ga0308161, IMG submission 201034) | Phyllosphere microbial communities from UC Gill Tract Community Farm, Albany, California, United States - DLSLF.R2 | ecosystem: Host-associated > Plants > Phyllosphere > Unclassified | place: USA...
ACTGTAACTCAGGATGGTTTGTAACCATTACAGGTTCTTTATTACCTAATCGTTCTTTTAACTTCTGCTGTTTTTGACCGTGTACGCCCCCTACCTCTACGCTAATCCACTCATAATTTTCAGGATCTGTTGAAGCTAAATAATTTGGAGCGGCATATATACCAAAAGGAATTTCACCTACTTTGCGAGCTACTAAATTTTCATCTTTAGGACGGCCAAATCGTACAGCAATATCAGCTTCACTATGCTGTAAAGACACATAATGAACATCACCGAGTACCCGCAATTTTAATTGAGGGTAATGGCGATAAAACCTACCCAGATGAGGCATGATGAGATGCGCAGCAGTTAAAGGAGGCATACTAATAGAAACACTACCCATCACCTCTTGCTGACCAGCCTGAGTTAAACGTTCAATAGAAAAAGTTTCTTCCATCATACGAGCAACCACTTGTGCAAGCCGCTCCCCATCAGGAGTAAGAATGTAGGTCCGTGGTCTACGATCAACTAATTTAAGTTTTAAGTTTTGTTCTAACTGGGCAATTCTTCTAGATACAGTTGCATGATCTACACCCAACTTTCTTGCGGCAGCAGACAGTGACTTCTCTTCAGTAAAAACAGAAAAGTAATGTAAATTTTCCCAATCAATCATTGTGCAAATTTTCACATTAGAAGTGTATTAATACGGAATTGTACACCTTTATATAATTGCCCAGAATAAAACCTTTCTTATTGGGAGCCTGTCGATGAACAGAACGGTGGCTTATGCCTATGCTGGCGTTGTATTAACAATGTTCTTTTGGGGGTCAGCATTTAATGCAATGTCTTATATTATTCAACATATGCCTCCGTTATCTGCTGCATCTGAACGGTTTTCAATTGCAAGCCTAACCTTACTTCTGATCTTTTCAATAACAGGCCAACTAAGATGGACAGCCTTAAGCCAGAATTTATTTATCTATCTTATTATCGGGGTTATCGGGATTGCAGGATTCAACATAGGCTGTTTTTATGGCTTAAAAACGACATCTGCCGTTAACGGTGCTTTAATTATGGCAACTACACCGTTAATGACTCTATTAATGACAATTATTTTGGACGGTGAAAAACTTACTACTAGTAAATTTTTAGGCGTTTTATTCGGCTTAAGTGGCGTGTTACTTGTGATTAGTCAGGGCCATATAACAACTTTACTTCACCTCAAAATAGACATTGGAGATCTATTTATATTATTGGGTGCATTTGGATTTTGTTTCGCAAATGTACTATCACGTCGTTATGTAAAAAATGCTACTCCACTAGAAACAACGTCTTTTTCTATGATGTTTGGGGCAATAACACTTGGTTTGTTAAGTGTGATATTTGAAAATCCCCTTTCAGCCATTACATCTGCACCTGTAAATGTACATTTAGCTATGGGATATGTAGTTATCTGCTCTACAATGATTGCTTATTTATTCTGGTTTAATGGCATACAAAAGTTAGGTGCTGGACGTGCTTCTGTCTTTTTTAACTTTGTACCAGTGTTCAGTATGCTGATTGCCCTACTTACAGGACAGTCTCTTAATATCTGGCAAGTGATAGGCACAGCTTTAGTCATGCTTGGTGTAATGAGTAGCGGAGGTCTTTTAAAAATTAAACGCACTCCTCTTATAGCTAAACATTGTACAAAATAAGAAATATGCTGCTACATTAAAAACTCTATATTTATCATGTAGCAGCATTTTAAAATACAAAATAGAAAAATTATTGATTTAATAAACTCTTTAATTTTATAGGTTTTATTTTTAAAGTATTTTTTTACATTTTTTATTATTTATCACAAAAGATCATCTTAATTATTCCGTTGTAACAAATGCTATATGTTTCTTTAAAAGTTAATAAAAAGCTGCCATGTATAGTTTTAAAACAACCAACGGAGATATTAAAATGAAGCTGGATTTTACAACAATTGAAAAGCAAGCTAAATTGCTGCAAGAAGAGCAAGAGAAAATAGAGCAACAAGATCATGACTTTCAAGTTGCTTTAGATAAACACAGAGAATCTTTAAAGAATTTATTTAAAGATCTTTTCTCAGACCATGAGATTAAAACGGAAAATGGAGGTCATTTTTGTGTGAATTTTGGAAATTATAAAATTTCTTTATTGATTGAAACTGCTAAATTTGAAAATGGTGTGCCTGTAAAATTAAATTCGGTAAACCCCGTTATTATTAAATGCAAAAAAGACAAACCAGTAGCAAAAGCCCAATTTACCGATGCAACCCAATATCTAGATAATTTCTCAGAGACTCCAAACTATCAATATTACTATAAACAAGAAGATAAAACCCAACTCGTCCAACTTTCTGAACTTCCAACTTTTTTTCAAGCTATCTTAGACACTGATGCATAAAGTAAGGCCCTCAATAGAGGGCTTTTTTATATATTATTTTTTTATCACTTAAATCTATTAAAAATAAAATCAGACTAATTTTTTCTATTTATCTATGAAATATTTAAACCACTTTTAGCTTCTACCAGCTCAAAAAATATTTGATTATTTCTTAAATTACTTGTATATACATGTTTATATTTGTTTATACAAATGCAGAATTAATAAAAATAGAGTGGACTCTTAAAGGACAAGGAGAGTGTAATGGACTCATCGGCTGAGAAACCAAATAGTAGTTTTATTGAAAACCGAAGCATTGATTTTATTCCAGAGAATGAAAGACATGGCGGAGTGTTTGCTCAATTCACCCTCTGGTTTGGTGCCAATTTACAAATCACGGCTATTGTGACAGGTGCACTAGCAGTTGTATTAGGTGGTGATGTTTTTTGGTCGATTATTGGTTTATTTGTGGGACAGTGTTTTGGTGCTGCTGTCATGGCCTTACATGCTGCTCAAGGCCCCAAACTTGGCCTTCCCCAAATGATTTCAAGTCGTGTTCAATTTGGAGTATATGGTGCATGTATTCCAATCATACTCGTTTGCCTCATGTATATTGGCTTTACCGCAACTGGAGAGGTATTGGCTGGTAAGGCAATTGCACATTTAGCCCATGTCAGCAATACAACTGGCATCTTAATTTACGCATGTTTAATCATTATATTCGCAACGATCGGATATCGTTTAATTCATTTGGTAGGCAAAGTAGCCAGTATTATTGGTTTGATCGCTTTTGTGATTATTCTGACTCAAATTTTAGCTCTTTCTGATTTTTCAGAACTCTTAGCAGTACGTCATTTCAGTTGGTCTTCATTTTTGTTAGCAGTTTCACTTTCTGCTTCTTGGCAAATCTCTTTTGGACCTTATGTCGCAGACTACTCTCGTTATCTTCCAACCAAAACGTCTTCATCTCGCGTTTTTTGGGCTGTTGGCTTAGGCTCTTTATTGGGTTCACAAATTTCCATGACCTTAGGCATTTTGATCGCTCAAGTTGCAAACGGGCATTTTGTTGGAAATGAAGTTCAATATGTTGTTGGGATGAACCCCATTGCCTTAGTGGTTACCTTTTTATATTTTAGTATTGCTTTTGGCAAAGTTACTCTGACTACTTTAAATGCTTACGGTAGTTTTATGTGTGTTGCTACCATTTGGAATAGTTTTAAATCAACAAATCAAATCTCAAAAATAACAAGATTACTCATTGTTCTTGCAATGGTTGTGATATCTACTTTCATCGCAATTATAGGTGAACATACATTTTTAAGTTCTTTTAAGGCTTTTATCTTATTCTTACTCACCTTTTTTATCCCATGGAGCGCAATTAATCTTGTCGATTACTACTTTATCTCTAAAGAAGAATGTGATGTAGATGCGCTATATGACCCAAATGGTAGATATGGCCGTTGGAATCGAATTGGGATTACCTGCTACTTTCTAGGTATTTTGATACAACTGCCATTTATTGACAGTAAATTCTATACAGGGCAAATTGCTGCAATGTTAGGAGGGATCGATTTATCATGGCTTGTAGGCCTTATTTCTACGGCACTGATTTATTATATTTTCGCAAAAAGAGCACAAATTAAATTTGCCCAGCGATTATCACTTGAACAAAGCCGATAAATAAAAAATAAGATATTAAAGCCAAATGCTTTGATATCTTATGGGTATTTATAAACCGTTACTCGTGTAATGGCCTAACCTGTGCTGAAGAAGGAAGCCCGAATAACTTATCAAAACACCAATTAAATATAAAAGTGTAAATCGGAATAACAATAATAAAGGCGAGATCTAACCAAAAAGCTTTGACAAGCGAGATATCCATCCACCATGCAATAAGCGGAATCAAAAATACAACTAAGGTAAGCTGAAAACCAATTGCGTGCCCAACCCTACGTTTGACTGTACGGATATTACTACTTTGTCTCGCCTCCCACTTCTCATATAAAACATTGTAGATAAAGTTCCAAGTTACAGCGATAGTGGTGATCATGACAGATAGAGGCCCCGTATGTTCCACACTGTCACCTGCCAAAAGAGCTAACCCTACTGATGAAATAATCATACCGATCACTTCATATGAAGAAACATACACGATTCGACGCTTTGCACCTTGCATAATAAACAAACTCTACTTAATTCTTTTTATTTTAATTTCAGTTAAAATCATATATAAAGTTAATAGCTTTCAGTTTGACTGATATCAAAATGAATTTTAACAGTGAAAATATTGAACTCTTCATCACCGTACTAGATACGGGATCTTTCTCTGCGGCCGCTCGTAAATTAAATCGAGTACCTTCGGCCGTAAGTATGGCTGTTGCTAATTTAGAAGCAGAATTGGGTTATATCTTGTTTGAACGGACCCCTCGAAAAGTCATTCCAACGGCTACAGCATTAGCTTTAGAACCACAGGCCCGTATTATTTCTGAACAACTTAGGCTATTTAGTACTCATGCCCATGAACTTTCTTTAGGACTTGAAACTAAATTACGTATTGGCATTGTCTCTGATGTAAATACCAAATTATTATTCTATTCAATAAAAAAATTAGCGGATAAATTCCCATTACTTAATATAGAAGTTATTACTGCCCCTCAAGATGACATCGTCAATTTACTTTATTCGGACGAAATTAGTCTTTGCTTGGCGGGGTCAGATTTAAATATAAAAATGCGTGAAAATTTGCAATTAGTAATGACTGAAACAGTAGTGGCCACTATCTCGTCTAGTCATAGTCTTCTACAAGAGAAAATAAAGCAGTTTTCTATTGAAGAGTTAATCAATATTAGACAAATTGTGGTGGCGAGTAGTGAGCATGAAATGACAGATTCCCGATCGATTATTGGGGCAATGTACTGGAAAACGAATAGTCTACAAACAGCAATTAATATGGTTGAAGCGGGACTCGGTTGGGGAAATTTTCCTTTATCGCTAGTACAAGAAAAAATCGATCAAGGCCACTTAGTGCTTTTAGATTTTAAAAATACCAAAAATCATTTACCTCTATCCATTTACTTAATTTGGCTTCAAGACCGCCCCTTATCTAAAGCAGCTCGAGAACTCATCAAAATTATTCAAGAAAATTTATAATTTTTTATATCTTATTAAAAAATATGTATTGTCTCTTTTTGTCATTTTATTTTTAGTTATACGTACTTACTTTAAAAGTTTAGCTTATTGTTCTACCTTATTTTTCTCAATATTACAGAAAGCAAGAGGCCTACTTAAAAAGCAGGCCTCTTACTGTATTTCAGGACTAAGCAATAGTTTTTTATTTTGGAAAAATACATTTATACTTTATTAAAACCTAGCATTTTAGTCAAGAATAAAATCAATAAAATACAATCATTTGTCTTCACCGTGAAAGCAATCACATTTTAAGTTTTATATAGAAAACACATTAGAAAAAGAAAGAAATTTCATTGATAAAAAGCTCCCAATTTCTTTACTCAAAAGCACTATTTTTTAATAAAATGATATAAAGAAGTTAATTTTAAGATGAGTTTACTTCTACTCATTACTTTTCATATTCCATTCTTAAGGTTTTATTCATCTTATACTAGGTTCTTTATTTTAAAACGCTCTGACTCTTAACTTTTTATGAGTAATTTTACGAATATATACGAACCTAGGTCTTCAAGAGTTAAAGGAAAATTTAGTACGTCCTAAAAAAATCATCCCACAAATATCTTCATTTTTTAATCTTACTTTTGAAATATTAATTATGTCTCCTAACCTAGATCACTTAGAAGAAAAACCGAACTATCATCAATATATTGATTACAGGTTTTCATTAAATTCCAAAGAATACCACCTATTGCAATAATATAAATTGGCTATACTAAGAGATAATTAAATCTAAAAATATAATTTTATGAAGTAATATTTATTCTAAAGATTTAATAAAGAAAAATATTTCCTGAATTAAGTTTATTTAAAAAAATTTATAAGTCTTATTAAAAAATATTATATCGAAATTTTATAAATTTCGTGTAAGGCACATATGAAGAAATTATGCTTGTGCTCTACTAATTTCTGTAAAAATTATCTAACTCATATTTTAGCACTATTCAAATACCCGCTTTCATTGCGCGGCTAAATTTCAAACAAAAAGTATTTTAAAAGAATTAATAATTTGAGTCGAAAAGACAATTGCCCCCAATCACTATAAACTTTTGGCTCGAATAAGTTCTAATTGATCGATAAATAACTTAGTTCACTTTACTCGTGAAGTACTCATACGCTAGAATCAGTACCGCTTGTAATATTTAACCAAAACAACACAATAATTTTTGGGTCTGCATGTACCTACTTTAGAAAATGACTTGTGTTTAATTAAAAAATTGATTAGTATTGCACGCACTGAAAAGCCTTGAGATTAAAAGCTTTTCTTGCTTATAGGGCCTATAGCTCAGTTGGTTAGAGCAGCGGACTCATAATCCGTTGGTCCCGTGTTCAAGTCACGGTGGGCCCACCATTTAAAACAATCACTTAGGTGCATTAATCCTAAGTGGTTTTTTAATGCCTACTCTCATGTAAGCAATATGTAAGCATCTTATTGATTTCTTAATTTCATTTGACAAGTGTAATTTTTAACCAAAACTATTCTAACTTTTTTACCCCCTATTTATTCATTTCTAATAAACAACAAAATCTCAATGATTTTAAACTTTCTTAGTAGATCTGGATAAGTAAACTAGATTTAATAGAAATAATAATAAAGGTTAAATATGTGCTCAAACTACGAACCTATCGCAAAAGATAGAATCCACCTACTCGATCTATTTGAACCAACTTTTGAATATAAAGATCATATTTACCCAAATTATGAAGCCCCTCTCTTATTCTCAAAAAAAGAACAAATGGAATGGCGTTTGGCTAGGTTTGGTTTAGTCGCGCCATGGGTAGAAGATTTAAAGAAAGTTAGGAATACTTACAATGCCAGAACTGAGACTGTGGCAACTAAACCTAGTTTTAGGAATGCATGGAAGAAAAACCAATTTTGCTTAATTCCGGCTGATGTAATCTTTGAGCCCAAGTATATTAATGATAAGCCTGAATGGTGGGGAATTTATAGGAAGGACGAAATGCCTTTTACGATTGCTGGGATTTATGAGTATGCAGAGGTAAATGGTGAAGCAATCAGATCAATGAGCATGCTCACAATCAATTCTGATCATCACCCTTTCATGAAGCAATTTCACGCACCCAATGATGAAAAGCGCTCTATTATTGTTATTCCACCAGATTTACGGGATGACTGGCTGCATTGCAAACATGAAGAAGCTAATGAATTTTTTCTTGATATGCCACTAGATGAGTTCGTAGCACAACCGAAGTCAAAATTGAAGGATTTCCGACCAAACGCACACTAGAGCGCGACAAGTTACGACTTCTCCTTATTTATCCACAACTTTTTAAATTTGAATTTTAAAGCAGCTCTAGCATATCATCTTGATTATGTAACAAAATCAAGGAGTAACTATGAGCAATTTAAGCCCTTCAATTATCGAAATAAAGCCACATCTCAACCAGTGCAAGGCTTTGAGGGATATTGGCTCAATAAAATTAGTTACTCCATCCACAAAAATATCCATTCCTTTAGCAATCGAAAAGATTTCCGCAGGCTTCCCTTCTCCTGCTCAGGATTATGTTGATAAAGCGCTCGATATGAATGAACACTTAATTAAAAATGAAACTGCCACATTTATTGTGAGAGTTGCATCTTTATCTATGTTGAATGCTGGGATAGATATAGATGACGAACTTGTTGTAGATCGCAGCCTTGAAGCAAAACATAACGATATAGTAGTTGCCCTTGTAGATAATGATTTTACTGTTAAGCGTCTAATGATTGATGAGGATGAGCGCTGGTTAAAAGCGGAAAATCCAGATTATGAAGATATCCACTTAAGTGATGGACAGGAATTACTAATTTGGGGTGTTGTTACTTTCATTCTAAAAAATACAAGAAAAAGATCATGAAACATGAGGAGAAAGTATTTTTTCTCATAGACGTTAATAACATGTATGTCTCATGTGAAAGAGTCTTTAATCCAAGTTTGAATAATAAACCTGTCATTGTGTTATCAAATAATGATGGGTGTGCTGTTGCACGTAGTAACGAATCCAAGGCCCTAAATATAAAAATGGGTGTACCACTTTTCCAGATCAAAGACATTGTTAAGCAACACAACGTAATTGTCCTTTCAAGTAATTATGCACTTTATGCAGAAATGTCCAGACGCTTTCATAAGATACTTGGTTCCTATGTGACCGAAGAAGAAGTTGAAGGGTATTCAATTGATGAGTGCTTTGTAGATTTCACTGCTTATGAGAAGAATTTTGATCTACAGACAGTAGGTCATGATATGCGGGCGAAGATATTGAAATGGCTAGGACTGCCAGTTTGCGTGGGGATAGGTAGAAGTAAAACAGAATCAAAGATTGCCAATCATATAGCGAAAAAGAATGCTGGCTTTAATGGTGTTTGTGATTTGGTAAATATGGATCCATGCAATAAGGAATATTATTTTTCTCAGATAGATGTAAGTGAAGTCTGGGGTGTTGGCCGCAAGCATGCAAAAAAGCTACATGGGATGGGAATCAAAAGTGTTTTGGATTTAGCTTGTACTGAAGTTAGAGAGATGCAGAGACAGTTTTCTATTGTTATGGCCCGAACAATCAATGAATTACAAGGAATTTCATGCATAGAAATTGAAGATGCCCCACCTTCTAAAAAGCAAATAATTAAGTCTTGTTCTTTTGGTGCCAAAGTGACAGAGCTGTATGACTTAAAAGAAGCAATCGGGATGCATGCTCAAGAAGCCTGTAAAAGACTCAGAGATGATGAATCTTTATGCGGATGTTTAATTGTTTTTGTGCAATCTAGCCCATTTGATGATAATGCACCTTTTTATAATAAATCTATAAGTTATGCGTTTCCTGAGCCCACCGATTGTGCATTAGACTTTGTTAAAGCTGCTACTGTAATGGTTATGCATATATTTAAAGAAGGCATTAAATACAAAAAATGTGGGGTTATATTGACATGTTTAGAACCTAAATCGGGCCATACATATGACCTTCTCACTGACTTTGAACAAATAGAAAAGAAAGAACAGTTAATGCAGGCTCTTGATAATGTCCATACCCGGTTCGGCAAAAAGAAGTTAGGAATTGGAACTTGCTATGTACCTAGCCGTAATTGGTCAATGTCTAGAGATAAGTTAAGCAATAATCCGTTCAGATGGGAATCATTGCTTGAAATAAAGAACTAATCTACAAAGCCTTAACGCATATACCCACATTAACTGAGGTGTTAATTGTGTGAGCTGTGCAACCTGAGAAAAGGAGGCACAGCATTGTGATGATCGATGCAATCTTTGAACGCTTGCAATGGAAGACTTTCATCCTAACTGATCCGGTTAGCAATCCAGCCATAAAAAAATTGTTCTTGGCTTGGATTACGTTCACAGATTTCAATGTAGCGCTGGCCCTGCATGATATTCAGCACACGTACTAGGACTTTTTCACCATCCTTTCCACGTTTATCCAAATAAGTTTTAAAAGCTTTTAAAGTAGCTGGACCATAAACCCCATCAACTTTAAGGTCAGGCCACCCTGCTTTACCTTGGTTGTTAAGTAAATTTAATGCACGTTGTAAAAGAGGTTTTGCAAAGCCAGTACCACAGTTCACACCTGTGTCTAAAAGCTCTTCTGCCACAGCTGAACTAAGTGCATTTACTTGATCAAAACGTGGTTCTGACCAGTATTGTTTCCGATAAATAGATTTAGCTAGATCAAGAGGCAAATCTTTCATATTACCCTTATATCCATTTTCCCGTGCCACAGCTTGAGTAATGCCATACTTTGTTGCCCCGCCACGGTCCGCGGGATTATTCACATACCCACCTTCGCGTTTGATGAGCTCTTCAAGATATTGTTCGATGTTCATTTAACTTTCCTCTAGGCAATAAAAAACCGCCTTTCGGCGGTTCTTTTAGAATTTGATATACCCTATTTTTTACATTCTGAATCCCAAGCTTCATTAAATGCTGACATAGATGTCTGGTCTGACTTGTAGTCATTCTCAAAATATATGTATTCACCACTCATTAGGAACCTCTGAAAGCCAGTGTACGCTCCAAGACTATTCTTGGTATTAACTTCACCACAAAGATCCCATTGATTCCTAAACTTGGCTGATTCATCCTTAAGTTTATTTCTCACAAGTTTCTGCACTTGTAAGTCAAGTCTATCTCTCTTTTCTTGCATCTTTTGTTGTTCAGACTTTACACAACCCAATAACCCAAACGAAAATAGAAGAATTATTAATAATTTATTCATTTCAATACCATTGTTAATTTTTAACTAATTTAACAAACTGGTTACTAAATGTCACATAAAGAAAAACCGCCCGAAGGCGGCATTAACTGTTTTCGATATCACTTCTGGCTTTCTTAACTTCTTTGATTACTTCAATAATCGTCTTACCTTCCTGTTTATTGATAAAGTTAAAAGTCCATCGGACCAAAGCCCAACCGGGAATACCGCAAACAAAGAAGAATCCACCAAGTGCCATCATCCCCCAAATATCTGTAATCCATTCATGAAGCCCCCATTTCACGATGATGAATGAACCGCCTGCGAGACTTGATACAACTGTACAAATGAGCCCCACTGCCCATTCTTGAGGTGAGCGTGGCATGCGTGTCATTAATACCACTGCTGCAACTAAAGCGACTGCTAAAGTCACCATAATTGCTGCACCATAAAATTTTAATAATGCTGTTAAACCGCTTGTAGAAACTGGTTCCATTTATTTCTCCAGAAAATTAATGCAAAAAAAAGCACCCGATTGGGTGCATTATTTGTGTTGAATTGACTCTAATGGAACCTTAATTATATGAGCTAAAACTTTGTGACCTTCCTCATTTGGATGTAATCCATCTCCATTCGGCGGATATATGCTTCCTTCAGGCGGTTTAAAGTAATATTCATTTGCAGTGGCGTTCCACGGATACAAAGTCGATCCACTATATAAATCAAGAATTGGTAGAGAAAAATGCGTTGCATATTGATGTAATAAATCAACTAAATCCTTTAAGTTATAACCATATGCATTTTTAGCAGCGTTCAAGCCATAGTTGTTACCACGAGGCAATGGCGTAAAAATTACAAGCGGAATTAATGGAAACTTATTAATCAGCTTTGTAAGAGTGGTATTAATACAGCCCGATATTGTTGTTGTTCCTGTATCCCCAAATGCACCCAAAAGTTTTTGGTTTTCTGAAGTTTGATTACCCCAGTCATTTGTGCCTAAAAATACAACCACAAAATCAATATCTGTCTCTACAATATCATCTGCAACGTTATATCTATTGAAAAAACCTGTACCAGATTTACCATAGTTATATACAGTCATCCCCCCTACCATTTGAGCTAAAAAGTAGTGATAGTTGTGAGGTGATCGATCAGGAATATATTGTGTTATGCTGTCACCTACATAAAGCCCCTTTTTACCTTTCAGAATTGAATCAAATGTTCTAATTTCAAGCGCATCAAGTCGCCTTCTAGAATCATTGTCACGCAAACTCAATCCATTTAGCATCGATATTTCTGACGCTGTTTTAACTGCATTACTTACATCTTTAACAACCAAAGTTGCCGTAATGTCATAGTTAAAACTACCACCAACAATGTAAGTATTGATGAGTAAATACTTTGCATTGCTCGGCGCAGTAACTTCAATATTATTGTCATCAATTACTGTGCTTTGTGCAGGGGCTAAGGTGGCAGTATTAGTGACTAACGGATTATCTAACTCAGTGAAACGCAAGTTATATGTTGTGCTCGGACGTGGACACACAACTCGATAAACACCACCTGGTTTGACAGGGATCATTGCCATTTTCCAGTGATATGTAGTCTGTGGCTGCACTGTTGAGTTAACAATACTTAAATACCAGTCTGTTTTGTTCTGTGATTGAGAATAATTATTCACATCTGCATAAATACTAGATTTAAGTAGATAAGCCCGTGCAATTGGATCTGCAATCGGAATGCCAGCAATATTTGTAATTGAGAGACCAGAAGCGTTCTTTATACGCTGAACAACTAATGTGCTTGAAATAGCAACCTGTGGGTAATCTGGTGTTAGATCAAGAGTTAAAACAAGATAAGTTGCCCCAGCAGGCGCAACACATGAATACAGGTTGTCACCCAAGCTTGTTAAAGTAGCTAATGTTGTTGGTGTGTTTTGAGCGATTGAACGGGTATTAACAAGAAAACTTGGCTTAATGAAATTCGGATCACCGATTAGCTTTAATTGGTACGTAACACCCGGTTCTACTGGAATAACGCCTAATTTCCAGTTTGGCTTAGTTGTAATATCACGAATAATACCATCAGTCAGATTGAGATATTTTCCTGGCACTATATTGGAGCTTGAGTAAAGGTTATCTGGCGTAGATGCTCTAAATGAAACACTTGATTTACTATCAAGCATTAAGCTTACTGCATTAAAAGTTAATGTTTTATCAAGGCCATAACCATTTTGGACTTTCCACGTCAAATCTAGACCAAGCGATGTAACAGATTTATTCACAACAATGTATTTTGCACCTGATGGTACTCTTGTGTGAATTAAGGTATCAGTACCATTTACCGTTGAGTGAGAACCTGGATGTGGAGTAACTTTATTTGCTTGTGATGGTGGATATGCATTGTGAAATGTAAAGCCAAAACCATCACCAGCCACACTTCCGTTGCTTGAGTTCCAAAGAGTAATCTCTGTGCCCTCATAGCAAGGGATAACCATTGCTGTATAGCGAACATCATTGACGATATCTAGGTTGTAATTAACGCCTATCCCAGAAATTAAACGAGGAGTGCTTGAAACAAGTTCAACTAAACCAACTGCAAGGTTTTTTTGCGGTAGTAGATCATCTGTGTATAGTTTGGATTGTTCGTACTGACTTAATCCTTCATTTATCCAAGTAGTGCCATTCCACAAGTAGAGCTTCTTAGTATCAAATGCATAGCCAACTGATGGATTGACTATAGGGGTGGTTGCGAGCAAAGCAGCTTCAGTTGCATATGCCTTCCAGCCACCTGTTTCCATTAAAACTCGAACTAATTTTGCAAGTGTCGGGTAAATCTGCCCCAAGCGTGTTAGAACATCCTCAGCATCAGTTCCACTAATAAATAACTCCAAACTATCAGCATCTAATGAAGCATTTTCCAACTGTTCCCGAGTAATGATATCGGCCATTACTTTTCTCCAAGCAATAAAAAAGCCCCAATAAAGGGGCTTAGATTTCTGTTAATTAATTAAATAAAGTCGTGGTCACGCTCATAAAATCGGTCATCGTAATTTGATGCTTTCAGCGTGTTGGTCATTTGAGTTTGGGGTGTCAGTTCTTCGAGCATGAATGCATCAATCTCGGCTTGATCTGCTCTAACCAATGTATAAAGTGTCTTCACATACCGATCAGGATCAACTACAAGAGGCTGAACAGGTGGTCTCGATAAAACTAATGAATATTCATCTGTACCAACTGTGCATGGCACCATATCTACTGTTGCATTCGCTATTTGCAGATGAACATAGTAATCATGCCCAACTTCAAACTTGCACGGCTGAGAAGTCATAACTGTTAAGCCATCTACACCAGTAACTTCACCGTCTTGGGTATCAACAACTGTGTTATTGGCATTTAAGATTCGGTCATTTCGGATCAGTAATTCAGACTCGTCTAAGACTTCAACCTCACAAGACACATACTTGTAGCGGAGCTTGTTCCATTCTCGCCAAGCACGTGTTTTGGCTTGAGCTTCATTACGAATACCAGTAGTAGTGATCTTCAATGGATTTTTAGGCGTGACATCTTCCGGAATTGTGTATTTGATGCGGGCATCATCTACATCAGAAGTGTATTCAAGCTCAACTCCGTCATAATCTTTTTGTACACCGAACGTATAAGAGCGCTTTTCAGTTAAAGGCACTTTGTTTCGATGATTGAAAAGTAAGACTGAGTTTTCTTGTGGCTGCTCAAACTTGATTCGAGTAAGACTTCCGAACCGGTAAGGCTCACAAAAAGCGGCACTTGCAACCATACCTGCGATTTCTTCAAAGCTTAGGTTGTCATCATCAATGGTGTAGTTGAACTCAGACATAACATTCGAGCCGAAGTAATCATTAACTTTGTCAATCTCTGCATTAATCTGTGCAATATCCACCTCAGCACTTGTTCGGCGACCGATGTACTCGTCCAAAGCTAGATTAATTAATGCTTGTCCTGCCGAGCGAGTGACTTGTAAAGGCCCTGTTCCATCAAGTGGTAGCTTACGGTTGACTAAGCAGTTGAGCTTACGCTCTTTGATAGACAAAGCACCATCTGTAGCCACTGTGCGAGAACGAACAACAGTTACATTGCCATAGTCACCAATGGTTGAGTCAGTCATCCCATACACCGACTTAATCTTGCAGGTGTCTTGTGTCTTACCTGCCTGAGTTGGTGTAGTTCGACTTAAACGAAATCGGAAAGATCCAGTCGTTGGCAAGTCGATATAAATCGTTTTACCAAACTGTGATTTGTTATTAGCTCGAATCTCTTGGTTTATGGTCGTGATAGATCCAACTGGATCACCATTCCCATCAATCGCCTGTAATTCGATAATGACCGTAATCTTTTCTTCCCATACCCCGCCTTTTGAATCTTGATAGAACAGCCCATTGGGAAAGAAGAAATTAAACACTGCTTGAGTTGCCTCAGGCATATCGAAATTAAACCATCCGACATACTTCGAACTTACGGCATCAAAGCGGACTAAAACTTCTTGCCCTTGTGTGCTTTGATTTGGCAGTGTCAGTAACTTATCCCAATCACTGTTAATGGCTGACGGATTGACTAAAGCAATCGTATCAGCAGTCACGCTATTGATTGTGTAAGTGTCATCAAGCGTTATTGAGTTCGAATTTCGGTTTAAAGTAGCCCCTGCTGTAATGGTGTAGCTGTTATTTACATACTGCCAGTTAGCATTGACCTTCTCAGGATTTGATAAAGTAATTTCATAATGGAAGCTACCTGAAATAACCGTCTTCGTCACACCTGAAACTACAAACTGCCCAGACAAGTCACGTGTATTTGTTTCGGTAACTGGTGGTGTTCCTGAGGTAGTTTCTATATCAACTAAAGCGCCTGCGAGGAGCAAACCTTTAAACAAGTTTGGATTATCAATATTGGTTGAAGATTCAATGATTACCATCTTGTCTTCATTCACCATGATTGAGCCTGATAGATTCACATCTTGCACGCCATAAACCGCACCACTCAATGCAATTCGGTCATTCGCTGCAAACTTCTGTGTAAAGTCTAAGCCAGTCGATTTAATCAAGTTCGGGCTTTGAAACCAGATGCTACTTGACTCAAGTACTGCACTATTAGGCTGCTCAATGGTTTGCCCATTAATTGAATCTGAGTTTCTTACAAACTTTGGTAACTCAGTAAATGAATCACCAACTTGATAAATCGGTGTGCCAATTATCGAAGTAAATGGGTCGTAAACTGAAACTGAAGTACCTGCAATATTAGCAACATCAGTGTCACCGTCTTGCATATCCAAGATTTGATAATAACCACGCCCTATACACATCAAGCATTCTTCAATCTCGATGCCATCTTTATAGATTGTATATGTTTCACTAATTAGATCAGGATAAGAGCGCCCTCTACCAAATAAATCAGGGATGCGGCCGTTAATCCGAGCTTGGTTGGATCGCTGAGCTAATTCGTTATTAGATGAGCCTACTGTCGGTGACTGTGGTTTCGGCATCGTCAATACAGTGTAAAGGCTGTATGCCGCAGTAATCGCTACAATTGCATAGTAAAGGAACTGCAACCATTCAGGCTCAATTACCACATAAAACTCCCCCTCTAATGACTGTAAATGCTGTATCTGCGCATTAATAGTCCTAGGGTTATTTGGAGTAACATCACATGACTCAGCAATATGGTTGTGGTAGATCTTTGCATGTTCAGGCCAGATAGAAAATTGTTGAAAGAGGTAAGCAACAACATCTTCAACATATGCCTCTGACTTTCCCTCTTCACTAAACTGCTTTGGGATAATTACGACTTTTTTTAAGCTCATTTGTAGAACCTCGTATCTTCCCTAAAGTGCATATCAATTATTTCTAGAGGCACGTACTGTACACCTCTCCCCGTCAAATGCAAAACCTTGTCGCAATAAAATAGCCCAACATGTGTTGAGCTTCTTGGTCCATTGGAAAAAAAGGCAATGCAGGGTGATTCTGGCACCTCCAGTTCTTGGAAGTTACCTTTTCCATTCAGGAAAGCCATCAATCGCTTTTTGAGTTTTTCACCTGTGATTAACTCCCATGCCTCGCAAAGAAAGTCGTTGCAAGTGTAGTCCTTAGTCCATACTCGGCTATGCAAGTCATCAAGATTCATATCATGCCTCGCAATAATGGGAACCGCTCAAGGTCATAAATCTCGCCAGTTCTAACACTGTTAAGTTCAGGTGCTTGAGCATCGAAAGTACAATTGCCTGAGCCATCTTTAGACATTGAAGCAACTTCTAATGTCTGTAGTGAAACCATCGGTGCTGTTAAGTCATCGTCTCGGTAAAGCCTCCACTTCACAGTTGGTCTAACTTTCCAGTTGGTGCCACGTCTAGCGGAGACAACCGATTTAATGAGTTCATCTTCGACATCACCAATAGTTAGGCTAAGTTTCTGATCAAGGTCGTTAGTGACGGTAGAGCGCTGAATGGACATAGGTTGATATTCATATTGAACATCAGGCCCGGCCGACTCATGCTTTACCACTACACCTTCAGTATCGTTTTTGACAAATCGAAATGGCTCAGTAAAGTCAGGATGGGAAATCTCTACACATTCCAATGGCACTACACCACTGCTCGAGTTTAAAAAGAAGGATCTATAAATCTCCATCTAAATATCCTCCAATGCAATTGGTAGGTCTTCATTGACGAGTTTTTCAAGAGGATTCACAATTGAAGCTAAATCCTGATTGCCATTGCCAGTTTCAACAATGATGTGGTTTAGTTCTGAGTCAACAATTGGCTTAACTCTTAGTTGTGCTGTCACCGTATAGACTGGACCTTGCATGCTTGATAGCTGAAAACTATCTTCCACAAAGTAACATTCATAAGGCTTAAACTCTGGGCCATTCACCCGAAGGGACGCATTAAATCTTTGCCCTGGTGTTTCACACCAAACGTTATAGAACGCGTCAAGATATTGAAACCCAACATCAAAAACCTTCCATTGAACATTTACAGTGTGATACCCGTTTTTCAATCCCCTTCGGTAACGTGGTGCACCGCCATCAAGTTCTTGGGAAATTACTCCGCTCTTTAAACTTGCAGAGTAGCCTTCTTGTGTTGAGCAATACATTAATGTGTTCATAATTGTCCCATAAAAAAACCCGCACTTGGCGGGGTTTTTGCAATTCAAATTTTTAATACATTTTCAATTTATCGTTTGCATCCAAGGCAAAATTGGCCTTTTGACTACCAACCGTTGCGGCCCCATAGCTGTTTTCAGCAGTATACTCAAGATTAATAACCAACCCTGTTCCCTCCTGCTCTATATAGGCAACTTTTGGGATAAATGAATACTTATTTTTTAATCCAATTTTCGCAACTTCTGCCGTTGTCCTAATCTTTTCGGACACTTCATTTTCGGTAAGTAATCGTATTGGCCCATTATCTACTTTTGCAAAGACTTTAATTTTTACGGGCTTATCTTTTCCATCATTAACCTCTGCAAAGAATTCTTTTCCATTTTCAACTTTGTTCGTTTTACTTTTGCCAACTATTATCCATGTTCCATCATCTTTGAGTTCAACTTTCTCACCTCTAGAATTTTTAACAATCTCAGCATTTGAAAATGTAGTAACTAATAAGCTTAATAAAATTATCTTTTTCATAAGAATACCCCTTGTTTAGGAGTAATTTAACAACTGGTTAATAATGGTGCAATAAAAAACCCGCCAAAGCGGGTTCTTGTTTATTTTAGGCTTGCATCTCATCTTCTTCAAAAGGAAGCAGAGGCGTAATCTTTTGCTTTAACTCCTCCACTTTACTTAGAGCTTGCGGCTTATATTGCTTCCCAACCAAACATAGTGTTCGACCAGCATTTGAAGCTATCTCAGTAAACTTTTCAAATTCAAGCACAGCCCTATTAAATTGGTTCATTAATCCAAAAGCTGTTTGCCGCAAAGCCTTCTCACAATTAATAAAGTAGCGTCTTGCTAATCTTCCCTGTTCGTTGTTTTCAACCATCGAAAGTTCTTTAGCCATATCAAGCGTTAAGATATATTCTCTAGAAGAACGTCCACCAGTAGGTTTTTTGGTATTAACCAAATAACTCATATAATCTTCATTTTCGATGAATTTATACGTCTTAATGCGCTTTTTTATCCATGTGGCAAACATCTCACCTGATTTAAGCCATTTATGTAACTCTCTCGCATTTACACAAGGCTGAACTTCTCCACCAATACTCATATCTACAACAGGAATAAGTGATTCTTGATTGATTAGCATATTCATGACATCAATCCTCCATTCCCTTTTGATATTTTGTTCTTGCGACTAGCCCCCAAAACTACATCAGCCTCACCTTGAACATTGTGCAAAGCAACAACTTGCTCACCTAATGACTGAATGAGCCATCCAATATCATTAAATGTTTCTAGTGGGATCTCTTCAGTAGCATTTGCAAGTAATACACCAATTGCACTGATTCCTTTTAAAACTGGGTGACTTGCATTTTCAGCAGCCTTGCTAACTTTCTCCAAAAACTCTTCCTCTTCCAATGAAACAGATTCTTTTTTATCTGCGACTTTTATAAACATATCGTCAGGTATTGTTGGCAATAGGTCTATTAGGTCAGGAACCTTGTCATTATTGAATTCGAATGGTATATTCAACATAGTTCATATCTCACTGTTATGACTTCAATCAAGCTCCGCATCCGCCAAGATTCAGGGGCTTTTTTGTTGTCTATTGGTTTCATGCTTTCGCATCCTGTTGCTTGCTTAAAAACTCTTTAATTGCCTGATTAATTAGGTAATTTAAAGATCTATCCTCCTCTTTCCCTTTTTGCTTCAATGCATCTAAATACGCATCATCCAAAAAACGCAATTTATATTGATGACCTCTTTGAACTCTCATAAAAACCTCTAACACATCATTTAGGTACGTTTCTAGTATGTACCTCTTTTATGTCATTGTCAACATCATAGAGGTACTCTATTATTCGAGTATTCTAAATTTGCGGTATATGGTTTGTTTCTATGAGCGAAAATCAAAAAGATCCACAATACAAGTTGCGTTGGTCTGAGGATCTTCGAAATAAAATCGCTGATGCAGCTAAAAGTAATAACCGATCCATTAATGCTGAAATAACAACTCGTTTAGAAGAAAGCTTTAATCCACCTTTAGCATTTAAACCAGATGAAAAAGAAACAATAACCAGAATTGTTGCTATGAGTATGCAGACACTTCTCGAAACCCTTCACCATGAAGGCGTTGAAGATGAGATTCTAAAAAATGCTGTCAGTAAGATTGCAAATAATAAGAAAGCACCCTAGGGTGCTTCTATCATGGACGTCTAGGTGCAACGTTATAGTTGCGCTTAATCGCCTTATTCATTCCGCTATTTGGGTTGTGTATTTCTTGCTGAAATACTCTTTTTGCCTCATCAGCAGCAAGTTGCCTAATACGAACATCCAAAGATCCATCGTCATTTCTAGTCACGTCTGCCGTTTGGCCTTCTTGCACATAGACATTGACGCGTGGTTCGATGATGGTTGCACTATTAGATGGATTAGAATTAATTGCTTGGAATTGATTCATTTCACGTTGGGAAGCCAAGAAATTTGTTAAGTCTTGGTTCTGGCGTGGTGAAACAACCCGTTCGCCTTTATCAAGAAGATATGTAGCTTCTTTAGGTACATAATCCTTACCACCATGAAAAACACCAGCAACAGACTGGATATTCGCAACGATACTTGCAGTACTGGCTGCAACACTAGCCATCGCCGCTAAGTTATAAGGAAATGGGTTTGCTGCAGCTTCAGCAATACCTGTCTGAATTGCCATAATTGAGCGAGCAATTGCAAACGCCTTTTCAGCAGCAAACATAACTTTGTAAGCTTTAGACTGTTCTCCACCAATAGTTTTGAATGTGTCCGCAACAGAGCCTGCAATTTGTTGACCAAATGACATTTCAAGATCAAGTTTTTTGCGTTGATAATCTGCATCAATTGCATACATTCTGTCAGCATGAGCCTGAGCCGCTTTCTCCCTATCCTCATTAGTTTTTGCAAAAGACAAATCTGCATCTAAAACCCCTAAAGATTGAGACGTCCGGTCAACTCTTTCATTATCCAACTGCCTAAAACTAGTTGTGCCATTTATTTCAGATGCAGTATTTTCCCACGTCCGAACCACACCAGAAGCTTTATTAATTTTCTCCAACTGCTCCTGAGTCTTACTAAAATTAATTAACTTCTGTCTTTCTTCAATGGCAAGTTTGGAGTTGGTGAGAATTTCTTCTCGCTCCATTTCGTACCTTTGAGAGATGATTTGCATTTCAGATTGTAAATACTGCTTCGCTTGAAAAAGCCTTTGTTCTTGAGCTAATTGAATTAAACCCAACTCATGCTGATATTGCTGATCAAGATATTTAATAGCTTCATCACGCTGATCCTTACTTAATTCAATGTCATGAGCTGCATTAAACTTCTTGCGGTCAAAACTATCTTTAAGTAATTGTTCCTCAGTCAGATTAAATTGCTTGTAATCATCCAACTTGGTTTTTAAAGCTTGTTGAGCAATAGCAATGTCCGTTTCTGCACGAGAAGTTAATTCAGCCTTGATTTCTTTCGACCGTTCAGGCGTGAAGTTAGCTTTATCAACATCCTCTAACTTTTTGGCAAGATCATTTCTAATCTTTGTGACTTCATTTGCTACATCATTCTCTAACTGAAGGCGCAGCTTAGCCTGATCTTCTGCCATTTTTGTGGCATCTTGTAGTAGCTTATCGAAGTCTTTAGAAGAAATATCGCCAGCTGCATAACCATTGGCACCTGCAACATAACCCTGAAAGTCTTTCCAGTATTGGTTATTGTATTTGCCAATACCTTTACCCTTCTGAACATTTCCTTCACCAGCATGGTAAGCACGTACCGCCTTCTCTAAATCTCCTTTAAAGAGCTTTAGAAGATAAGACATGTACTTGCCTGCACCTTCTGCTGATTGAGCTAAGTTTGTGCGGTCCTTTACTCCGTATTGCTTAGCTGTTCCAGCAAGGAATTGAAAACCTCCAGTTGCACCAGTACTTTTATTTACTTGATCTGTACGACCTGAATTACCTGTCTCAATCGCATGGATTGCAGACAGAGTGCCAGCTGGCAAGTTGTACTTAGATTCAATTGCAGCAAATCCATACTTAGCTGCATTAGATTGGATTTTGGCATTCACAGCCAGTACTTTCTGCTGCTTTTCAAGTTCACTAGTATGTTTTCTTTCAGCAGCAGCTATCGCATCTTTTTTGTCCTTAAGATTATCCAGAGCTTTTTGTGCACGCACAATCTGCTCTATTTCTTCATTAGTGACAATTGCGGTTGTGCCGGGTGCTGCAACAGCTTGTTTTGCTTTTTGCAACTCATTAATCTTTTTAATAGTTTCTTCACTATATCCAAGATTCAACAAAGCAAGCTCTTCATTAGAATTAAGAACTTCAGTACGAAGACTATCAAAGTATCCTTTCTGTGCTTTGGTGGCCTTTTGTGCTGCACTCTCATTACCAATTAAAGCTTTTGAGTTGTCATCAATACCAGCAACTGCTGCCTGAGCTTTTCGACCAGATAATTCAACTTCAATACCAAAAAGCTTCAACGAATCTCGAGTCGTTTTTGCTTCCTTAGCATTCTTTTCAAACTCAGCAGTGTTTTCTTTGATTGCGTTATAAATATCTTTACTTATACGCAACTCATTAAAGCGCTTAACAGCATCATTCATGCTAATAGTGCCATCTCTAGCATCATTAACCACCTGAACAATATCTTTGTTTCCTTTGTAGAGTTGTGCAATGGCGTTTAGTTGGATATTAATTTTACTGCTTGATTCGGCAAGGGCCTGATTCTGACGTTCAAAAGAAGTAGTCATATCATTAATAGCTGAATCTTTTTCCAATCCCTTTAAAGCTAAGAGTTCATCTTTTGCCTTTTTAGCGACTGCCGCTTGTTCTTCAAGTTTCTTATTGGCTTTGTCAGAGCTATCACGCATTAAGAGATAACCAGCAGCCAAACTTGCTACAGTAATACCAATGCCAACTGGCCCACCAAGAATACCTAAAAGTCGAGAGCCTATTCCCACAGTTGCAGCACTCGCAGCAGCTGATCTAGATTGTGCAGCCGCTAAAGCACCCTCTGCTAAAGCAAGTTCACGTGTGACTTGGGCTTCAATTTTCTTAAGCTCTGCCATACGTGTTAATGTTGCTGTCCGCCCTTTTTCAGTGATTTGAGACTTTAAGCGCTGTACTTCGAGAGCTTTCTCCGCGGCCAATGATGCTAAGGTTGCTTGGGTATTTGCGACTACAGCTTGAGTATTAATTACTTCCTGAGCTGCTGCCGCTCGGTCTGCTTGGATCGCTGTATATTGTGCAAATGTTTGCGCTGCTAACTCTTTAGTCTTTGCTGCAACCGCAACACCTGAAGCATAAATAGCTGGAATATATGTTCCTAACCAATATGCTCCGCCAACCATCATGGCAGAGGTTAAAACATCTAAGTTGCCCGCTAATGTTTTGATAGACCCTGAAAGTACCTGTGCAGCACCTGAACTCTTGCCAGCCTCGCCAACAAACTTTGTAATTTCATTTCCAAGCAGAGTTAAAGACTGCCCAATAGTAATATCAGTTTTTGCAAATAATTCATCAACATTAGATTGGACGTTTTTAAGAGCACGAACCAACTCTTGTGATGTGATTTTTCCTTCTGCTGCAACGGATCTTAGTTCGCCTACAGTAATACCCATGCCTTGTGCAATAGCTTTTGCTAATGCTGGGGTTTGCTCCATTACAGAGTTGAGTTCTTCACCACGCAAGGTCCCACTTGCTAAAGCCTGCCCAAACTGTACTAATGCTGCATCAGCCGCCCCAGCACTTGCACCACTGATTGCAACAGCTTTTGATACTGTTTCAGTTAGGCGTGCGGTATCATCCATAGTCAAATTTAGTGTTTTTGCATTGTCACTAAAGCGTTGGTAAACCTGTAAAACAGAATCCCATGATGAATATGTTTTTTGTGCGATACGGAAAGTGTCTTCAGTTGCTTTATTAAGTTCAACTTGATTATTAGTAACTAACTTAAGGCGGTTTTGTAGTCCTGTGTAGGCATCCATTTTACTGATTGCAGCACTCACAGTTACCAGTCCAGCCATATAACCAGCAAGTGCCCGCGTTGAGACGGAAAGGTTATCCATTGACTTAGTTGCAAAGTCTCCCTTGCGTTCAATGCTATCTAATTCATTGCCTAGATTACGCGCATTACGTTCTGCATTTTTAGCATCAATTACAATGACGAGACGTGATTCTTGTGCCATCTTACTTTCCTCTAGGCAATAAAAAACCCGACACTTGGTCGGGTTATTGGTTTTTTTGGATCTACATTTCTTTAGCGCATTTTAGTGATGCAGCTTTTAGCTCGCTATCTTTCTTGTAAACCATATCTATATTAAATGCAGATAATGTTGTTTTTGCTTCCAGAATATCTTTGTTAAGGGATATAACTTTTAAAACCATTCCATTTTGAGAATAGAGCTGACCATTTGAATACTTAAGTTTGTTCAAGTTAATGTAGCCGCTTGTATCTTCACAAAGTATTCCATTGCCATCATCATTCAGCTTAATCGTAGAAAGCCCGGGACCAACAGAAGTTGTCCAAATACCTGTAGCCTGTGGATTTGTTGGCACAATATCACTAAATTTATTATTTATCATTTGAGTTACTGGAGTAACACAGCCACTTAATGAAATAGCAAGGCCCAATAAAATTATCTTTTTCATGATTCTAACCAGTTCAGTACAGATTAGAATTTATCAAATAAAAACCGTTCTTAAAAGTTTAATCACCCTTTAGCCTTCGCCTTCTTATGCGCCTCATCCAGGAACAAGTTATCCAACGTAAAAATACAGTCATTAAAGATAAACCGTTCAACTGGTAAGTCGTATTGCTCTACGTAAGAATTGATCGCAGCTATATCTATCGCCAATGGAACCCCCTGCTCGTAGCGTCTAGAACGAGCAATGGTGTTATAGGCTGAGAGAATGGCGTTTGCAGTGTAGGAATATTCAGGCTTTTGCAAAACATTCGTAGCTTGTTTATTTAATGCTTTAGCAACTGCTACTTGCTTTTTGCTGTAGTCGTTCGCCTCTTCTTCTGAGCCGAACTTGCACCACTCGTAGAGGCTGACAGCTTTCCCACTACTTCATCCTTATATGCATCAGCTTCTTTCTGCATCTTTTCAGATTCTTTGCGAATAAAGGACCAAATGGAAATTCCTAAATCACCCATGTTAAGAAGCTTCGTCGCATTCTCCGCATTGTAAGGCGGTTCAGTTTTTACTTGCTCATCATCAGCATTTACTTCTACAAATACAACGCCCTTCCAATCTTCAATGAGATGACAAGCTGCAGCTTCTAATAAAAGTTCATGGTAGAGCTTGTCCTCTTTAGAGGCTAATGCCACATCAAAACCTTTGGAAGTGATTTGATTGTTTACCCGCTCTAATGCGACTTGGTAAGGCTTATAACTAATTCCACGAATCTTGAACTCAGCCAATACATTGCCTTCGGCATCTTTATATTCGCGCCACAAACTGACGTCTTTATTTCTTTGAATATTGACTTCAAGAGCCATTTTATTTCTCCAAAAATAAGGCAGCAATTAAGCTGCCTATCAAGTTTATGGTGTCGCAGGTGTACGTGTAATTGTTGGGGCTTCATCAACAACAGTGTAGTCAAATGAAGTATTTAGAATGTCGCCTGTGCCCCCAGATGGAAGGCTTGCTGTAATTTCTACTTTAGGAATGAATAGCTCATATTCATTACCTTCACTATCTGTGATAGGAACTCGTAGTGAAATGTTCGCATTGGTGAATTGCTTTGCATACATTTCAGAAGTGTTTTGAGACCAAGCTGCTGTAAATGAGCCAGTGCCTGCCGCAATCATTTCTAGGATCTTTTTAGGATCAATGCCACTGCCTAAACAGCGCTGAACTTGCATTGAGTTATCCCAATTGAAGGAGAAAGCAGTAATACATGAAATGCCTGCTTGAGAAACACCATCAATTAGAATGTCCCCAACTGAAATGTTCGACATCTTAGGATTGTCATCTGCTGGTGTGACTGTTCCTAGAGGTGGTGTAGTTGCACCAAGGCGTCCTAGAGCCATAAGGCCGAACGTCATGGTGATAAGGCCCTGTTCTGGAATATCAATTCCAAATGTATTTACGTGTGCACCTTTAAAGATATGGTAGTCATTCACATCAGTGAATCCACGCAACACACTAAAGGTCTGGCGCACATTACCGCCAAAAGTTAATACATCATTTGCCCAATTGTTAAAAGCAGCTGCGGCCATTAAATCTTGAATCAACGGGCTGTATTTCGCTTCGCATGTTAGATCGCCGGCATATTCTGCCCCCGTGATCATTGAAGATCGTGCAATGCGTGAATCTGCAATTGAATTAGACGATTCTTTAGTCACAGTCGCGTCTAATGCATTTTCAGTGAATTCGAATGTTTGACGGTCAAATGGGCTTGGAGTTACACCAATTGTGGTTTCTTTTGCTATTTGTGTTAGCTGACGAGCGCCTGAACTCATAATAAGCTCCTAATTTTTGGCAATAAAAAACCGCCCTATGGGCGGCTGTTAATGAGTGCTTGTTTAAACAATTAACTGATTTTGCTCAAGAGCTGAGAATGACTTCAAAAGCTCTAATATCTTTCGAGGAACTTCTGAAAAGCATTCCCCATCCCCTTTAAAAGGTATTAAAGGATTGTATTTAAAGCTTCTCAAAAGACTATGTACTTGTTTTTCCATGTCATAAATTAGTCCTGTGTCTCCATCAATCAAATGAATAACATCATAACTATAGGGTAATTTATGTGAATCAAACCTTACCTCTAAGCTATTAATCGTTATCCCTACTTTGTAAAATGTTTCATTTTTAGAATTGCATTTGATTAGATAAAGTTTTGCTTTTTTGTTCTTTTCTCGGGACAACTTAATATAACTTTCACGCTTAAATGTATTGTATTCGAAATGACATTTTACACACCCCCTTCCCAGCTTATGCTTTGCGGGTGTTTGCATGAATTCTCCATGCTTACGGCAAGTTATAATCACAGGAGCATCAATATTTACATAATCAACTTTAGAATAGTCATATTTATCTTTATGGATTTCCTTAAATTGACTAATTATGCTTTCGGTTGAAAATCTTAAGCGCTCTTTATTTATAAAAGTTGCACATTTAGCACAACCTTTGCCTGCGTAGTGGTTCGCTGGGGCTATAAAGAATGAACCATGTTCGCTACAAATAACTTCCAGTTTTTTGTGATTACCAACGTAATTTGCTTTTGAGTAATCATACTTTAGGCCATGTTTTTCTGTAGCTTTTTTGATAAATTCTTCAGTTGTAAGCTTTCTCATAATTTCCCACAAACAACATCTAACACCCAGATATTATAACATTTTTTCTAGTTTACCCTAAAGAAAACTGTCACATTATATTGAACAAAGTCGGTGTTATTCCCTAAGTTATGCACTTGTCCTTGTAGTATTTCTAATTGACCGGTTGAGAAATATTCAAAGTGGCTTAACCAAGCATCAGCAAGTTGAGTGATTG
>Ga0308161_1001534_pt1 | contig 27397 bp, 29 predicted proteins | sample PhyFR2_FD_201034 | JGI IMG/M metagenome (GOLD analysis project Ga0308161, IMG submission 201034) | Phyllosphere microbial communities from UC Gill Tract Community Farm, Albany, California, United States - DLSLF.R2 | ecosystem: Host-associated > Plants > Phyllosphere > Unclassified | place: USA...
TGGTGGAGAAGTCGTCGTCCTTGCCCACCTCGAGGAGGGAGACGTCGAAGGTACCGCCACCGAGGTCGAAGACGAGGATGAGCTCGTCCTCCTTGCCCTTGTCCAGGCCGTAGGCCAGAGCAGCGGCGGTGGGCTCGTTGATGATGCGCAGCACGTTCAGGCCGGAGATCTCACCGGCCTCCTTGGTGGCCTGGCGCTCGGCGTCGTTGAAGTACGCGGGGACGGTGATGACAGCATCCGTCACGGTGTCACCGAGGTACGCCTCGGCGTCGCGCTTGAGCTTCATCAGGATGCGCGCGGAGATCTCCTGCGGCGTCCACTTCTTGCCGTCCACATCGAACGACCAGTCGGTGCCCATGTGGCGCTTGACCGACGAGATGGTGCGGTCGACGTTGGTGACGGCCTGGCGCTTGGCGGTCTCGCCGACCAGCACCTCGCCGTCCTTGGTGAATGCGACCACCGAGGGGGTGGTGCGGAAGCCCTCGGCGTTGGCGATGACCTTGGGCTCGCCGCCCTCGAGGACGCTGACGACGGAGTTGGTGGTTCCGAGGTCGATTCCGACAGCACGTGCCATGTGATTCTCCTTGTTGTTGAAGCGGTGAAGTTGAGTGAGTTCGTGGGCGACTCAAGAAAACCTGAGTCGCGATGACTCAAGTGTAACCGCGACGCCGGATGCTGTCAAGAAAGTTGATATAGGTCGACTCAGGTTTGGGTGGATGCCCTGCCCGGACCCCTCAGCGATCACCCACGCGATCGAGCATCCGGTTGAGCGTCGCGGGCGTCCGCTCCAGCGGCACCGCATCGATGACATCCGCCGCGAAGCGGGACTTGCGGCCGGCGGCGGTGCCCGCGAACCTGTGCAGCTGCTCTTCGATGCTGCGCACGCGCTGCGCCGGCTGCCGCTGGAACCGGCGGAACCGTGCCCGCTCCCGGGGATCGAGGGCCTCGAGAACCAGCTCGGCTCCGGCGGCGCGGATGACCTCGTCTTCCAGGTCGCGCTCGCAGCCGAAGAAGCCGAGGGGCTCGAGCGGGTCCATGTCGGGGGTGCCCTGCGCACCCCGTCCTGCATCGTCGAGCATCCCCAGGCCTGCGAGGACCCGCTGCACGTATCGCCGTTCCGCCGCGTCGTACAGACCGAGGACGCGAGCGGACGTGCCTCGCAGTGCGGTCAGCGCCTTGCGCAGGTTCGTGATGCCGTCGAGCTCTCGCAGCTCCACTCCGTCGAGCGGGCCGGCCCCTGCCGGCGACTTCGCACGGCGACGCGCGAGGGCCTCGACCGCCAGGCGGTCGCTCCGGCCCTCGACCAGCACGACCGCAGACAGCGCGTGTTCCCTCTCGAGAACGGGCACGGTGACTCCGATCGTGGGGGCTGGTAGGCGCTGGCCATCCTCGCACGCGCGGAGCGGCGGCGCGAGCGTGCCGCGATACCCTGGTCACCTCCCCACTCCCGAGAGACCCGAGGGCATGAGCGCGACCGCATCCTCCTCCATCCGCCCCGAAGACGCCAAGCTCGGCTGGCGCGCGAACATCGCCTACGGCTTCCAGCACGTGCTCACCATGTACGGCGGCATCATCGCACCGCCCCTGGTGATGGGTCAGGCGGCGGGGATGTCGCAGGCCGATCTCGGGATGCTGGTGGCCTGCTCCCTGTTCATGGGCGGCCTCGCCACGCTGCTGCAGACCCTCGGCATCCCGTTCTTCGGCTCCCGGCTCCCGCTCGTGCAGGGCGTCTCGTTCTCGGGCATCGCGACCATGCTCGCGATCCAGGGCGATGGCGGCATCCAAGCGGTGATGGGCGCCGTCATCGTGTCGTCACTCATCGGCATCCTGCTCGTCCCGCTGTTCGCGATGGTGCTGCGCTTCTTCCCTCCCGTCGTCACCGGCACCGTGATCACCTCGATCGGACTGTCGCTCATGCCGGTGGCCGCCGGGTGGGCGATGGGGCCGGATGCGAAGGATCCGGCGTTCGGGTCTCCAGGCAACGTGGGCCTGGCCGCCGCCACCGTCGTGATCATCATCGTGCTGACCAAGCTCGGCACGCCCTCGATCGCGCGCCTGAGCGTGCTGCTGTCGCTGGGCATCGGCACGATCCTGGCCGTGTTCCTGGGCGCCGCGGATTTCTCCGGCGTGGCGGACGGTCCCGTCTTCGCGCTGCCGACGCCGTTCGCGTTCGGGCTGCCGACCTTCGACGTGGCGTCGATCCTGTCGATGATGATCGTGATCCTGGTGACTTTCACCGAGACCACCGCCGACATCCTGGCCGTCAGCGAGGTGGTCGGCACGAAGACGGACGCCAAGCGCATCGCCGACGGCCTTCGGGCCGACATGGTCGCCAGCGCCGTGTCCCCGGTGTTCAACTCGTTCACGCAGAGCGCGTTCGCGCAGAACGTGGGACTCGTCGCGATCACCGGAGTGAAGAGCCGCTTCGTGGTGGCGACCGGCGGCGTGATCCTGATCGGGCTGGGCGTGCTGCCGGTGCTGGGGCGAGTCATCGCCGCCGTCCCGACGCCCGTGCTCGGCGGGGTGGGCATCTTCCTGTTCGGGTCGGTCGCGGCCAGTGGCATCGCGACCCTGGCGAAGGTGGACTACCGCAACAACCTCAACCTGATGATCGTGGCGGGCTCACTGGGCGTCGGCCTGCTGCCGCTCATGCACCCGGGCTTATACGCCGGCTTCCCCGACTGGTTCTCGGTGATCTTCAACTCGGCGATCAGCTCGACCACCCTCACCGCTGTGGTGCTGAACATCGTCTTCAACCACTGGGTGCGACGGTCGAAGAACGACGGCCGCAGCGAGTTCGCGGCAGCCGCCGAGCATCCGAAGGCCGAGAAGTCCGAGGACTGATCACTTCCCGCCGGGAGGGCCGATCAGCAGCAGGATGCTGAAGATCGCGGCGACTGCGACGAGGATCAGCAGCGCGAGCACCCACGGGCGGTGCAGGAACCAGCGCATCGTCCGGTCGTACCAGGTGCGGTCGCGCGGGTCGTCGGTCTCGGTGAGTCGCCAGTCGCCCTCGAGGCGCCGGCTGCGGTGCAGCCAGATCTCGGCGGGGATGGTCGCGTAGGGAACGATCGCGCTGGCGATCGCGGCGATCGCGACGCCGACGTGCCAGCGCTGATGGAAGGCCAGGAGCACGGCCGTCGCGCCGTAGGAGAGGAAGACGAAGCCGTGGATGCCGCCGGCGATCGTCACCAGCACCGGTGCCGCGCCGACCGCGCGAGCGATGAGCGCGCCGATCAGCAGGGTCCAGGTGATCGCCTCGGCGATCGCGAGCGCGCGGAACAGTCGGGCAGGGCTGCGGAACATGGATCTCCTCGGGTCGATCTGCTTCCACGCTAGGCGACCGATGCCTTCCGTCCCCTGGAATTCCGGCTCTGAGGGGCCTCTGGGACAGGAAGATCATCCGAAAGGTGGAGACCGCGGCGCGTCCTGAACGTCAGAGATGCTCGGCCGGACGCTCTTCGGCGCTGATCTCCGCGCGCATCACCCAGCGCCACTTCGCGATCCGCCGATCGCGGACGAAGCCGAACCGGGTGTACAGCTCTTCCGGGCCGGTGTGCAGGTACGCCCCGCGCTGCGGCTTGCGGTCCGTCAGCTGCTCCGGGTACGCCTCGACGACTCCCCCGCCCGCCTTGCGGATCTCCTCCAGCGCCGCAGCCACTGCCACCCGTGCCACGCCCTGCTCGCGGCGCTTCGACGCGGTGAAGATGCAGCCGATGCGCCACGTGGGCCAGGGTCTGTCCATTCCCACGATCACCATCACGAACGGGTAACAGATCAGCATCCGCCCGTCGCCTCGCAGACGACGTCGCCCCTAGACTCGACCTCGCACCCGGGACGCGCCCGGAGGATGCGAGCGGAAGGAGCCCACGATGAACACCGTCATTGTCGCGCCCACCGCCGTCGACATCCTCATCCTCGAGGCCGCCCGCTCCTGAACCGCGAGTGGCCTCCCGTCCGGAGCCATTCCCGTGAACAGACAGATCCCCGCGTCCTTCGACGCTTCTCCCTTCGACGTCACCCTCGCCTTCGCCGACACCGTGCTGCAGGAGAACCAGCGCTGGTCGACCTGGCCGGCGACCATGCCCACCGAGCGCGGACCGCTGCCCCGCCCTGATTGGGTGGTGACCAGCGCCGCCGCGGTCGACACCGAACTCGGCATCCTGAAGACCGGCAAGGAGGCGGACGTCTTCCTGATCGAGCGCGCCGTCCCCGACGAGCCCGGCCAGCGCACGCTGCTCGCGGCCAAGCGCTACCGCGACAGCGATCACCGCAGTTTCCAGCGCTCTTCGGTGTACACCGAGGGGCGGCGCACTCAGAACACCCGCGACGCCCGCGCCCTGGCGAAGAAGTCCGCGCACGGCCGCGAGGTCGCTGCCGCGCAGTGGTCGTTCGCGGAGTTCGCCGCGCTCAGCCGGATGCATGAGCTCGGCGCGCCGGTGCCGTATCCGGTGCAGGTGGACGGCACCGAGATCCTGATGGAGTTCCTCGGCGACGGTCACGCCGCGGCGCCCCGGCTCGCGCAGGTGCGATCGGATGCCGTGGATCTCGCCGACCTGTTCGATCAGATCGTCGACCTCATGCGCATCTTCGCCGCCGCCGGCTTCGCCCACGGTGACCTCTCCGCCTACAACCTGCTGGTGCACGAGGGGCGTGTGCGAGTGATCGACCTGCCGCAGATCGTCGACACGGTCGCGAACCCGCAAGGCCTGGACCTGCTGCACCGCGACTGCGTGAACATCTGCGACTGGTTCACCCGGCGCCGCCTCGAGCGCGACCCGGAGGAGCTGTTCGCCGAGCTGCTCGCGGCGTCGTTCGGGTGAGGCCGGCGCCTGCGGATGCCGACCACGGCATCCCGCACGGCGCGCCGTCACCGGCCGTTCACCGGCGGCGGCCAGACTTCGAAGCATGAGCGACGATCACTCCGCGGCGGGCACACCGATCAACACCGCCGCGATGACCGCATTCGGGCGCGAGCACGACGACGTGGCGCCCGCCTCCCGCAAGAAGGTCATCTCGTGGGCGATGTGGGACTGGGCTCTGCAGCCGTTCAACACCGTCATCCTCACCTTCGTCTGGATCGCGCTGTACCTGACCTCGCGGATGTTCCTGGACCCGGACGTACGCGCCTCGGGGCTGCTCGCCGACGGCAGCTACATGAACTGCAACAAGTCGGAGTACCTCGGCTCCACGTACTGCAGCAGCCTGACCGACCTCTCGGAGTGGTGGGGCTGGGCCAACTTCGCGGCCGGCATCGTGATCCTGGTGCTCGCACCCGTGCTGGGCCAGCAGGCCGACGCACGAGGCAACAAGAAGAAGTGGGTGATCGGGGCGACGATCGGCGTCGCGCTGCTGCAGTTCGCGCTGTTCTTCGTCGAGGCGGACCCGAAGTTCTTCTGGTTCGGCGCCTTCGCCGTGGCGATCGCAGCCGTGATCAGCGAGATCGGCAACGTGAGCTACTACGCGATGCTCTCAGAGGTCTCCACACCCAAGAACGTCGGCCGCATCTCGGGCCTGGGCTGGGGCCTGGGCTATATCGGCGGGGTGGTGGCGCTGATCGTCTGCGTCCCCGTGCTCTTCCTCATCGGGCAGGACCAGCCACTCGCCTTCAAGCTCGTCGCCGTCATCTGCGCGGTGTGGACGATCGTGTTCTCGATCCCGCTGTTCCGCAACGTGCCCGAGTCCCCCGCGTACGCGAGCTCCGAGAGGGTGGGCTTCTTCCGCTCCTACGTCGTGCTGGCGAAGAACATCGGAAAGCTGTTCCGGGACAACCGTCCGACCTTCTGGTTCATGCTCTCGGCCGCCGTCTACCGTGACGGCCTGGCCGGCGTCTTCGCCTTCGGGGCCGTGCTCGCGGCGCAGGGCTTCGGCTTCTCGTTCCTCGAGGTGATCGTGTTCGGACTCGCCGCGAACCTCGTTGCCGGAGTCTCCACGCTGCTCGCCGGCCGCATCGACGACGCGATCGGCCCCCGGCGGCTGATCGTGATCGCGCTCTCCGGCCTGGTCGTCATGGCGTTCATCGTCTTCGCGCTCAAGGACTACGGGACCATCGTCTTCTGGATCTGCGGTCTTCTGCTGTGCGCCTTCGTCGGCCCCACCCAGGCTGCCAGCCGCAGCCTGCTCACCCGGCTCGCTCCGCCGAGCCAGCAGGGCGAGATCTTCGGCCTGTACGCCACGACCGGTCGCGTCGCCTCGTTCCTGTCCCCCCTGGCCTGGTCGCTGTTCCTCGCCTGGTTCGGCGGGATCGTGTACGGCGTGCTGGGCATCGGGCTGATCCTGCTGATCGGCCTGGTGCTGCTGCTTTTCGTGCGCTTCCCGAAGGACGTCGGGGTCTGAGCCTCCGCGGCGTCTTCCGTCAGACCGGCAGCGCGCTCAGGGTCGACGCATCCGCTCCGGCCTGGAGCAGGAGGTCGCGCATGCCCCGGGCCGCGAGCGCGTAGGGACGGTCGCTGCCGTAGAGCAGCGAACGGGCGTTGGCCTGCTCATACAGGGCCGGCAGCGCGAATGCCAGCTGCTCGATGCCCTCGTCATCCAGGTCCAGCGATCCGTCGCCGGCGGCCGTGCGCACCTGGATCTCGAGGTACCCGTACCACTGCTCGATCGCCGAGCGGACGGCATCGCGCACCGGCCCGGGCTTGGAGTCGTAGTCGGCGGAGATCGCAGCGAAGAAGCAGCCTCCGGCGAAGACGCGGCTGCGGGAGTACTCGATCACGTTGCTCATCAAAGCCACCAGACGCGGAAGTCCGCGTGGCCGACTGCGCGCGGGCTCGACGACCACCGAGACGAACACGGCACGGCCGGCGTCGACGGTGGCGAGCTGCAGCCCCTCCTTGTTCTGGAAGAGCCCGGCGATACTGCTCTTGCTGCGTCCGGATGCCTCGGCGAGGCGCCCGATGCTCAGCCCGTCCAGCCCCTCCACCGAGGCGAGGTCGGTCGCATGCGCGAGCACCGTGTGGCGAGAGGCGTCGCCGCGCAGGCGACGCCCATCCGCGACCTGCTGCTCGGTGACCAGATCGGACATGCTCCTAGTCTACGAACGATCGTTCGGATACTCTATGTACGATCGTTCGTATAGTCAGGAGTTCGGCATGACTTCGTTGAGAGACACCCTCGTGAGCGGCATCCGCCGGATCGACGCCGTGTCGCCCGCCCTCACCGGCCGCGTCGCGAACGTCGCATTCTTCGCCACGACCCGGCAGATGCGCGTGCGTGACAGCGATCGCGTCACCCACGACGCGGCGCGCCGCGAGAGCATCCGGATCGGCGGACACGACGTCGTGACCTACCAGTGGGGAGCAGGCGCGCGCGCCGCACTTCTCATGCACGGCTGGGACGGGCGCGCCTCGCAGTTCGCGACGATGGTGCGCGATCTGGTCGCCGAGGGGTGGCGCGTCGTGGCCTTCGATGCCCCCGCCCACGGCGACTCATCGGGCAGGCGCACCGACGCCAGGGACTGGGTCGCCGCAGCCCAGCGCCTCGCCGCATCCGAGGGGCCGTTCGAACTCGTGATCGGCCACTCCTTCGGCGGATTCGCGTCCCTCGCGGCGGTCCGAGAGGGCGTACAGGCACGCCGGGTGATCACCATCTCGGCGGCGGGATCCGTCCAGGCGTTCCACGACGAGTTCGAACGGATGCTGCGGCTGTCGCCCCGCGCGAGCGAGGCGTTCGAGCGCGTCTTCCACCGCCGACTCGGCATCACACGCAGGGAGGGCGTCGCCCGCTTCGACTCCGTGACACACCCCCTGCCGCAGGAGGTGGAGCTGCTCATCGTGCACGACGAGTACGACCCTCGAGTCACGATCGAGAACGCGCACGCCCTGTATCGGGGCGCACGGCGAACGGGCTCGCCTTCTGGTGACTCAGGGACTCGGCCACAACCGCATCCTCGGGGCCGATCGCGTGCTCGACGCGGTGATCGCGTTCGCCGCGGAGGGACCGCACGGCATCGATCGAGCGGATGCGAGCGAGCAGGGCGGGGTGCGCGGCGCCTGAGTCAGGCCCCCCAGTTGTCGGCGAGCTTCGTCAGCAGCCGAGCGAGTTCAACGCTCTCCTCCTCGGTGAAGGCGGCGAGCGCGCGGCCGAGCGCTTCGCGCCGTTCGCCACGCATGCCCCGGAACATGCGCGTGCCCTCGTCGGTCAGGGCGATGCGGGTGCGCCGGGCGTCCTCCGGGTCGGCCTCGCGTCGGACCCAGCCGCGGTCGACACCCTGCTGCACCAGCCGAGACGCGCGCGGCTGATCGACCCCGATCGCGTCGGCGAGGCCACTCACGCTGAGCGGCTCGGATGCCTGCGCCAGCGCGTCCAGCATCCTCAGCACGGCCGGGGCGCCACCGTGACGCATCCCGGCATCTGCCGCCCACGGACCGCGTCCATGCGGGCGCATGCCGTGCGGACCGTGCTCGCGCGCGCCGCGGTCGTGCGCGCCGCGGTCATGCGGATGCTGGTGCGGACCGCGCCGACCGCGGAGGCGCGCCAGCGCGGCGGCGATGGCGTCGGCGGGATCCGGTTGCGCGTCGTTCATGCATCCGATTTTACATGCGACTTGACATGCATCGACATTGCATGTCACACTGCATGTACATGCAACATGACATACAAAGGATTCCCATGAACACCACTGATGACAACACCCGCCCCTTCGGCTACTGGATCACGGCGGTCGACCGCCTGATGCGCGCCGAGTTCGCCACCGTCTTCGAGGACGAGGGCATCACCCGCCGCGACTGGCGGATGCTCAACCGCATCGACGGCACGGTTCCCGACGTCCGCCCCGTCCATCCGCGCAAGCTGCACCGGCTCATCGAGCTCGGCTGGGTCGAGCGCACACGCGAGGGCTTCAGCCTCACCGACGCCGGCACCCTGGCCAAGCAGCGCCTGGGCACCGCCGTCGACGAGCTGCGCGCCCGCGTGGCCGGAGCCGTCTCCGCCGAGGAATACGCGACCATGACGGCCGCCCTCGAGAAGATCGCCCGCGAGTTCGGATGGGAAGAGGGCAAGCGCCTCCCCCGCGGCGCCGGACGCCATCACGGCCCCGCCTCCGGGTTCGGACACCGCCACGGCGTCCCCGGTCGCCGCGGCTCCGATCGCGGCCACGGCTTCGGCCACGGGCGCCACTCCGGAGAGCACGACTTTGGTCACGGCCACGGCTTCGGCGAGCACGGGTCCGAGAACCGCCCCGGTTTCGAGCATCGCGCCGACGCCCACGGCCACAGCCACCGCGAGATGGGCCGGGGCTTCGCTCGCGGCCACCACCGTCACGGCATCCCGGCGACTCACATCCACATCCACGCGCACGGCTGAGCCGTGCCCACCCTCGAAAAGCATCCGCGCCCATCCGGTCCGGATGCTTTTCGCCGTTCCCCGCGCCTCCCACCGACGCCTTTCCCTCTCGCCCTGATCGAGCCGGAGGGAAAGCGCCCGGTATCCGGAGTCCTCACCCACCGATTCCCACCCCGACGAATCGTGGCCTCGAAGTCGTCCCCACCGGAATAGTCACGCGCACAGGCAGGTTGCCCTGTTCATGAGCAGTCCTGTCCTGAGCATCCTGCCCACGCCCACATCCTCGCCGTCGATCGACGCGCTGGAACGGGTGCTCGGCGAGGTCGCGATCAGCATCCGCTCGCAGCATCGCATCCTGCCCGACGCCGACCAGGCCGTCGTCCTCGACGGCCTCTCCCTCGTGTACGTGCTGCGCGGCAGCATCGGGACGCCGACCGATGCCGGGCTCCCGGACGACCTTCGCGCCGGTGACGCGCTGCTCGTCGCCGACCGCTCGCTGACTCTGCGCATCCCGGCGGGTTCCGGTGTGCTCGTGTCGCGGCTCGCCTGGGCCGACAGCGCCGCGCACCTCAGTGCGCTGCTGCCCGACACCGCCTGGATCCAGGGCTTCGACGAACTCGAGCCCGCCGCGACAGCACTCGCCCACCACATGGGCGGCGACGCGCCGTCCGTCTGCGAGCGCAGCGGCGACCTCGTCATCTGCCGGATGATGGCGACCACGCTTCTGCAGTCCGTGATCCGCGCGTGGTCGAGTGTCGGCTGCGCACCACAGGGCTGGCCGTCGCGGTCGAACGACCCGTTCCTGGATCGCGTGGTCAGCGCGATCGACTCGGACCCGGGCCGTGAGTGGAGCGTCGAGCAGATGGCATCCGTCAGCGCTCTGTCCCGCACGGTTTTCGCGGAGCGCTTCCGCCTCGCCTTCGGGATCTCCCCCGCGCAATACGTCGCCGAGGTGCGAATGCGGGCGGCCCGCGCCCTGCTCATCGACGGCCGTGGCGTGAGCGAGGTCTCCCGCGAGCTCGGTTACGGCTCAGACGAGGGCTTCAGCCGTGCGTTCCGGCGCCACACCGGGATGACGCCGTCGGCGTTCCGCATGCGCGGCGCCCTGGCATCCGCCTGATCCGCCACCCTGCTCGCACGCCGTGTCCCAGAAACGGCGGGTGCTGCCGCGTCTGAGCCGCCCCTTCTGAGACACGGCTCGCAGCGTGTCCCAGAAGTGGCCCGACCGGGCGGCTCGCACCCGCCTCTTCTGGGACACGCCGCCGGCCGTGGCCCCTGGCGCGGCATCCCGCGGCTCAGCGCCCCCGACGGCCCGAGATGCCGAACAGCACCGCCCCCACGGTCAGCATCGCGGCGCCCACGGCGTACGCGAGCTCGATGCCGATGGCATCCACCAGCATCCCGCCGACACCCGCGGCGAGCATGATCGCGGCCTGGAATCCCACCACGACGAGCCCGCCGCCGGCCTCCAGGCGGTCGGGCATCCGGTGCCCCACCCAGGTGTTCACGATCAGCAGCCACGAGGCGAAGAAGAAGCCCCATGCGAACGCGACGACCCCGACGGTCCAGAGCGACCCGGCGCCCAGGATGATCACGAGCACCGCCACCGCGATCACCAGCGGAGTGACCACCGCGAGCACGCGATAGGTGCGATCGATCCCCGCGCCGATCACGAGGTTGCCGATGAACCCGCCGATCCCGAACACCGCCAGCAGCACGATGATCGTGCCCTCGTCGATCGCGACACCGTCGGCCTGCACCCGCTCCAGCGCCAGCCGGATGTAGGTGTACGCCAGCGCGTGCCCGAAGATCACCAGCACATGCCCCACGACCCCGAGGCCGATGCCCGGGCGGCGCAGCGTCTCGATGAGCACCGAGATGCGCGCGGCGTTCTCGGCCGGAACCGACGGCAGCAGGGTGCGCAGGCCGATCGCGAGCAGTGCGGTGGCGCCGGCGGCGATCCCGAACACGCCGCGCCAGTCGAGCAGTTCGCTGAGCATGACGCCCACCGGCACACCGGCGACCGTCGCCAGCGACGTGCCGGCCGAGGTGAACATCACCGCACGCCCGAGCCGCTCGGGCCCCGCGATGCGCGCGGCCACCGTGATCGACATGGTCCAGAAGCCCGAGAGCGCGGCACCCAGCAGCACCCGCGCGACGAGCATGAGCGCCAGGCTGGGCGCGAACGCGACGACGAGGTTCGAGACCGCGGCGAGCACCGCCATCCACACCAGCAGCGTGCGCCGGTCCAGCCGAGGCAGCGCCAGTCCGATCGTGGGCGCGACGATCAGCCCCGCGAGCGCGGTGACGGTGACCAGCTGCCCCGCCTGCCCGGGCGTCACGCCCAGCTCGGCGGCGATCTCGGTGAGCACGCCATTGGGCAGGAACTCGGCGCTCACGAGCAGGAAGCTCATGGCCATCATCGTCAGCAGCGCGGCGTACGGCATGCGCCGCACCGTCTCGGTGACGGTTGGCAGGGGTGCGGTCGTGGTCATGTTTCCAGGGTTCCCGAAGAGCGGATGCCGTACCCGACCACGCGTCCGGAGCATCCGACCGTTCGTCCGGGACGTCCAGGAGCGCGCGGAGCGCTCCGTGCTCGGGCCACTCAGCGCAGGAGCGTGGAGATCATCACCACGGCGCCGACGAGCAGCGCCCCGAGGACGCCGTAGATCGCGATCGTCAGACCGCGGTAGCCGCCGGACGTCGCCCCCGAGGGTGGCGGCACCACGGCCGGGTCCGGATCCGGCGCGGTCAGCCGGGGATCGGGTGCGGGGGCCGACGGAGAGCCGAGAGAATCGGATGCTGCGCGTCGGGTCGCCCGCGTGACCGATGGCGCGCCCTCGGGAACCCGTGTTCCGGATCCGGCCGGGTAGTCGCGGTCGGAACGCCACGCCGGGCGCGCCACCGGCGGGTCGTCCGGCGGAGGCGGCGGGATCACCGGCTCGGTCAGGAACGACTCCGGCAGCACGGGGTCAGGGATCACCGGCTCCCGCTGATCCAGCTCCGGGACATCGGCATCCGGGATCTCGAGATCGGGGACGAACGTCTCGGCATCCGGGATCTCCAGATCGGGAACGTCGGCGTCCGCCACCGCGGCGCCAGCCGCCCCAGCGCCCGGAGACTGAAGCTCCGGCACATCCGCATCCGTCGCAACAGCATCCGGAACCGGCGTGCCCGTCGCCTCAGTTCCCGGCTCCGTCAGCCCACCGGCACCGGAACCGTCCCCCGACGGCGGTGCGGCGCCCTCGGCGCCGCCCACCGCCGTGACGTCCGGCTCCTGCGCGCCCTCGTCGGGATCTGCCATGTCAGCCTCCGATCGCTCCCGCATCGGTCGTGCCCACGTCGGTGCGGTGGAAGTTGAGGAACGAACGGGATGCCGTGGGTCCCCGCTGCCCCTGGTAACGGTTGCCGTACGGTCCGGAGCCGTACGCGTTCTCGGCCGGTGAGGTGAGCCGGAAGAAGCAGAACTGGCCGATCTTCATGCCGGGCCACAGCTTGATCGGCAGGGTCGCCACGTTCGCGAGCTCCAGGGTCACGTGCCCGGTGAAGCCGGGGTCGACGAAACCGGCCGTCGAATGCGTGATCAGGCCCAGGCGCCCGAGCGACGACTTGCCCTCCAGCCGCGCAGCGACGTCGTCGGGCAGCGACACCTGCTCGAAGGTCGCACCCAGGGCGAACTCCCCCGGGTGCAGGATGAACGGCTCGTCCGGGGCGACCTCGATCAGGCGGGTCAGCTCCGGCTGCTCCACCGAGGGATCGATGAACGGGTACTTGTGGTTGTCGAACAGCCGGAAATAGCGGTCCAGACGAACGTCCACGCTCGAGGGCTGCACCATCTCCTCCTCGTAGGGGGACAGCCCGATGCGGCCCGATGCGAGTTCTGCCTTGATGTCGCGGTCGCTGAGAAGCACGTCTTCAGCGTAACGGTGCTGTTGCCGGACCGCAGAGCTGTGTCCGAACGCTGGCATCCGTGTTACCCAGCCGTGGATCAGGCGTTGCGCGCGTCTCCGTAGCTTGATTCCTACGAGCTTCCCCCCACCGCTCGGCCAACCACCTCAACGAGAAGGAAACCGATGAACGACAGCATCACCGCTCAGACCGAGACCCCGATCCGCTCGCGCAAGCGCCTGATCGTGCCGCTCGCCGGCCTGCTCATCGCCGCCGCGATCACCGTCGGATCCGGCGCCGACTTCGTCGCCAACTCCGTCAACGCGGCCAACGCCTTCAGCACCGGCACCCTGACGCAGAGCAACTCCAAGTCGGGCAGCGCGATCTTCAACGCCGCCAACCTCAAGCCGGGCGACACGCTCAACGGCACCGTGACCATCACCAACTCGGGCAGCCTGCCGGCCGACTTCACCCTCACCGAGAACGCCACCAACGGCTTCGTCACCAAGGCCGACCTGGGCCTCGTGATCACCCGCGCCGGCTCCGGAACCCCCGTGTGGTCCGGCACCTTCGGCGACCTGACCGCCGCCGGCCCGCTGAAGCTCGGTACCTTCGCTCCCGGCGAGGCCCGCGACTACACCTTCAGCACCACGCTCGTGCAGTCGGCGAGCAACGCCGAGCAGGGCAAGACGGCCTCGGCGACCTACACCTGGAACTCGACGCAGACCGCTGCGAGCACGACCAACCAGTGACCAGTGATCGGGGCGCAACCCCCCGCGCCCCGATCACTCTGAAACCGGTCACCCGAAGACCGGAAGAGAGGACGAGCATGAGCGCCACGCAGAGGACACGACGATTCGCGAACTCGCTGATCACGATCGTCGCGATCATCGCGATGGGGATCGTGGCGCTCATGCTCGTCCCCGGCCTGCTCGGCCTGGACCGCTACGTCATCACGGGCGGATCCATGTCGGGCACCTTCGAGCGCGGCACCCTGGTCTTCGAACGCCAGGTGCCCGTCTCAGACCTGAAGGTCGGCGACGTCATCACGTACCTGCCGCCGTCCGACTCCGGCGTCACCGAGCTGGTGACCCATCGCATCGAGTCGATCACCGAGGACGCCTCGGCCGCGAACGGCCGCGTCTTCCACACCAAGGGCGACGCGAATGCCAGCGCCGACCCGTGGACCTTCACCCTCGCATCCCACACGCAGCCCCGCGTCGTGGGATGGGTGCCCACCATCGGCTGGGCCTTCATCGCCCTGTCGATGCCGATCGTGCGGATACTGGTCATCGGCGTTCCCGCGGCACTCATCGCCCTGCTGTTCCTGCGTGACCTCATGAGGGGGCTGCGAGGGAGCCGCCCGGGTCGGAGCATCACCGCGTCGGAGCCCGTCACCACCACGGCATCCACCACCGTGGTCCTCGAGACCACCGCCACCTCGTGACAGCCCGCTGCTGACGCAGCCGCCCTGTCCCGAACACGGCAGCACAGTCCCGACGCGATCGCGCCGGGACTGTATCCGCGTTGAGGCACGCCTGTAGTCGGGCTGTAACCGGCTGCCTCGTAGCGTCGTGAGTAAGACATGGAAGGAGTAGCAGCGATGATCAGCACCGCACTGCGGAACACGGCCCTGGCCGTGCTGGCGTGCATCCTCATCGCCGCCTCCGCGCTGAACAGCGCGCAGTTCTCCTCGGCCATGTACACGGCGCAGTCCGCGAACGGCTCGAGCACGGCATCCGCCGCCGCCGACTGGACGCCGCCGACCGTCGCGGTCGTCGACCCCGGCGCTCCGCTGAAGGGCGCCGTGACGATCACCGCGAACGCGGCCGACGGCGAGACCGGCGTCGCGAGCGTCGTGCTGCAGAAGCAGGTCACGGGCTCCGGCACCTGGGTCACGCTCTGCACCACCACCGCCGCTCCCTACAGCTGCGCCTGGAACACGGTCGCCGACGCCGACGGCTCCTACGACCTGCGCGCGATCGCGACCGACCGCGCGGGCTACTCGACGACCTCCGCCTCGGTGCGCGTGCTCGTCAGCAACGCCTTCGGCATCATCATGACCGACCCGGGCGACGTGCTGCGCGGCAGCGCCTCCCTGGTGGCCACCCTGCAGAACGCGAACCTTCTCGGGCTGTACAACATCCGCTTCGAGTACTCCGCCGGCGGCACGGGCACCTGGACGCAGATCGCCGGATGCCTCAGCATCCTGGGATCGGCGAACTGCACCCAGACCTGGTCGACGACCGGCGTGGCCAGCGGTACCTACGACCTCCGCGCTGTCGCGAGCCCTGTGCTGAACCCGTCGGCGGTGGTCTACTCGGCGGTGTTCACCGACGTGATCGTCGACAACACCCGGCCGACCGTCACGATGACCGACCCGGGCTCGCCCCTCAGCGGCACGGTCACCCTCGCGGCATCCGCTTCCGACGCCGACTCCGGCGTCGCCACGGTCGTCATCCAGTACGCACCGAACGGCAGCTCCACCTGGACCACCGCGTGCACGCTGACCGGCGCTCCGTACTCCTGCCGGTTCAGCACCACCGCCCTCGCCCGTGGCACCTACTCGTTCCGCGCGATCGCGACCGACGTCGCCGGCAACACGACCACCTCCGCCAGCGTCACGAACCGCCAGGTCGACAACACGATCTCCTCGGTGTCGATGGCCGACCCGGGCGCATACCTCGAGGGCACCGAGACGCTCACCGTCGATGCCAACTCCACCGCCGGCGTCACCTCGGTCACCACCCAGTACGCCCCCACGGGCGCCTCGACGTGGACGACGATCTGCGCCACGTCCCAGTCGCCGTATACCTGCACCTGGGACACCACCTCGCTGCCCGACGGCCTGTACGACCTGCGTGCAGTGCTCGTCGACGGCACGGGCAAGGTCACGATCTCCACGCTGGTCACCGGTCGGCGCATCGACAACACCCCCGTGCGCGGCGCCGACGTGCAGACCGCGAACACCACCGGCATCGTCGGACGGCTGGACACCGGCGACACGATCACCTACACGTACAGCAAGCAGATGGTCCTCGGCAGCATCCTGCCCGGCTGGAGCGGCGCGGCGACGCCGGTGACGCTGCGGCTGCGCGACGGCGGACTGCTGGGGACCGGCGCGGCCGGCGACACGATCGACATGCTGACGGGCACCACCCCCGTCGCGCTCGGCACGGTCAACCTGCGGGGCGACTACGTGAAGTCGGGCAAGACGTCGACCTCCAACGGCACCATGGTCGCCACCAGGGCCACCGTGAACGGCTCGCCCGTCACCGTGGTGACCGTCACCGTCGGAACGCTGATCAGCGGCGGCGCCCTGCGCTCCGTGTCGACGGCGTCCACCATGATCTGGTCGCCCTCGGGCACGGCCACCGACCTCTCGGGCGCAGCATGCTCGACGGCCCCGGTCTCGGAGACCGGCGCCGCGGACAGGGAGTTCTGATGATGCACACCGGCATATCGGATGACGATGACCTTGATAGCCTCGACCACGTGGGACGACACATCCTGGTCGTGGAGGACGACGACGGCATCGCGGTGCCGCTGATGCGCACGCTCGATCGCGAGGGATACGTCGTCGAACGGGTTGCCGAGGGCGCGGCCGCGCTCGAGCGCGCGGGTGACGACGTCGACCTGGTCGTGCTCGACCTCGGGCTGCCCGACATGGACGGTCTTGACGTGTGCCGGCGGCTGCGCGAGCAGGACTTCGAGGGCGGCATCGTCATCCTCACGGCCCGCGACGGCGAGCTGGACCGCGTCGTCGGCCTGGATGTCGGCGCCGACGACTACATCGCGAAGCCGTTCGCGCTGGCCGAGCTGCTCGCCCGGCTGCGCGCGCTGCTGCGCCGCGCCGGTGCGGTCGCGAAGGAGAAGCCGGTGGATGCCGTTCGCGCCGCGACCCCGGCATCCGCCCTGCTGGTGGATGTCGAGTCCCGCCGTGCGACCACGGCCGGGCGGGAGGTGCCGCTGAGCACCAAGGAGTTCGACCTGCTCGCCCAGCTCGATGCGCGTCGGGGAGTCGTCGTGACCCGGGAGCGGCTGATGGACGAGGTGTGGGACGAGAACTGGTTCGGCTCCACGAAGACCCTCGACGTGACGATCGCCCGACTGCGGCAGAAGCTGGAGGAGTCTGGCGCCGACGTGCGGATCACCACCCTGCGCGGCGTGGGCTTCCGTCTCGACGACGGGGCGCCGGATGCGTAGAAGGCTGATCTTCGCCTTCGTCAGCATGGCGGTGATGATCATCGCCCTGTACGGGGTGCCGCGCGCCATCCTGACGGCGGATCTCGTGCAGACCTCGCAGGCCCAGCGGGTCGACCGCATGGCGATTCTGCTGTCGGCCCTGGTGTCCGAGCGCGAGCGCATCGGCCCCGTGACGGCCGATCTGTTCGAGCCGCTGCTGCGCGCGGAGGACGGCGTCACCTATGTCGGCGCGGACGGCGACACCCTGCACGTCGGCGCGACCGCAGACGCCGATGATCTGCGGAAGACCGTGGACGTGAAGGACGGCGGCACCCTCACGGTGACGCGCTCGGGCAGCTACGTCACGCAGCTGGTCACCGACGCGGTGACGCCCGTCATCCTGATCGGCGTCGTGCTGCTGCTCGTCTCCGTGATCGGCGCGTTCCTGCTCGGGCGCAACCTCTCGCGTCCCTTCGTCAAGCTCGCCGGCACCGCGCGCGATCTCGGCGCCGGCGGCCTGAGCACGGAGCCCGAGAAGTACCGCTTCCCCGAGGCGTCAGCCATCGACCGGGCGCTGCGCGACAGCGCCGACACGCTCGAGCGCCGCATCCGCCGTGAGCACGAGTTCGCCGCCAACGCCTCGCACCAGTTGCGCACGCCGATCACGGCCGTGCGGCTGGAGCTGGAGGACCTGTCGCTGTGGGGCGAGACTCCGCCGGTCGTGCGCGAGCAGCTCGAGCACGCCGTGCAGGAGATCGACCGTCTGGCAGATGCCATCACGCAGCTGCTGGCGCTGGCACGCGGCGAGGCGGCCGCCGAGTCGGCGTGCGCACCTCTCGAGCAGACGATCCGCGGCGCGGCGGAGCGGTGGCGGCAGCAGGCGAACGCCACCGGGCGCAGCATCCGCACGCACGACCTCGATGACGCGCTCGGCTCGGCACCCGCCGCGGCGTCGCAGATCCTCGACGTGCTGCTGCACAACGCGATCAAGCACGGCCGCGGCACCATCACGATCACTGCCGCGCGACGTGCCGAGTACGTCACCGTGCAGGTGGCCGACGAGGGCCCGCGGCCCAGCGGCAACTCGATCTTCCAGCGCCGGCCGGAGCAGCGCACCGCCACCTCCGGTGAGGGCATCGGCCTGGCGCTCTCGGCTGAGCTCGCGGAGTCGCTCGGCGGGCACCTGCTGCTCGAGGGCGACGAGACCACCCGGTTCTCGCTGATCCTGCCCGCCCGCGGCTGAGGCTCGGCGGCTCAGGCCGCCCCGGCGAGCCCCCACCCTTTCTGGGACACGGCCGCGAGCATGTCGCGGAAAGGGCGGGTCTGCGGCGCCCCGACCCACCGCTTCTGGAACATGGCTGCACGCCGGTCACGGAAGGTGCGGGTCCAGGGCATCCGCACCCGCATCTGGTGAGACATGGCCTGGACGAGCCTGAAGCCCCCAGAGGCCGGCGGCTCAGGCCGCCCCGGCGAGCCCCCACTCGTACGCGAGGATCACGACGTGCACGCGATCGCGGGCATCCAGCTTCGCCAGCACCCGCCCGACGTGCGTCTTCACGGTCGACTCGCTGAGGAAGAGGCGCTCGGCGATCTCGGTGTTGCTCAGGCCCTGCGCGATGGCATGGAACACGTCGCGCTCGCGCTCGGTGAGCTCCGCGAGGGGATCGGATGCGGGCGCCGGCGCCGCGGATGCCAGATGCGGCGCGAGCTGGTCGAGTAGCGCCCGCGTCGCGCGAGGGGCCAGAGCGCCGTCGCCGCGGTGCACGGCGCGGACGGCGGCGACCAGCTCGGTGCGCTCGGCGTCCTTCAGCAGGAACCCGCTGGCTCCGGCGCGGATCGCGCCGAACGCGTACTCGTCCAGATCGAACGTGGTCAGCACGAGTACCCTGACCGACGGATGCTGCTGCACGATCTCCGCGGTCGCGGCGATGCCGTCCATCCCCGGCATCCGCACGTCCATGAGCACCACGTCGGGCTCGAGGGCGGCGGTCTGCGCAAGAGCCGCAGCACCGTCGCCGGCCTCGCCGACCACCACGATGTCGGGCTCGGCCTCGAGCACCAGGCGGAAGCCGATGCGGATGAGCGCCTGGTCGTCGACGAGCAGCACGCGGATCGGGTCGGTCATGGTTCCTCCTGCGAGAGCTCCGGGATCTCCGAGTCCGCAGAAGGACTGGGAGCAATGTGCGGCAGCTCGGCGCGCAGCATCCAGCACCCTCCCCCGGCGGGTGACGAGACGAGGATGCCGCCGAGCAGCGCGGCGCGCTCGGCGAGCCCGCGCAGCCCGAAGCCGCCCTCGGCGGCGACATCCGGGGCGCCGTCGTTGACGATCTCGACGACGATCGGGGCGGCGTCGTAGTCGATGCGCACGTCGATGGCGTGCGTCATTGGCGCATGCCGCATGGCGTTGGTGACACCCTCCTGCACGATGCGGCCGATCGCGAACCGCAGGGCGGGCGCGGTGTCGGGTTCGCCCTTGACGGTGAGGGATGCGGTGAAGCCGGCGGTCCGCGCGGCGGCCACCGTGTCGGCGGGGCTGGCGGGCTCGAGCGGGGCGAGCGGGGCATCCGCATCGCCGTCGCGCAGCACGCCCAGCATGGAGCGCATCTCGGCGAGCGCGTTGCGCGCGGTGGTGGCGGCGGCTGCCGAGGCATCCCTCGCCCGATCCCGGTCGGAGGTCGCCGCGGCGCCCTCCGAGAGCGCGACGACGACGGTCAGGGAGTGCGACACGATGTCGTGCATCTCGCGGGCGATCCGGTCGCGCTCGGCGGCGGCGGCCAGCTGGGCCTGCTGATCGCGCTCGACGAGCAGCTGCCGCGAACGGTCGATGATCGCCTCGACGTAGCGCTTGCGATTGCCGACGTTGATGCCGATGAGCGCGGCGATCAGCCCGGGCACCGCGACGGACAGCACCGCGTTGACCGCGGCCTGCAGGTCGATGCCGCCGAACCCGAACCAGGCGAACGCCAGGCCGGCGATGACCAGGGTGCCGGCCCCGAGACCGATCCAGGCGGCCCGCACGGAGCGGTACACCGCGAGCGCATACAGCGCGAGGGCGAACAGCGGTGCGCCCGCCGATCGCATGACGAACAGCAGCGTCACGTCGGTGGCGATGGCCGCGACCAGGACCGCGATCGGCCAGCGGCGCCGCCACACCAGCAGCACGCTGGATCCGACCAGCATCAGCACCGCGAACACGACCTCGGCGGGCGGCGCCGGGGGTGTGCCGGGCGCAGGGATCGTGCTGGTGCCGACCGAGACGAGCAGGCACAGCACGGCGATGAGGATGTCGGCGAACAGCGGATGCCGTGCCCAGAAGCGACGGATCACGCCGGGCGGACGCGGCAGCCGCAGCTCCTCGTCCCGGGGGACGGCGGAGCTGCGGCTGGGGGTCACGCTGTCGACTCTACGTGCGCGCGTCACACATCCCGTCCGCGCACGACGGCCCACGCGCCCAGCAGGGCAGCGGCGGGCCAGGCGGCAAGAACGCCGAGCGACTGAGCCGCGTTCATCTCGGCTCCCTCTGAGGGGAGGATCGCGGTCGGTGCGAGCGATGCCGGCAGGTACTTCGCGAGATCGCTGATCCAGGTCAGGTCGCTGAGCCACATCCCCAGCAGTCCGAGGACGGTCGGAAGGATGAACACGATTCCGACCGTGACGGCGATGGCCCCGGCGCCCGAGCGCAGCAGGAAGCCGAGCCCCACGCCCAGCAGCGCGAACAGCGCCATGACCGCGGAGGCGCTGATGATCGGCAGAATCGTCTGCGACGGGTCCGCCCAGTCCACTGCCATGTCCTTCGAAGCGGCGATCGGGCTGATGCCGATCGCTGCGACGCTGAAGGTGATCAGCGAGACGACGAACATGAAGACTCCGAGCACGGTCGCCTTGGCGGCGACCACGGCGCCACGCACGGGATCGGCGGTGAAGGTGGAGCGGATCATGCCCGTGGAGTACTCACCGGTGACGGAGATGACACCGAGGATGGCGGCGATCAGCATGGTGAACTGCACCGGCATGAGCACGGCCATCATGATGTTCTCGACCGGCCCGGAGATTGCGGAGGTCACGGCGAACGCGATCGCGATCGTGATGACCGCGACGATGCCGATCGACCACCAGGTTCCACGCACGGTGGTGAGCTTCAAGTACTCGCTGCGCAGCTGGCGGAAGAAGCTCAGCCGGCCTGCGGGCGCGGGGATGTGGGTGGCGCGAGCCTGGATCGCGGTCATGCGAGTGCTCCTTAGAGCGGGGCGTCGGTATGCGGGACGGCCCGGGTGCGGTATTCGACGGCGTCGCCGGTGAGGGCGAGGTAGGCGTCCTCCAGCGAGCCGCTGGTGGGGGTGAGCTCGTGCACCGGGATTCCGCGCTCGGCGGCGATGTCGCCGATGCGGGATGCCGGCAGGCCGGTCACGTCGAGGGTGAACGGGTCGGCGGTGACGATCTCGACGTCGCGTCCGGCGACGGCATCCGCCAGCTCCGCGGCTCTCGGGCTGCGGACGTGCACACGAGCCGTGGTCCAGGCGCGCACGAGGTCGGGCAGGGCGGCGTCGGCGAGCACCTTGCCGCGGCCGAGCACGATCACGTGGTCGGCCGTCTGGGACATCTCGCTCATCAGATGGCTGGAGAGCAGCACGGTGCGGCCCTCGGATGCCGCGTGGCGCACGAACTCGCGAACCCAGCGCACGCCCTCGGGGTCGAGGCCGTTGACCGGCTCGTCGAGGATGAGCGTGTGCGGGTCGCCGAGCAGCGCCGCAGCGATCCCGAGACGCTGACCCATACCCAGCGAGAAGCCGCCGGCACGCTTGCGGGCGACCGAGCCGATGCCGGTGATGTCGATCACCTCGTCGACGCGGGAGTTCGAGATGCCGTGGGTGGCCGCCATCGCGCGCAGGTGGTTGCGGGCGCTTCGCCCGGTGTGGACCGCCTTCGCGTCCAGCAGCACGCCCACCTCGGTGAGTGGTGCCCTGAGCTTGCGGTAGTCCTGTCCGTTGATGGTCACCCGGCCTGTCGTGGGCCTGTCCAGGCCCACGATCATGCGCATGGTGGTGGACTTACCCGCGCCGTTCGGCCCCAGGAATCCCGTGACGCTCCCCGGCCGCACCGTGAAGGACACGTCGTCCACGGCGACCTTGTCTCCGTACCTCTTCCCGAGGCCCTCTGCTGTGATCATGCCTTCGACGCTATTTCCGCAGGTGCCGCTGCCGCGTCCGCCCGGAGGATGAAACCTGTGCGGGGCCTATGGCACTTTGGTGCCATAGGCCCCGCGTCGGGATCGGGCCCGCGGGTTTGTTATGCTGGCCAGGCGCCGCAAGGCGTGCGGGGCTGTAGTTCAATGGCAGAACTTCTGCTTCCCAAGCAGACAGCGCGGGTTCGATTCCCGTCAGCCCCTCCACTAAGTAACACCCGGTCAGAGCGTATTTTCCGGGCCGTGCTGGTGGTTGGATTGAGAGCGAGTTCAGACCCTCTCATGGACTCCCGTGGACTCACGGGCCGAAATGAGAGGCCAGAACATGGCATCTTCTGCACACCCTCAGCCCCACTCCGGCATCTCCTCACAGGCGGGATTGGCCGCGTTGCGCGCCGTCAACTCGGCTCCGCGACCGTTGGCAATTCTCGAGCTGATCGACGCCTACGCCGCAGCTCGCGCGGTGCGCGATGCGAGCTACCGCGAGTGCGCCGCATGGGCATTCCGCGACGATCATGCGGCAATGCTCACCGCTCGCGCCGCCGTCGCGGATGCACTCGGCATCCCCGCCGCGCAGCTCACCGCCCCGGATGACGCGATCAGCCGCGCCGCCGAGATCGGGGGCGCGCGATGACCCGCCGCACCAAGAGCGCAACCCGACGCACGCCCAACCGGCTCGGCACCGTCGAAGCGCTCCCCTCTGGCCGCTACCGGGCGTTCTACCGCCGCGACGGTCGCAAGTTCACCGCACCGCGCACGTTCGCCACTCACGCCGAGGCAGATGCATGGCTCGCCGCCGAGTTCGCAGACCGCGCCCGGGGCGTGTGGCGCGACCCGGATGCCGGGCGCGTGACGCTTGCCGACTACGCCGCCGACTGGCTCGCCGCACGCCCCGACCTCGCCCCGCGCACCCGCGACCTGTACCGGCGCAACCTGGATCGGTGGATCCTGCCGCGCGTCGGCATGCAGACGGGATCTCGGGGCGTGGAGCTGGGCGCGATGTATGTCTCCGACCTCGCCCCGGCGACCGTACGCGCGTGGCGTGCAGGCGTGTATGCCGATGCCCGGGCGTCGGCGTCCCGCCAGCTCGCCCGCGAGCACGAGCGCGGCGAGCACCCCGCCCGCGTCTGGGCGCGCAGCAAGGACATGCCAGTCGCCGCCGCGGGGCGGATCAGCCCCGCTGTCATGAAGGCGTGGCGCGCGGCTGGGGAGCCTCAGCCCGCTCGCAAGCCCCTGGCGACCGTCGTGCCGTTGGAGTCGGCAGGGGAGACGACCACGGCGCAGGCCTATCGCGTGCTGCGCGCGATCCTCTCGACCGCTGTCACGGACGGGTTGCTCACCGCCAACCCATGCCAGATCCGAGGCGCGGGGCAAGTTGCTCACAAGGAGCGCCCGACCGCGACGCCTGCCGAGGTCGCGCAGATCGCCGCGCACATGCCGCCCCGATACAGCGCCGCCGTCACGCTGGCCGCGTGGAGCGGGCTGCGCTTCGGGGAGCTGTTCGCCCTCGCCCGCCGTCACGTGGACCTCACAGCCGGAACCGTGCAGGTAGAGCGCGCGCTAGTCGCCGTACCCGGTCAGCCGATCCGCTTCGGGAAGACGAAGACCGCCAAGAGCCTGCGCACCGTGCACCTGCCCGCGTTCGTGGTCGCGGCCCTGGACGTGCACATGGCCGAGCACGTCGCCGCCGATCCTGACGCGCTGCTGTTCCCGAACGTGGACGGCTCCCCGACCTCGAATGCCACGCTGTCGCGCCACTTCCGCGCCTCGCGCACCATCGCCGGGCGTCCCGATCTCCGTTGGCACGATCTCCGGCACACGGGCGCGACCCTCGCCTACCGCGCTGGGGCATCCGTCCCCGAGGTACAGGCGCGGTTGGGGCATTCGACCATGCGCGCTGCGCAGATCTACGCGCACACCGCCGCCGACTCGGATGCTGCTCTCGCCCGCAACCTCGATGCGCTCTACGCCGAGGCATCATCGAGCATCTTGCACCTGAGAGCGGTGTGACCGCAGCACCCCTGAGAGCACCCCACGCGCGCATGCCGCCGTGGGGTGCTCTCGCGTGTGCGCGGCATTCCGGTGTCAGTTTTTACCTGACATTTCCACACGCCAGGCGCCCGTATTCACGCGGCAGGATAGGCCTTATCCCCCCGCGCCCGGCATCGGCGTGTCGCTTGCAGAGGCTCGCAACCCCTGCCAATGTCTGACGCTAGACATACGCTCCCAGCGATACCCATCGATAAGTGGTAGCGAGCCGTACCGGATCCGAGCACGAGAGGACAGCCCGTGGATGCACTGCTCACCATTGCACGCCGCATCCGTCGTGCGTTCTCGCGTGCATCCGAGATCCCCACTCCCCGGCCCCTGCGCGCGATCGACGCCCCACAAGATGCAGAAGTTGAGGAGATGCTGAGCGCAGTGGATGCGCTCCGACTCGATCTGTTCAGGCGGCAGATGCGCCGGTATTCGCGCCCCGAACTCGCCCAGCTCGGAGCCGACCTCGCAGCCGCCGCAGACACCGATATCGCAGGCATCCGCGATGCCGCTGCCCTGACGGCGGCACAGTTCACAGAATGGGAAGCGGTGCACGCAGCTCGCGCCGCACTGGCAGACGCCGCGAGGGCGCAAAGCGCCGACGCTGCCGCCACGGTGGCCAACCTCGCAGCGCGTCTCCTGGCGCTGGTGCCGCAGATCCTCCACCGCGAGTCACTGCGCGTACTGCGCCCGGTCACCCCACGCGCCCCAGCGATCGCCTGCCTGGCATAGCGCGAACCGCACCCCCTACCGACGCTGTATCGCGCCGGTTCGCCGCTAACAGGCACCCTGGCTGATCTCCCGAGAGTGGATCGGCCCGCGCGGCCTACTGCCGCGCGCAGCCCGCCCGCGCCTACCACTAGTCGCTGGCACTCTGCGCCATCCCCACAGCGTCACGTAAGGGAAACCATCGTGACCATCGAAACAACCGCCAACGTCAGCACACCCGGCCTGCTGGGCGTCCCCGAGATCTGCGACTATCTGGCAGTTCCCGAGAGCGCTGTGCGCGACCTGATCCTCCGCCGCGCTATCCCCGTCATCAAGATCGGTCAGCGCATCCGCGTGCGCCGTACCGACCTCGATGCCTACCTCGCAGCCAACACCCGTGAGGCGGTGGCACGATGACCGCCGCCCGCCCGTTGCTGTTGGCACCTGACATGGAGTACCCGCGCGCAAATCCGCCGTGGGGCGCGCACCGGCTGGCCTGGTACGCCTGGCACGCTTATCAGCGGTTTGCACCCCATGTGCGGCGGGAGATCCGCCGAGGTGGTGCTGGCTCGCAGCTCGTGGCCGACGCTTTCGCCGCGTATGACCGTTCCGTGTCCCGTCCTGTTCGCCCGCTGTCACGTCGCGACCGGCTGCGCGCGTTCGATGAGCTGCTGCGCATCGAATCGGAGATTGGCGGGGTGCTGTGAGCGCCGCGCTGCTGCTCCCCCGCTCGCAGTGGGAGCCGACGCCTGCGCTGCCTGCTGGCACATGTGCGGAAGCGCTGGTAGTCAATGCCGCGTATCGTGCTGTGGCACAGGAAATCCAGCGCGACATTCGAGAGGGCCGCAACTCGGCTCGCGTCGGACGGGCATTCCGCGAGCTGGAGAGGCGCGACCCGCTGTTCCCGCCGATCGGTCGGCGCGCGCGAGGTCGCGGCATCCAAGCGCTGCGCGCCCTCGCCGCCGAGCGGGATGGGGTGCTGTGATGCCGACGCTCGAAGACGCGCTCACTTTGGCGCTCGGCGGGTGGCAGGTGCTCCCGCTGCGCGGGAAGACCCCGACGACAGCTCACGGAGTGAAGGATGCCACGACCGACGCTGCGCAGATTGAGCGTTGGTGGGCGGGGGGTGCCGAGCACAACATCGGCATCCGCGTGCCGTCCTCGCTGCTGGTGATCGATATCGACCCGCAGAACGGTGGCAGTCTCGCGGCGCTGACAGAAGCGGCGGGAGGGTGGCTCCCGCCGACTCTGACTACGCATTCCGGGCGCGGGACTGGTGGGCGTCACCTGTGGTTCATGCATCCGGGCGGGCCGGTGTCATCGCGCCGTCTGCCCGGTTCCGGGATCGATGTGAAGACGAACACGGGGTATGTCGTCGCGCCGCCGAGCGTGCATCCGGCGACGGGGATGCCGTACCGGTGGGAGGGCGACATGCCTGCGCACATGCCCGCGCAGCTGGTGGAACTGCTGCGCCCCGAGCCTGCCCGGCCCGCGCGGATGCCGCGCCCGAGCCGGGGCGGTGCGCACGCCGACGTGTATGCGCAGAAAGCCGCCTACCTGGCTGGTTACGTGCAGTCGGCACCGGAGGGCACCCGCAATGCTCGGTTGTTCTGGGCCGCGTGTGAGGCTCTGCGCGATGGACATCCTGCCGAGACGTTCGATCTGCTGGAGGGTGCTGCGCTGGTGGCGGGCCTGTCCGAGCGTGAGGCGGCGGCGACTATCGCCAGCGCCCGCCGCACGCAGGGCCGGGCGTCGTGACCGGCGAGCAGCCGAGGATCCCGTCTGTCCCCATGGTCCCGGCGACGGTGGAGCCTCTACCGTCGCCGGAGATCCTGTGGGGCACGGATCGGCCCGAGCTGGTGGCGCTCCAGTGGGAAGCACGCCGCCGCATCGCCTCGCCGTGGGCACTGCTGGCAATCGCCCTGCTGGAGTCCCTGCTCACCATCCCTCACGGGGTGCTGTACCGCTCGAAACTGCATCCGGACGGGTCGCCTCTGAATCTCGCCGTCGCGCTGGTGGGATCCTCCGGCGCGGGGAAATCGTCCCTGTATCACGGGGTCGCGTACGCGCTGGAGTTCCTGGGGGCGGACGTGCCCGACCCTGAGAGCGTGCGCAGCG
>Ga0308161_1001535_pt1 | contig 27377 bp, 19 predicted proteins | sample PhyFR2_FD_201034 | JGI IMG/M metagenome (GOLD analysis project Ga0308161, IMG submission 201034) | Phyllosphere microbial communities from UC Gill Tract Community Farm, Albany, California, United States - DLSLF.R2 | ecosystem: Host-associated > Plants > Phyllosphere > Unclassified | place: USA...
ACCACCAGATTTTTGATCGGTATTAATGGTAGCGTTGGTTGTTGGAGTAAATTGTTATAGGTAACTCATTACCAATTTTTATGTGCCACAGGCAAACGTTCCTGAAAAGGCTACCGCCATAAATAAACGTTCACTACTTCAAACAGAACGCTTGATAATTAATTTTACCGTATTAGCACATAAGGGTTCGTAGCCAATCGTAGCCAATTTCACCATAGAAGATTACCGACAACGATATACTATCGATCAATGTATAGCTGGCCCGTCCATACCCCGATTTTATCAATCGCGGCAAAGGGACAAGCAATAGCGCTCGACCTTACACCGATCTAGGGTTGGTATGGTAACATCAGGTCGCAATGTTGCAATCAAAACGAATGATCGGTATTACGATGGTCTGATAGCTCAAAGGGAATTGAAACTTTAACTGCCCGCTTGATATGTCGATAACTTAATTGCAGCTTAAAGCATATTCTTAGGTGACGCGAAGGTTGAAGCATACCGTCGTGATTGATTTAGATATTGCGCCTTCATCCACCGATGTCGTGTCGAGCGCAAGGTTATCAATTTTTACGCTACAAGTTAGATTTTATAATTTTAACATTTCTTTTTCACTTTTTTTAATTGCATCTCTTGACTCGGTCGCCGTTGGTTTTTATTTAATGAGTGTTGTTAGCACTCACACACAGAGAGTGCTAACATGGGGAGTTGATCTCCTCCGAAAGTTGAGCTTAATTTTAACAATGTGAGAGTTCAAAACTATGGCAAATATTAAATTCCGCCCACTTCACGACCGGGTTGTGGTTCGTCGGCTTGAATCAGAAGAAAAAACAGCTGGCGGCATTATTATCCCTGATACTGCAAAAGAGAAGCCTCAAGAAGGCCAGGTTGTTGCTGTTGGCAATGGCGCCCGTGACGACAGCGGTAAGCTCATCGCTTTAGAAGTTAAAGCTGGCGACCGTGTGCTGTTTGGTAAATGGTCAGGCACGGAAGTAAAGATTGATGGCGAAGAGCTGCTCATCATGAAAGAATCGGACATTATGGGCATTCTCGGCTAACAGGCCACGTGACTATAATCATAACTCAATTGGAAATTCTGGGAAATATCCCAAGGAGAAGATAAATGGCTGCTAAGGAAGTTAAATTTGGCCGCGATGCGCGCGAACGTATGTTGCGCGGAGTAGATATCTTGGCGAATGCCGTCAAGGTGACGCTCGGCCCGAAAGGTCGCAATGTTGTAATTGATAAATCGTTTGGCGCACCGCGCATTACCAAGGACGGTGTATCCGTTGCTAAAGAAATTGAGCTTGAAGATAAGTTCGAAAACATGGGTGCCCAAATGTTGCGCGAAGTTGCGTCAAAGACCAATGACGTTGCAGGTGACGGCACGACGACAGCGACTGTCTTAGGCCAAACAATCGTGCAGGAAGGCGCGAAGGCTGTTGCTGCTGGCATGAATCCTATGGATTTGAAGCGCGGTATAGATACAGCTGTTGAAGAAGTAGTCGCAAACCTTCTGAAAAAAGCCAAAAAGATCAAAACGTCTGAAGAGGTTGCTCAGGTTGGTACTATTTCTGCCAATGGCGAAAGCGAAATCGGCCGTATGATTGCGGAAGCGATGCAAAAAGTTGGCAATGAAGGCGTTATCACGGTTGAAGAAGCAAAAACCGCTGAAACTGAGCTTGAAGTCGTCGAGGGTATGCAATTCGATCGCGGTTACCTCTCGCCTTATTTTGTAACCAACACTGAAAAAATGATCGCCGATTTGGACGATCCTTATATTCTCATCCACGAAAAGAAACTCTCAAACCTGCAAGCACTGCTGCCGGTCTTGGAAGCCGTTGTTCAATCGGGTAAGCCCCTTTTAATCATAGCCGAGGATGTTGAAGGCGAAGCTTTGGCAACGCTCGTCGTGAACAAACTTCGCGGCGGACTAAAAATTGCTGCGGTTAAAGCACCTGGTTTCGGTGATCGTCGTAAAGCGATGCTCGAAGACATAGCTATTTTGACTTCTGGTCAAGTTATTTCTGAAGACATTGGCATTAAGCTCGAAAATGTTACACTTGACATGCTTGGCCGTGCAAAGAAAGTCAACATCACCAAGGAAAATACCACGATCGTTGACGGCGCTGGCGAAAAAACAGAAATCAACGCCCGTGTAAACCAGATCAAAGCGCAGATTGAAGAAACGACATCAGATTATGATCGTGAAAAGCTTCAGGAGCGTCTTGCAAAACTTGCTGGTGGTGTTGCTGTTATTCGCGTTGGCGGTGCAACAGAGGTTGAAGTCAAAGAGAAGAAAGACCGCGTTGACGACGCGTTGAATGCAACCCGCGCCGCTGTTGAAGAAGGCATTGTTGCCGGTGGTGGTACCGCATTATTGCGTGCTGCAACCGAAATCACAGCTAAAGGCAAAAACGCTGATCAGGAAGCTGGTATCAATATTGTTCGCCGTGCGCTGCAATCTCCAGCACGCCAGATCGCAAGCAATGCTGGTGACGAAGCTTCTATCATTGTTGGTAAAATTCTTGAAAACAACAGTGATACCTATGGCTACAACACAGCTAATGGTGAATTCGGCGATTTGATCGCTCTGGGTATTGTTGACCCGGTTAAAGTTGTTCGTTCTGCATTACAGAATGCGGCCTCGATTGCTGGCTTGTTAATTACGACTGAAGCGATGGTTGCAGAGCTTCCGAAGAAAGATGCACCAATGCCTGCAATGCCAGGTGGTGGCATGGGCGGAATGGATTTCTAACAATCCAAGACCGATAAGCGCAAATGAAAGCGATCTTACCAAATTGGGCATATAATTAAGCTCAAAGGTTTCAGTGCTTTCTTGATCTTATATTTGACAAACAAGAAACGGGCTTAAAGCCCGTTTTTTTGACTGATGAATAGTTATACTCGGATTTCCACTCCACACGGAAAATGTGCTCATTTCCAAATTAGTATCTTCGAACGCCGTAGATGAGTTTTTCAACACCGACAATAAATTTCGATATTGATCGCTATTAGATGATATTTAAAGTATTTTGATAAGTAATAAATCTTAGGTACTTTTGGCTTAAATCAAACCTTAAGGCTAACGACCGCGTCCTCATCGCGATGGGCAATAAAAATTACCACTTAGTTCATTTTTTTTAAAATTGCCTTAAATTAGTCATCTAAGATTTGATTTGCAGTGATGTTGAAAATCAGCTTTCCTCTTTAGTTATTGTCACATTAATTTGTTGTGAGGGATCCTTCATCTATCGTTAGACCTGCGATATATTTTATCGATTAGGGAGGATATCATGAGTCGCAACGAGACCGTTAGTCGTCGAAATCTATTAAAAACGATCGGAATAATGGCTGGCACATCAATTATGTACCAGGCAATGGTAGCCCTTGGGCATGCCGCCGAAAGTGGTTTTAAGTCACCCCCGAGACTGGAGAATGCGCCAAACGGGACGAAGGTTTTAGTTCTCGGTTCTGGAATAGCTGGTCTAGTTAGCGCGTATGAACTGACGAAGGCAGGTTATAGCGTTCAGATTCTAGAATACAATAATCGGTCGGGGGGGCGCGCTTGGTCGATCCGTGGAGGTGATCAATACACTGAACTTGGAGGTTTCAAGCAGGAATGTAAATTTGATCCCGGACTCTACATTAATCCGGGTCCTTGGCGTATACCCTATCACCACCACGGCTATCTTCACTACGCTCGTGAGTTTAACGTTAAACTTGAACCTTTTAATGGTGTGAATGGCAACGCCCTGCTCCATAGCAGCAAGGCATTTGGGGGTAAGCCACAGCGGTATCGTCATATTCTGTCGGATTACGTTGGCAAGACCAGTGAATTATTCGCAAAAGCGATCAATGCGGACGCTCTCGACGCCGACGTCGATAGAGAAACGAAAGAAAAACTTCTCGAATCGCTCAAAAGTTGGGGTGTTTTGGATAAAGATTTTAGTTACACCGCTGCAACAGCTACAGTGGGGCGTGGCTTTAAAAACGATCCAAATGCAACTAGCGATGGCATTCCGGGTGAACCTATCCAACTCAATGACATACTAAAATCAGAACTTTGGCAAACACTAAAACTGCCATTGTCATATGAATTCGGCCCCACTATTTTTCAACCCGTTGGCGGAATGGATCAATTGCCCCGAGCGATGACAAAAGCTCTTGGCAATATCATTACCTATAACGCTCGCGTGACCAAAATTATACAAACAGACGACGCGGTTCAAGTGACGTATCAAGACGTTGCAAACAATGATAAAGAGATCGAACTTTCGGCAGATTTCTGTGTTTGTACAATACCGTTTTCCATTCTGTCTCAGCTTCAACATAATTTTTCCGACGGCATGGAAGCTGGGATACAAGCGGTGCCTTACGCGCCAAGCTTTAAAGCTGGGATCCAATTTAAACGGCGGTTTTGGGAGGAAGATGAATCAATTTTTGGTGGCATAACCTTTACCGATCTGCCGATCGGTCAAATGTCTTATCCAAGCAACGATTACTTGTCGCATGGGAAAGGCGTAGTACTAGGGGCGTATCTTTTCGGTGTTAACTCCTTCGAGTTTTCTAGTCTTTCACCTGATAAACGTCTACAAAAAACCATGGAATCGATTGTCCAAATTCACCCCCAAGCGAAAGAAGAGTTTGATAATGGCGTCACCATGGCTTGGCACCGCTCACCATTTTCACTTGGCTGTAACGGTCTTTGGACGGAAGAAACACGTGCCCGACACTTTAACAACGTATCAAAAATAGATCGCCGCGTCGTTCTAGCGGGCGAGCATATCTCTTACATACCGGCCTGGCAGGAGGGTTCAATTGAATCTGCCATGCATGCCATAAGCCAACTCCACCAAAGAGCAGTCCAGGGACGTGCGTGAAGGAGTTGAACATATGCGATTAGTTAGTTTCTTAGTTGGTTTTTTAACTTTAGTATCGATAACGGCAACCTTCGCAGATGGCGTTGGCACGAAGGGTCCGGATCAATTTCCACAGAAAACCGGCGAAGATCTCTACCAAAATTTGTGTCAATCTTGCCATATGCCTGACGCTGGGGGTGCGCGCGGCGCGGGCGCTTATCCCGCTCTCAGTGGCAATAAAAATATAATATCCTCTATGTATCTTGCTTATATCATTATGTATGGCCGAGGTGGAATGCCAGGATTTGGAGGCGTATTAGACGATCAGCAAATAGCGAATATTGTTAATTATGTTCGTGGCAACTTTGGCAACGCTTTTACTGATCCAATCAATGAACGAGACGTTAAGGTTATACGAAAACCTGATCATCAATATGTTGATATGAACTAGCGTGTCATCGCAGAATTTTAAATATGGCGCGTGGGAGATGGTGATGAAAAAGTTTTTTTATGGGATAGTTTGTATCAGCATTGTATGCCTCGTTGCAGTTTTAGGTTTTGCTTTCTGGCCGACTAAAGTCCCCAGTTTAGAAGCAAATATTGATGATCTTAATCAGCCTTCAATCATCGAGCATGGGAAATACTTAGCTATTTTAGGTGACTGTGCTGCTTGTCATTCAAAGGCTGGTAGCCCAGATTTCGCCGGAGGAGATGGCATTGCTTCTCCGATTGGCACTATATATGCGGCCAACATTACACCGGACGACAGCACCGGAATAGGCCAGTACAGCCTCAATGATTTCAATAAAGCAGTGCGCTATGGTATCCGAAAGGACGGAGTCAGCCTCTATCCGGCAATGCCCTACCCTTCCTATGCAAGTATCAGTGATGATGATATCAAAGCACTTTATGCGTATTTCCGCTTTGGCGTAGCGCCCGTTCGTTCGGTAACGCTGGCGAATGAAATCGCGTGGCCACTTTCTATACGCTGGCCACTGGCCATTTGGAGAAAGCTTTTTGCGCCGCAAACATCGCCTTACCTTGCTAGCCGCTATCGCGATGATGCCGTTATAGCCCGTGGCGCCTACATCGTTCAAGGCCTCGCACATTGTGGCACCTGCCATACGCCGCGAGCAATCACCTTGCAGGAAAAAGCCCTTAATGAGGAGAATCCCCTCTACCTTTCTGGGGGTACGGTCATTGACGGCTGGATAACTTCGAATTTGCACGATAATTCCGACGGGCTGAAAAATTGGAGCGAAGATGACCTCATAGCCATTCTTTCTAACGGCCGTAATTCGAAAGGGGTGGTTATCGGAAGACCAATGAATGACTTTATCACGCAAAGCGGTAGCCATTGGAAAAAAGAGGATTTGCAGGCTGTCGCCCGCTATCTAAAAACCTTGGAACCGCTACCGAGAAGTGCATCGCATTATACGCCGGTAGATCAACCTAAATCTGTTGGTGCTGACGAGAGTGCCGTCAATTTTCTCTACCAATCGAATTGCGCGGCATGCCATGGCCGTGTTGGTGAAGGTATTGGCGGAATATTTCCAGCTCTTGCGGGCAATATCACGGTGTTAGCACCAGACCCGCAATCAGTTATAAGATTAGTCCTTACCGGCTTTAGCACGCCCAAAAATGCGAAGGCGCAGGTTCCTCTTGCCATGCCTGGGTTCGCCGACCGCCTCAATGATAACGAGATCGCGAAAATTCTAACTTATGTGCGCCAGAATTGGGGCAACAATGCGCCGCAAGTATCGGCGAGCAATGTCGAAGCTGTGCGTAACACCTATGTAAAATAGTCGTTGACTAACATCATTGATAAGCAGCCAATTACGAAGTGGATGGCTGTGCGTGAGCATGATATTGTGAATAATTAATAGCCGTTTGCGCAAACGGCCTAGCTAACGCCCGCGGTTGGTCTTGTAAACCAGTTGCCGGAAACCAACCGTAAGCAGCAACGGGTGATTGCTAATAACGTTTATTGCAGGTATTTAAGAATTTAGTCATCACCAATTCGCTAATGCTCGATTAGTATCAGTGAAGAGCTGAGGTACCGACTAAATGCTAAGTTACGGACCGCTAAAACCTTTACGGCTCGCTGATTGCTGCTTTCGTCAACCCTCATCGGTTGAGACAAGTTTCATCAGAGTTTAAGCTTGACGTTCCCGCCATACAAGGGCTGGTTTCTTTGCGTCTTGAAAGCAATTTGTGATCTAATTCCCAGTACTGAGCAATCAACCTTTGAAAATCGGGCGTCAGCCTAAGGCGTTTAGCCACATTGGTGTGAGAGTGTCGAACCGACAGAGAAGATTTTTAACCGGAGACTTAATTTCATCTCAACTTTTTGAGTTGACTTTTTGAGTTGGCACTACGGAAGGCATTCCTATCCGCACCCCCAAGGGGTTGAAAAAAGACACGCCGCAGAATTGCTGCACCTGCAAAAGCAACGTCACAAAAAAGTGCAGGAATGAAAATCATCCTGCACTCAAAGTGGTGAACCATGAAAGGTATACTGTAGTTCTTAAGCTTTCAGAGCTTTAAGAATATTTTGTGGTGAAGATTCGCCATAAGGATCCTGATCCGAGAGGTCAGCAAAACCGTCCTCTTCAAACCATTTTTCAACAACCCCATCATTGATGACTGCGCCGTAGCGCCAAGAGCGCATGCCAAACCCAACGTTGGATTTATCAACAAGCATGCCCATTTTACGGGTAAATTCACCCGAGCCATCTGGAATAAGCTGAACATTTTTTACTGCCAAAGTTTTACCCCATGCGTTCATAACGAAAGCGTCATTAACTGAAAGGCAGTAAATTGCATCAATACCAAGTGCCTTAAATTCATCAAATAATTTGTCAAAATCTGGTAATTGGAACGTTGAGCAAGTGGGCGTAAAGGCACCAGGCAACGAAAATAGGATAACCCGTTTTCCTTTGAAATAATCATCGGTTGTCATCGGTTGCCAACGATAAGGATTTGAACCACCGAGTGATTCATCGCGGACCCGTGTGTGAAAAGTTACTTTTGGTAATTTCTTCCCAATCATATTGCGCACCTCTTAAAGAGTTTTAACTGCAAATAAGGCTCATTGGCCTGACTCTAGCGAAAGTAAGCGATCTCAATGCCCGTTGCAAGGGTTAGGTTTTATTAAAAATTATTTTTATTATAAAACACCCATTATTTGTTTGATAAACACCCATTATATTTTCCGAAAGATAACAAACTTCGACGAGAATTCTTGTCTAAGCACTATCCTTCGACTAGACATAACCAAAAAGGATAATACTGATGATTGAGACTGTTGCGACAACGCCGTTCGGAGATCAAAATCCGGGTACATCTGGCTTAAGAAAAAAAGTGGTTGTTTTCCAGCAGAAAAATTATGTCGAAAATTTTCTGCAATCTATTTTTGACTGTTTGGATAATCTTAAGGGGCAAACTTTAGTTCTCGGCGGCGACGGTCGTTTTTACAATCATGATGTGTTGCAAACAGTCATCAAAATGGCTGCCGCAAATGGCGTGGGCCGCATTATCATTGGTCGTCACGGCATTTTTTCGACACCTGCAGTGTCACATCTAATTCGCAAATATCAGGCGGAGGGTGGCATTATTTTGTCCGCGAGCCATAACGCAGCAGGTCCAGATGGTGATTTTGGAATTAAATTTAATATAGCCAATGGCGGGCCGGCACCAGAAAAACTCACCAATGCGATTTTTGAACGATCAAAGCAGATAAGCAGATACCATATTGCTAACGTCGCTGACATCAACTTCGAAGAACTCGGTGAGACTGAGCTTTTAGCGATGCGCATTCAAGTTATCGACCCGGTTAAAGATTATGCCGATTTAATGGAAGATTTATTTGATTTCGATATCATCCGTACTGCTATTAAAAATGGCTTGCGCTTCCGTTTTGACGCAATGAATGCTGTGACTGGGCCTTATGGGATTGAAATTTTTGAAAAAAGATTAGGTTTTCCTAAGGGAAGCGTTGTCAATGGCACGCCGCTAGTTGATTTCGGTGGTCTCCATCCCGATCCGAACCTGGTCCATGCCCATAGCCTTTATGATCACTTAATGGCAGCAGACGCGCCCGATATCGGCGCCGCCTCCGATGGCGATGGTGACCGCAACCTAATCATCGGTAGAGGTCAATTCGTCACGCCGTCCGATTCTCTTGCGATTATTGCAGCTCAAGCCACAAAAATTAAAGGATATAAAACTGGTATTTTCGGCATTGCCCGGTCAATGCCAACCAGCAAGGCGGCCGATCAAGTGGCTGAAAAACTCAACTTGAACCTCTATGAAACACCCACGGGTTGGAAGTTTTTCGGCAACCTCCTTGATGCTGATAAAGTAACATTCTGTGGTGAAGAAAGTTTCGGCACCGGATCTAATCATATTCGTGAAAAAGACGGCTTATGGGCAATTTTATTCTGGCTCAATCTTTTGGCAGTAACAGGCAAAAGCGTTAAAGAAATTACCGAGGATCACTGGCGCCAATTTGGTCGCAACTATTATACTCGTCATGATTACGAGGAAGTTGATGCCAAACTTGCGCACGCGCTTATGCAAGATCTTCACGACAAGTTAGACAACCTAAAGGGCAAGGAAGTTGCAGGGCTAATAATTAACCATGCGGATAACTTTTTTTATAAAGATCCCATTGATGACTCACTTAGTCTGAACCAAGGACTGCGTATTTTCTTTGAAGGTGGGGGACGCCTGGTCTATCGGCTAGCTGGCACTGGCACCTCGGGAGCAACGGTTCGTGTTTATATTGAAAAACTAGAAAACGACCCCGAAAAACTTTTCGGTGATACCCAACTGGTATTGACCCCGCTGATCATCGCAGCCGATCAACTCGTCAATTTAAAGCACAGGTTAGCGCGAAGTGAACCGAGCGTTATAACCTAGCGTCAATTAAGGTTGCATATCGCCTGGCAGCAATGACGCGCTCCGATCGTTTGAGAAACCTTAGAATGTTTGTGACGGCCGACTAATAGTACATGCAGTTCTTAAAAACGTCTAAGCTTTGATATGATCGTTTTAGTTAAGGAAAACAGTTGTTTGTAACCGTTAATTAAACCATTGATCACCTTATTTAGCGGTAATCGACATACAAGCCATCAAAGGGGCAGTCACGAAGCGGCGACGTTGAGCAAAGTTAAAATCGGGCAAATACAGTTTGGTTGCGGGAAGTTTCGCATTCCGTCGCTTTCTATTTAAGCCACTCAGTGGATAATCGCAGGTGACATGCGGTAGCGATGAAATGCGGCGATGAAATGAAAGGAGCCATGAAATGGCAAAGTTTGCAATTATTCGCAATAAAAAGCGGTGTGTTTAAGGTTAGTGGCAACTCGGCCGTTGGTCATTTTAAAGCCTTTGAAACAATACCGAAGCAAGAAGTTAAACAGGTTGCAATGTCGTCGGAGCTGCAGCGATTTTGTTAGCATTTTAGCTTGTACACAATTGACCTTAAAGCAGCTCTGCAGTTGCTCAAAGTCCCCCCCCAATTTTTCAGCGATAGCTTGAATTAGCTCTGCTTAATTGGATTACGACTATATATAATAATGGCGGCCTGTGGCCATCGTTTGATGTTTTAAACAGACATCCGTTATTATCATTATCGGCAAAGCTTTTTATCGCAGCGTGTTCGGCGGCCAATCGTTTAGCACTAAATGAGCTCTTTGTGTTGTCCGTTACTCACATACAAAATAGCACTACCCTTGCTTAACAAGTTTTACAGGCAACCTTTTCAGTTTAATTCGATGTAGTTGTTATCGCGCAACAAAACCATGATTGGTAGCAGCGCTAAAGCCTTTCGTGTGCCAAAAAAGTGCTCAAATCCGGTTGTCGTTCGACGAATGCCCAAAAGCTGCCGATGCCAACACCTTGACAGTGTTGATAGTGCTTGAGATATCGTCTGGCGCGACGAAACGGTTTATCCTGTCACCGGACCGATTAAAAATGGCTCGTAAGCTACCAACTTCGTCTGCAGCAATGCCGACACTTGTTCTGCGTTCCGACCAACAATCAAGTGGTGTTCGCGATCGCTGCAGAGTATTACTCTTAACATAAACATGAGTTGGCTTCAGGCGGCGCTTTAAATTATCAATAATCGTATGTAACTTTAATCTTATATGGCGGCGCTATAACCGCAAATATAGCCTTTCGCTCCCAAACTTTTCGTAATTGAATATTGATCGAGGAAAATTTTGAATCGCACAAGCTCGGATGTTGAGCAAAACGCGAAAGCCACGCGCACCTTTGAGCCAGTTATCGTATGGCAGCGCACACTGTGGAGCAACTTACCGTATGGCAGCGCACACCTTTGTGCCACTTACTGGTATGCGGTTTTTCGGTGCGATCACCATCGTCACTTGTGGGCCTCAAACTGCGGTCGCGCTTGTCTTAGTTAGCAGCGAAGTAATAGTGTTTAACGCATCGCAACAACTTCTTTGCGAGAATCTGGAAACCCACTTCACAGCTGCAAAAACGCAATATCAGTTTGTCCTAAGCACCAACTTCATGCCGGTTCGTTTGGTGTCGAACTTATGAGAGTGAAAATGCGCGCCAATAATAGTTGTGCGCGCTGTTAATTTGCAATGGTTGTTTTATTTGGGTAACCACAATGGTTGGTTTATTGGGGGTGAACCATAAGCTCTGGTTTAACCAAAAGGTTGTAGTCTTCTTCACTAACACCAGCCAGAAGGGCTTCTTCGCGCAGGGTCGTGCCGTTTTTATGGGCGGATTTTGCGATTTTTGCAGCTTTATCATAGCCGATTGCCGGGGCTAATGCTGTAACCAACATTAATGATTGCTCCATTAAATCATGAATACGTTTTTCATTGGCTTCGATACCAATGACACAGTGATCAGCAAAAGAGCGCATAGAATCCGCCATTAATTTAATGGATTGGAGAACGTTGTAGGCGATGACCGGTTTGAAAACGTTCAACTCAAAATGACCCTGTGAGGCAGCTACAGTGATCGTGGTGTGGTTACCAAAAACCTGTGTGGCAACCATTGTCAAAGCTTCGCACTGTGTCGGGTTTACCTTTCCAGGCATAATGGACGAACCTGGTTCATTTTCCGGCAAACTCAACTCGCCAAGGCCAGAACGCGGGCCCGATCCGAGAAGCCGAATATCATTGGCGATTTTAAAGAGATCGCTGGCTAAAGCATTCAGACTACCGTGAAAATTGGCAATGGCACCATGGCTCGCCAATGCTTCAAACTTATTAGGTGCGGTTACAAATGGTAACCCAGTAATGCCGGCAACCGTTTCAGCAAATTTTTGCCCAAAAGCGATCGGTGCGTTCAATCCGGTACCGACAGCGGTACCGCCTTGCGCCAGTTTAAATATGTCTTTTAAAGACTCATCAATGCGCTTGCGATTGTTTTGCAGAGCAGCACGATAACCTGAAAACTCCTGCCCCAGGGTAACCGGTGTTGCGTCCTGAGTATGGGTGCGGCCAATTTTTATAATATTTGCAAATTCTTTTTCTTTGTCTTCAAGCGCAATTGTCAGGTGATCCAAAGCGGGAAACAGATCGTTGACCGTTTGAAGCGCAGTAGCAATATGAATAGCGGTTGGGAATGAATCGTTCGACGATTGGCTCATATTAACATGATCGTTTGGGTGTATCGGTTTTTTTGTTCCCATCTCGCCGCCAAGCATTTCTATGGCGCGATTTGAAATAACCTCATTAACGTTCATATTTGACTGCGTCCCCGAACCAGTTTGCCAGACGACGAGTGGGAAATTACCATCTAATTGACCGTTAATGACTTCATCAGCAGCGGCAATAATAGCATCAGCACTTTTGGCATCCAATTTGCCAAAATTGCGATTAGTTATGGCGGCCGCTTTTTTTACAATGCCAAGGGCATGAATAAGCGCTAAAGGCTGTTTCTCTCCACCAATTTTGAAGTTACGAAAAGAGCGCTCCGTTTGAGCCCCCCAGTAATGCTCCGCCGGGACCTCAATTTCACCAAAGCTATCTGACTCGACGCGTGTTGTTGTCATGTTCCCATCCTCTAAAATTCCATTTGAGATAGATTTCAATAAGTTTATTATAAGCCGCTTATAATTGATTGAGGCTAAGCTACCCCATATTTCAGCGATTTTATATGCAAAAAAAACCTTAATCGCTAAAAAATGAAACTGTTCTTTGAACTGCTGCGCGGTAGCAGCCAAAACTTATACTTGAAAGTCAACCGGCCGCGCCGGTGACGACATTTTAAGGTTGCCCAAAACAGTAGATCATTTAAGATTAAATGCGATAAAAGGATACCAAATTTACTCCCCAACATCCAGCGGCCAACAACAAAACCAGCGCTCGCTAAGCAATGATGCTTTTGCGCACGTTGTCTATAATATTTTGAACGTCACTGCGCATTGATGAAGTTTTCGAGGAAATCAAACATGCTTGCGAGCGCAAAATAAGCCCATCATCGAGAATTTTTAAACGGTTCGCCCGCAAGGTTGAGCCGGTCGAGGTAATATCCACGATCATATCTGCAGTGCCAGCTGCCGGTGCACCTTCTGTAGCACCAAGACTTTCGACAATTCGATAAACTTGTATGCCAAATTTTTGCGAAAAGAATTGCTGCGTTAGACGCCAGAATTTTGTGGCAATACGCAGCCGCCGCCCATGGCGCTGACGAAATTCAGCTGCTACATCATCAAGATCCGCCATGGTTGATACATCATGCCAGACATCGGGCACAGCAACGACAACGTTAGCAAAACCAAAACCGAGTGGTACTTCAACTTTTACCCGCTCGTCCGGGTGAGCGAGGGTTTCGTGAATTAAATCCTGGCCCGTGATGCCGAGATCAAGGGAACCATAGCCGAGTTCACGCGAGATTTCGGAGGCGGATAAAAATAGAATGTCGCATTGCGGCATGCCTGCAACTCTTGCTTTATAACTGCGATCGTCGTCGGGTAAAATAATTTCCAGCCCGGCATTGGCAAAAATTTCTATGGCACGCTCTTTTAAGCGCCCTTTCGAGGGTAGCGCGATCGAAACCGTCATAGTTTTTCCCCTACCGATTCTTTGTCCTTAGCCAATTGGCTTAAACGATCGACCCATATTGAAAAACCAACAGCAGGAATAGGTATTTCGGCATCCAACATTGTCATCAACCGGTTGTAACGGCCACCACCAGCAATAAGTGCACCCTTATGACGAATTTCATAGATCAAGCCGGTGTAATAATTGAGTTTACGGCCGAAAGCTGCTTGATATACAATGTCTTTAAGATCCAAACCTACACGCATCATTTCAGTTTTACGGCGGCCGAATTGCTGCAATACCGCGTCGATATTAATGTTATTAGCTTGCGCAAAATAGCCTAAGGCGCGATCTGCGTCATCAAGCGCACCTTCAATTTTTAAAAACTCCATCAAGGTGGCGATTTGCTGCTGCTCAAGGTGGATATTCGATAAACGTTGTTTCTCAACAAGACGCCGCGCAATTTCATCTGGTGTGCGTCCCGCCGCCGGCGAAATGGCGGCTTGACGCATCTCAAGGTCAATTGCAGCCACTAGTGATTGAAAATCATTGTTTATAATATAACCTTTAATTGGATCTTTTAGTGGTGCTGTTGGCCGCGGTTTCGCCAGACGCTCGATGAGCTCGTACATTTGCTCACCTTCGCCAAAACAACGCAGCAGCTTTTGTTGCCAACCGGCCGGTAAGCCGAGCGCCGCTAGAACTGCTTCAAAAACCGCCTGGTCACCCAACACGATATCTAAAGAACTATGGTGATCGATCGCTCTTAGTGTTGAGACAGCACTGTTTAGTGAACGGGCATCGCTGCGCGCCTCGTCGCTATCCCCGAGATCCTCTATGCCAGCTTGATAAAATGCTGGCGCGGTATGGCGATGTTGGCGAAAAACTTCGCCGCAATAACCATAAAGTTTTGCTGTGCGATTGCTGTCATTCAGATATTTAATGCAAACTGGTATCGTAAATTCGGGACGTAGGCATAGCGAAGCGCCACTTTCATCTTCAGTCATAAAAATCCGGCGCCGTAAATCTTCGCCAACAATATCCAAAAAGGGGTCGGCGGGTTGCAGAACATCAATCTCAACAATCTCAGCGCCCTGTCTTTCAAATAAATTTAGAAGCGTTTCCGCAAGTATCGCTTTCGAACTGATTTTCATTTTCGTCTCACATGCCATATCAAGGACTTGAAGCGTTTGAGGAACCCATACGTCTAAACATAACCAAAAAATTTTGCTACTCTTTAAGTTGAATTTTATAAAAATTAATAAACCATTTTGATTTGTTCCATCCTTTGCGAAGCGTGGCGATTGCAAAACCGCCGCCGGCGCCCACTTCAGTTATGACAGTTTTTGAAAAAAGTTTCACGAATAAGCGTGATTGAGAAGCGCTCCATAAAACCAATCATTGCTAGTGCTAATCATTGTAAATCCGATAGAGCTGATCAGTCTGCTTAAAACCGATACCAAAGGCAACCTTTTAAAAAGATCAAATAACCTCACTTATGTTCACTACAGTCTAAGTGGCAAATTACTTCCGATTTAATTGGTACCGCATACTGTTTGGCTGAACCTATTTAGCCTGTAATTGACTGGTGGAGGCAATGTTATTGTTTTACTAATGACCCCTCAGTATGGCAGAAATCACAACCAGTAAAATGATCATTGACGAGACCCATTGCCTGCATAAAGGCATAACAGGTCGTCGGACCAACAAAACGCCAGCCACGGTGTTTGAGATCTTGAGCCATCTTGTGTGACTCGGGCGATGTTGTCATAACATCCGTAAGAGAAGTAAGCGTCGCTCTGGCGCTGTCATGGCTCGGCCGGAACGACCAAAAATAATCATAAAGAGAGCCAAATTCATCAACTAATTTTATTGTTGCTTTTGCATTATTAATAACAGAACGAATTTTGCCGATATGACGAATAATTCCTGCCGTTTTCATCAGATCATCAATTTTTTGATCTCCATAGAGTGCGATTTTATGGAAGTCAAAGCCATCAAAGGCTAGTCGGAAGTTTTCTCTTTTGCGCAAAATTGTAATCCAGGATAAACCCGTTTGAAAACCTTCAAGACTTATTTTTTCAAATAGCCGAAAATCATCTCTGACAGGTTTGCCCCACTCTTCGTCATGATAGCGCTGATAAAGTGGATCATCTTTCACCCAATAACAGCGCATTTTACCATCGCGACCACGCACGACGCCACAGTCTTCTTTAACAAGTCGCTGTTTATCGTCCAGCAAATTCTTCTCCAATTCTCAAGTGGCCTTAGAAGAAACTCTATCGTTCGACGGTATTTGGGTTAATGATAGGAAACGACTTTTATTAAGACCGTTGCCAATTGATAACTATAGCTTTGTGTTAAACTCCATCAAAATTTATTATTTTAATAAACTGTTCCCTGATAAAGTGCCCAACGAGACACTAAAACAAGCTACCTTGATTATCGTTATTTATGTTTTTTTTGTCAGATAAGCGAGGCTGATGATAGTCAGCAGCCTCAATCCTGGCGCCGGTGTCGCCATCGACAAAGCGTAAGGTCACTGGTTGAGCGTTTGTTGTTGCCGCACGTCTCTTGATGGGTTGGTTCTTTTCATCTAAAACCAGTGCGAAACCACGTTCTAAAACACTTTGATAGGATAGTCCACGCAACAATCGGTTGACGGTCGCAAGCCGCTGCTGCCAACGCTCGAACCGTCGTTGCCACGCTAAGTTGCGCCTTTGCGCTAAATTTTGCAGTTTTTGACGGCCAGCTTCACTTAAACGAACGATTAAATTCGGCGATAACAAGTTTTGTAAAGCCGAAAGCTGATATCGTTTATTGTCGATGTTGGTTATCAATGCGCGATTGAGCCGATGAGAGAATTCAACCGTTCGATGCCGTGCCAATTGCTGGCGCCGTTCCCATGCAAGAACGGTGCGTTGCTGTAAGTTTGCCAAAGCTTGGTGGCCGTTCGCGGTTAAGTGAATGACCAATTTTGGCGATAATTGCAAGAACGCCGCCTGAAACCTTAAGCGCTTTTGCTGGACACCCATAACCAGCGCCCGCTCTAGACGGCTTGCTGCCTCGTCAAACCGCCGCCGAGGGATTGCTAATAGCGCGTCATGGGTCGGTAACGCCCGCCCATAAGCAATCAAGCGCTGACGACGGAAATCAAGGTTGCGAGTGAGTGCCGCCTTTAACCGGCCACCGAGAGCGGCGAGCCTCACTTCCAACTCACCTTTTACGGGAACGGCAAGTTCTGCGGCACCAGTCGGAGTTGGCGCACGAAGATCGGCTGCGTAATCAAGCAACGTCCAATCCGTCTCATGACCAACCGCTGAAATAACGGGTATCTTTGAGCGCGCGGCAGCGCGAACTACGATTTCATCATTAAAGCCCCATAGATCCTCAAGACTTCCGCCGCCGCGAGCTACAATGATCAGATCGGGCTTTAAGGCTTCCATGGGGCCGCTCAGTGTGTTGAAACCATCAATAGCTAATGCAACTTCACTGCCACTGGTTTCGCCCTGCACCCGCACTGGCCAAACAATAATATGAAGTGGAAAGCGATCAGAAATACGATGAATGATATCGCGAATGACAGCACCTGTTGGAGAGGTGACGACACCAATAATCCTTGGCATAAACGGCAATAATTGCTTATTTGCCGCGTCAAATAAACCTTCGTCTCCTAGTTTTCGTTTCCGCTCTTCAAGAAGCGCCATAAGCGCACCAATGCCGGCTGGCTCCAGCAGATCAATAACGATCTGATATTTCGAAGATCCGGGATAAGTAGTAAGTTTACCCGTGACAATTACTTCCATCCCCTCTTCAGGTTGGAATTTTAATTTGGCCATTGCGCCGCGCCAGATCACCGCTTCAATGCGGGCTTTGTCATCTTTAAGCGCGAAATACGCATGGCCAGATGCATGAGGCCCTCGATAGCCGGATATTTCGCCGCGTATCCTAACGTGGCTGAAAGCCGCCTCGACCGTATTTTTCAAGGCTGCAGAAATTTCGGAAACGCTAAACTCAACGGTGTTGCTTGCGGGTTTTTTATCAAAAAATAGATCGCTCATCGTTCCTCTTTCTTAAACGCGCTGGCTGAAACGACCCATCAGAACTTGTTTTATCGTCTCATATTCTCTTATCGGCGGTCAATAGGCTTTCTATGACTTTGCGCAAGTCGACCTCTTCCAGAACAAAAAATGTTTGTTCATAGCCGTTGTTTAAACCCATGCCAAACTGGTGATTGAAACTTGAAACGCCCCGCCTTTAGCCTTCTCGCTTTGTCGAAGTGATGCTTTGGCTGCACGCGTTCGGACAGAGTAGAATTGCAGTTGAAGGCCATGATTAAACTGAAATAGAGTGTTGCGACAAAAAGCCATCGCTTTCATCAACCATGGCGCTTATGGCGCAGCTTCCAAAGGCATCGCTCACTCACCCGCCACTTTAACCTTGACATTCTTGTACGTTAATAAGCGTATTCATCAAATACCTTATCAATATCGCCATCCCAAACTGTCTTATATTCGCTCAAAAGCGTTTCTGCGCTCGTCTTACCCGTTATGACAACATCGTCTAACGGATAGAGAAAATGCGTTTCATCATTGCCTTCCGCATTAACGCACTGGCGGTTTTTCAATCCTAGTCGTGAAAGGTCAAGACATTCGCGCGCCAAATCTTGAATTGTTCCCTTGCGAAATGGCGTTTTCAATGCAAACTTCGGTACGTCGTTGCGCATCGCTAATACCTCTTCATAACTCCAGTCTTTTGTCATTGCTTCAGCTTGTGCCAGTGCTTCCTCATCATAAAGAAGGCCAACCCAAAAAGCTGGTAAGGCACAAATCCGGCGCCACGGCCCACCATCTGCACCACGCATCTCCAAGAATTGTTTTAAGCGAACCTCGGGAAACAGTGTCGATAAATGATTAATCCAATCACCCATATTTGGTTTGGCATCGTCAAGCCTGTCTTTCATGGCACCATTCAAAAACTGGCGAAACGTAACATCGGTACAACGATGGTAATGGCCATCGCGCAACACGAAATACATCGGAACATCAAGCGCCCAATCCACATAATCCGCGAAACCAAAATCCTTGGAAAAAACAAAAGGTAAAACACCAGAACGGTTATTGTCCGTGTCGCGCCAAATATGGGAACGCCACGATAACCAGCCATTTGGCTTGCCCTCGGTGAAGGGTGAGAGGGCAAATAACGCCGTGGCCACCGATTGCAGCTTCATCGCGACCTGCATTTTACGCCGCATATCTGTTTCACTTGAGAAATCAAGGTTGACTTGGATTGTACAGGTCCGGTACATCATGTTTAAGCCATCACGCCCCACTTCAGGCATATAATCTGCCATAATTTTATAGCGTGATTTCGGCATACGCGGCGTTTCATCAAGCGTCCATTTAGGGCTGCCGCCAAGGCCCAAAAAACCTATTCCCAGTGGTTCCGCGACCGCGCGTAGATTGGCCAAATGGGTATTGACTTCTCGACATGTCTCGAAAATGGTTGCAACAGGGGCTCCTGATAGTTCAAATTGTCCACCGGGCTCTAGAGAGATTGCACCTTTGCCACCAGGTCCCGCAAGACCGATTATGTTGCCTTCATCGATGATCGGCGTCCATGCAAGGCGGTCTTTAAGTGCCTCCAAAATCGCCCTAATGCCGCGATCGCCCGCATAGGAAACTGGTTTATTGTCTTTTATATAAAAGGGAAATTTTTCGTGCTCGGTGCCAATGCGCCATTGATCTTTGGGCTTCGACCCTTTGGCAAGATAATCAGCAAGCATTTCAATGCCGGTGATCAAAGTATTATCTGTTGTGTCGCGTGCCATTAATTGAGCCTTTCAATTTATTTTTATTGTTTCGTATTGCGATAATTGAAGGCGATCTCAAGTCCAATCACCTAATGTCGCACCTATCAGTGCAAGGGCCGCGACAGCGGCAGTATCCGCACGTAAAATCCTCGGCCCTAATGGAATTGGTGTTACAAAGGGTTTAGAGCGCAATTTACTCCGCTCATTGTCGGAGAAGCCACCCTCTGGCCCAACCAGTATTGCCAGCGCTGTTTTAGTGGTGTTGAATAACAGCGGCAAGGGATTGTGCGTCGATTCTGTTTCATCACAAAAGAAAAGATGACGTTCACCTTGCCAGCGGTCAAGCAGTTGATCGAGAGTTTGTAACGGTTCACAACAAGGCAGGTTTAAGATACCACATTGTTCAGCAGCTTCGATGATATTTGCGTCGATGCGATCGGGATTTAAGTGTTGAACCTGGGTAAAATCTGTCTTGACTGGAATCAAGTGCGAAGCACCCATTTCGACCGCTTTTTGTATCATATAATCAAGTCGGCCATGCTTTAGCGGCGCAAAACAATAGATGAGATTGGAAGGTGGCGGCTGCAAGCGCTCTTGGCGAACTATAGCTAGTATGACCGCCTTTTTATCTATCGCAGCGATTGATGCTCGCCATTCACCATCGCGACCATTAAAGATGAGAAGCTCTTCACCCTGTCTCTTGCGCAGAACATTGCGAAGATAGTGCGCCTGATGAGGATTAGGTTGCAGCCTTTTACCCTCTTGCAGATCTTCATCCAAATACAATCGTTGCAACTTATAATTCGCGCGCATAATAATCGCATGACAGCACAAAAGGTCTGCGTCAAGTTACAATTATTTCTTAATCAATGTTTCAACATTTGTTGTTACCACCCGACTGGACGTGCAAAACACTCGCGGTGTTTTCACGGTTTTATGATACTCACAGTGGCTTATGGCTCTGCTATTTCAAGCCCCACGGTTGAAATTCTTGAGCTTTTAAACTCTTGAAGACGAAAGCCCGGACGTTGGACCGGGCTAATTAAAACGATCGCGAAATCTAAGAAAACTGGGAAGGATCTGGCCCCACCCGCCCGTTTTTGTCATCCAAACCGTTTATAAGATCATGGTCGAGAGCGCTCAATTTAAAATCGAAAATATCAAAGTTCTCGCGCATCCGGGCGCTATTGATTGACTTCGGTATAGCGATTGTTCCAATCTCCATATGCCACCGCAGAACGATTTGCGCTATTGTTTTATTGTGGGCCGTAGCGATTTTTTGCAGAATTGGATCATTTAAAACTTTGCCACGACCAATTGGCGACCAAGCTCCAGTTGCGATATTATGTTTCTCGTGGAAAACGCGTAATTCCTTTTGTTGAAAATAGGGATGCAATTCTATTTGATTGATCGCCGGTGTTAGCCCGGATTCCCGCCTCAATCTCTCCAAATCGGCAATACGAAAATTGCTTACCCCAATGGAGCGGATCCTTTTTTCATTTTTTAGCTGGGTCATCGCCTGCCAGGATTCAATATACTGATCCAACATTGGTGCTGGCCAGTGGATAAGATAAAGATCACAATAATCGATACCCAAACGGTCCATGCTCTGGTCAAAAGCTTTCAGAGTATTGTCGAATCCTTGATCGCTATTCCACAATTTAGTTGTAACAAAAATCTCTTTTCGCGACACAGAACTGTTTTTTAAAGCCCGTCCAACCCCCTCCTCGTTGTTATAGACTTTTGCGGTATCGATATGGCGATAGCCGGTTTCGAGGGCAGTCTCAACCGCTTTATCTGCTTCGCTATCAGCAATTTGCCAAACACCGTATCCGAGTTGCGGGATATCCATTCCATCATTAAGCCGTATCTTTGGAACTTTCATGAGAATATCCTTTTTATTTATCCCATTTGTTTATGCGTCTATATTGCACAAACAAAAAGAAAAATTGCAACGATAATATTTTTTGCATTTGGTTTTTTAATTGGCTGTATCGTTGCGCGCCTGAATAATACGGAAGATGCCGTAGATAACGGCGGCAACGGCACAGAGCCCGATTTTGTAACACCCTTGGTGGCAGCCGCCCTAATTGACCGAACATTAAATCTGGCTTAACCGCTCTTACGACACAATTTGAAGCCGATCGGCTCAAGCAGCTTTAGGCACACAAGCGCTGTTACCGCCGGCCATAAAGCCGTGCAGACCAGTTTTCAATTTTATTGGTTTCCAACCTTTTGAGTGCGATTTTTCGCCAACTAAAAGACAGAAGCTCGAGTGCGCTTAACGCCATCAAAGCTTGGCGATTAAGTCTATCATGATAGAGAATATTTCCAATCCGCGCGATGGTCCATGTCGGTGCCTGACGATCGATTAACACCAATTCATCACCCGGGGCGACAATCCCCTCCTGCTTGACACGATAATACCACCCTGATCTTCCAGTCATTTGCACCTGTTTTGCCATTTCTCGATTTTGAAAGCGCAAATTGAGCTTATAGCAAGGTTGTCTCCCCTGTGACACTTCAATTATCGCCGTGCCTAATCTGAAGATATCGCCAATAGCGATTGAAGTTTCATCTAAACCAATCGTTGATATATTTTCGCCGAACGCACCCATTTGTTCTAAAATTTTGAGATTGCCGATTTGGGCTTTCCAAAATTCATAATGTGCGAAGTCATAATGGTGCAGAGCTTTTTCAGGGCCGCCATGATGGCGCGTGTCGGCCTGTTCATCGCCGATAAAACCATTATAGGAAAGTTTTACCGGCTCGAATTGCAGCTGTTTGTCAATGCCGCTTAAGGTTTTTCCCCCACCTAATGTTGTTATTCTCCCAATAAGCAGGCCATTAATCTTCATCGAAACTATTCCCATCAACAGTCGCGGCGTCCGTTGACAACTTTTGCGAACTTTTACCTATGATTGACTAGCGCTACTAACTCTAAAAAATAATCTCACACAACCTCAAATATAGTGAGGAAGATTGAAAAGAATACTCATCAGATTAGATTACTATCTAAATTACAGATTTCAAATCAGCCAGAAATTGATGCCAGCCGTCGCCAAACGCTTTGGTTTTGCGGGCGAGGCATAACGCTTTATTGCACTAAGGAAAAAAGCAACCTTCCGATACTTGTTGGCATGGTACATTAAGCTTTAGGTTTTTCTGTCCTAAACTAACCTTCGAGCCGTTGTGGCTCAGCGCTTACAACCGACAACTCGAAATCTAGATGACAGTAATTAGCACTTGTCGTCTGTAAAATATATGGTTCAAGTTCGCGCCAATTTGATCAACCAAAGAAAATACGCTCACCGAAACATCATGCGCAAGTTCAATTGAACCGCATTGAAGCATGGGCAATAGTTAACGGACGCAACGATGAACCACTGCAATTCACCTTATTTATTTTGATAGTCGCCCGCTTTAACATCAATTTCAGTATTGCTTTTATCGATCTGAGGAAGAGATTCATCGCCTTTATTTCCTGCGATAATATGCAGTGTTTTATTTTCGCTATCCTGCCAAACGAATAACTGCAATGGATTAACCAAGCTATTAATAAGGCATTGAACCTCGGGACATACGGTATCCGATCGGTCAATCGCTCCATAGGCTAAATTAAGGGCAACGTCACGACGTACAATAGTCGGATCGTTACTTGAAGCGAAAGGCATAAAGCCGTTAAAAGTGATCTGCTCCCGCCCCAAGCGAATCGTGCTATTTTGAGGAAGTGCAACGCCATCTTTGATCTCTGCGTTAAAATTTAAGCTGTCAAAGACAAGATTTTCGGTCGGGTTATAGGTCAATTCCAATCGCGGCGTTGTCTTAAGCTTTTCAAAAACATTGTTAAACGCATAACCGACCAAACGGCTTTTTTGGCTTGTTAAGCTTAGATTTCCGCTAATATTAGCGGGTATGTCGTTCCAATGGACGAACGGCGCTTTCAGTGTAAAAGTAAAATCACCCTTGCCATCGAGATAGGGCGTCAAATTTAATACACGAGCTACACGACCAAGGTCAAGTTGTGAGCCGGAGAACCGACCATCAATAAAACCATTGTTGTTTTCCTGGGATATCTGGATGTTGGCTTGCAGTGTACCTGAAAATGCACCCGCATTGCCCAGATCAAACACGCCACGCCCTTGGCGAATTTGAATTGACGCGGCAAGGTTGCTAAGATTGATATTATTGATTTTTGCTTCTGGCGACGACAGTCGAATATCGATTCCAAGATGATTAAGAAGTGACAAATCAACGCTACCGCTATCTTGGACGCGGCGAAAAATTGCAGCTTTAAATGCGTTCAAATCAAGGCTTTGGAAGGCAAGGGAGCCAGAAGTCATTGGGACGGCGCCTTCCAAGTTAACTTCCAAAGCTCCTCGGGCGTCATCCTGACCGATTGTCAAAGCGACATCATTCATGGTAATGCGTTCTGGCAGGACGCTGAAAGATGTTTCTAAAACAACTGGCGTATCAAGTTTTCCCCCGATTGGCTCGCGCCAATGCAACCATTCAGCTGATTGGTTCCAGCCAGGAGAACGCGCCGCAAGATGGCCGTCAAATATAAATTGTTTGGCAATCTGCGCCTGTCCAGAAAGCGTCATACCGCCACTCTTTGAATTAATCGATAACCGCGTCTCGCTTGTCGCACCGGCGAGTAGCAATAAAGGCTGACTGGCAGAAAACTGAACAGTCGTCATCTGTCCATGCCACAGGCCACTGCCGTTAAGTGCTGCACTGCGGTTGGAAACCTGCCAGTCTAAAGTTGCGTTTACATCGCTAATATCTTCTTCCGGTTGGTCTTCACCAAGGCGATAACTTATACGCCCGTCTTGAATAATAATCCGCCCAAAAGGTTGGGCCAATGTGCGGGTGATATCGGGGTTATGAGGATTTTCTTTAACAAGATCTATGGCGTTGCGAAGGGTATTGCCAAATGTACCCTGAGATTGCGATAGAGTAGCGAGGAAATCCGCGGTCGTTTTCAATGGCTCTTCGATAATAAAATGCGGCTGGATTATTCGGGTCTCTGAAAAAACGACATGTCCCAGTATTGCCTCAAATAGAGATAGATCAACGTCTATGCGCTGGGCTTCCATCAGCGGGGCACCAGATTGAGGGCGGTTTAGGACGACGCCTGTTAATGACGCTTCGAATGATGGAAAAAAGCTCAGGTGCGGTGGTTCACGCAATTGAACATTGTAGCCGGTCCAAGCACTTAAATCCTGTGCAAGGCGAATACGGATACTGTCAGTCGACACCAGATAAGGTGCAGTTAACAACAAACTCGCAACCATAACGACGACAATGACGATGGCGACACCAATATATTTGAACGTTCGGGAAACCATTCAAAACTTCCAAAAGACTTTGATTGCAGTTGCTTGTATGATGTAGTGCACGTTCACAATCACCTGAGTTAGCTACCAAATTCATAAGCGGTTTCGATGAACTCCAGCAGAGATTTTGCTGGAGCTTATATGACACGACGACATAATGGCCATAGTACTTTGAATCGATAATAACAGCAAATTATCAGCAAATTCTTAAGGTTTATAGCTGAAAGTTTTTATGTTTGAAACATTGATATTGGCGTCGCCGAAGAACAGTGAATCCAGCAAACTCATAAGGACAGAAGATTTGACGACGTGTTCAAACCCACGTCACTCTTTGCAGCTGCCACGCTAAATTCCCTAAGCAGAAAAGAACTATATCGTGGTGTCGTATTCAAAAGTAAAAGACTAAAGTTTTTTCTAAAATCTCGATTTGAAAATGTATATTAGAATAATGAGGGCCCCCTTTTTTACATTTAAATATATCGCGTTATCAATTATTGGGATCCTGATATTCTTAATAAATGTAATTATTGATGAATATTTACAATGCGGGGTTGGGGTAATTGAATATGAATACTGATTTTTTGGCATCAAAGCGGCCTACCGAGAACGGAAAAAAGTTGCGATTTTTGTCGTTGAAGAATTAGTTCATATCATATTTCGGTTCCTTGGTTTGCTTTTCCTGACGCCCAAAAAAATGGCAACCTTTTTGAAACGTTTTTATTTTCCGATACAAAAGGCATAGTGCAATCTGAGAATATCTTGTTAATTAATGCTTTGTATAACATAGACGATGCCTTATCTGCGGACATTATTGGTAATCCCTACCGGCATGACCGTAACTTAAAACCTAGCGATCGTATTATTTCCTCTTTTTCGGCAAGCCAGCGGGCACGGGAAACTGACTGTAGGTTTAAGTTTTGGAATTTATTTTCTTGGTTACGCTGGTTTACTGGACGGCTATGGGTATCGACGGACTGCTATATCGAGAAAGACTTTATTTGGCGTTCCCAAAAGTTAAGTCGGATGCGGTTTGTGTTGATGATGGTAATATTATTACGTCAGCAGGAGTAGCTGCGAGCCTGGATGGTTGCCTTTACGCTGGTAATCGAAGCTATGGCAGTGTTATCGCTAATCACGTGGCTCGCTAAATGCTAATCCCATCATATGATAGTTATGGTGATCCAGCTCAACTCAGCGGGCCTAGTGTCACTGCGACCTCCGACATGCGTATTAATCTTTTAATAAATCTCCTTAAAACAAAACTCCATGAGGCATCTGGCGTTGAAGCTCCCGCGCTAAGGCTGGCATGAGCCGTCGAACGTTTACGAGACGGTTTCAAGCCGGCACTGGAAAATCAGCGATTAAAGGTTGACAACTCAACGGCTTCAATATGCACACGAGCTGTTAGAGACGACGGATTTGTCAACTAAGCAGATCACCCGAAAATGCAGTTTCGTATCAGAAGCGTCCTGCCGCTACGCTTCCCTGCGTAAATTCAAAATTTATCTTAAGGATTGGCGCCACCAGTACAACGTTAACAGCCGATCCGGACATCGCTACCGCAATCCAGAACCGCGCCGCCAAAAATTCAGTCAGCTCGGCGCAAGCAGTTTTGGAAATAGGCTTGGCTTTCGTGGATCAACCCAATTCCTTCGATGGGATGCGCTTCTAGCTGACGCAACAGCAATTAACCCAAAATTGCGAACAGGCGGAATGGTCGAAAAAAGTTTGTTCAATCTTAAGTAAGCCTAACGATGGCGCCACTTGTTACGACAACTTTTAACTTCCAAGGTAAGTTAAAACGAGTAAAAGACCTGATTGATTTCGTTTTAATCAATTTTGTGTAACAACGCTGCAAAAAACGGTTTTATAAACAACAATAGGTGCAAAACACCTGCCAAAATGCAAGACGCCCAGAGATGAAGTAAAGCTGCAGCTGGTGATTTGGAAAATTACGACATATTAATTGCGCAGGAAAGATAAAGCGCTTCAACTAGAGAGATTTTTGACGCCCTCTAACGACGCTTTACATCCGTTTCGTGTACCCTTTAGATGCCCTCTAATCGACGAGGGTTTTGTTGCTTGCAACACATAAATAAGATCAAAAAGTGGCAAGGTGCGAAACTGCGTTTCAACGTGCAAAACTGCGTGTCGAAAGACATCAAGCTCGTTATCGAATTATCTTAAACTTGAAAATAATTGATGGTCGGAGTGAGAGGATTCGAACCTCCGACCCCCTCGTTCCGAACAAGGTACGCTACCAGGCTGCGCTACACTCCGATTTCTGCGGTATATACAGCGGTGTTTTGAATGTCGCAAGTATTATTAAATGGCG
>Ga0308161_1001537_pt1 | contig 27357 bp, 24 predicted proteins | sample PhyFR2_FD_201034 | JGI IMG/M metagenome (GOLD analysis project Ga0308161, IMG submission 201034) | Phyllosphere microbial communities from UC Gill Tract Community Farm, Albany, California, United States - DLSLF.R2 | ecosystem: Host-associated > Plants > Phyllosphere > Unclassified | place: USA...
GTGCCGAAGTCGTCGATGTAGAGGGTGATGTTCTTGGCGCGCAGCGCGCGGAGGATCTGCAGCGCGTGTTCGGCGTCTTCCATCAGCACGCTTTCGGTCAGTTCGATTTCCAGCAGGCCCTGCGCCAGGCCGAGGGCGACCCGCATGTCGTGAATGGCGTCGAGCAGGGACTTGTCCTGCAGATTGCTGGCCGAGAGATTGATGGCTACCGGCATTGCTGCGTCCGTTTCCGCCAGGTTGGCGTTGAAACGCAGCGCCGCGGCGATCATCCATTCCGTCAGGGGGCGGATCAGTTCGGTGCGTTCGGCCAGCGCGATGAACTCGCCAGGCGCCATCAGGCCGCGCCGCGGATGGTGCCAGCGCACCAGCCCTTCGGCGCCACAGACGCGCTTGCTGCGCATGTCGACCTTGGGCTGCAGGTACAGCGCCAGTTCGTCGGCGTCGATCGCATGCCGCAGTTCACCCACCATGACCAGGCGCGCCGCCTGTCGCTGGCCCTGGTCGGGGGATGGCTCGTAGAGCGCATGCCGCAGTTTCTGCTCCCTGGCGCGGCCGACGGCGACATCCATCTGGCGCAGCAGGTCATGCGCCGTTCTCGCATGCCGCGGAAAATGCGTGATGCCCATTCTCGCCGCGACTTCCACCGGCAGCCCGGCGATCAGGAAGGGCGTGGCCAGCAGGGATTGCATCTGTTGCGCCAGCAACGCCGCCTCCGTGGTGCTGCTGGCCGGCAGCAGCATGGCAAACTGGTCGCCACGCAGCCGCGCCGCGCTTGCGCCCGCGGGCAGCACCGCTTGCAGGCGCTGGCCGAATTGGCGCAGCAGGTCGTCGCCATGCTGCAGGCCAAGGGCCTCGTTGATGTCACGCAGCCGCTCCAGGCGAACCTGTACGGCCGCCACGCCCGGCTCGCCTGCTTGCACGGCGTCGATCGCCATCGCGGCCAGCTGCGTGAAGCGCGCTTCATTCGGCAGCCCGGTCACCGGATCGAAATAGGTCAGCTGATGCATCTGCTCGCGTGTGCGGATCGCGCTGATGCCAAACGCCAGGTCGTCGGCGCACTCGGCCAGAAGCGTCGCTTCTTCCGTGCTGAAGTCGTCGACATTGGCGGAATAGATCGCCAGTGCGCCGGCGACGGCGCTACCGAGGCGCAGGGGAATGGCGATGCAGCAGCCATAGTCGGTCATGCTTTGGCGCCACGGCGCATAGGCCGGATCGTCGCCGATATTGCGCACGATGCGCGTCTGGCCGGTGCGGACCGCCACCGCCACCGCGGTGCTGGCGTCCGGGTTGTCGCCGTCGCCGGCGGCGATTATTTCCCGCAGGGCGGCCAGGCCGCCCGGATAGCCCTGCTCCGCGGCCGGAAGCAGCGCCCCGTGGCCGTCCTGCTGCCGGTACCAGACGCAAGCCAGGCGGTAGCCGCCGGCGGCGACGATCTCGCGGCACATGCTGTCGAGCAGGCCGGGTTCATCGGCTGCGCGCAACATGCTGCGGTTGACAGCGCTCAGGGTACGCAGCGCCCGGCCCAGGTGCTCCAGCTCATTGACGTGCCGGGCCAGCGCGGTGTTGAGAATGCCGATCTGCTGTTCCGATTGCTTGCGCTCGGTGACGTCGGTGGCCAGCACGTAGTAGCCAAGCACTTCCCGGCCAGCGCTGAACCGGGGCACGTAATTGACCTGCAGCCAGGTGCCGGGAAAGGGCTGCCAGTCATAGCCGAGCGTCTCGCCGCGCAGAGCCCGGGCAATCAGCGGCGCGATGATGGCGTAGCGTTGTGGTCCCATCACCTCGGCAACCGTGCGTCCGGTCATGCCGGCGTTGTCGGCGGCGAAACGTTGCAGGTGTGGCCGGTTGGTATAGACATAGCGCTGCTGCCCGTCGATATAGGCAATCAGCGCCGGCACGTTGTCGATCACGCTCTGCAGATGGTCCTGGCTTTCCTGCAGCGCCGCCGTACGTTCCCGCACCCTTTCTTCGAGCAAGGCATTCTGCTGACGCACCAGGCGCCTGGCCTGGCGGGCCGCGCCTTCGTCGCGGAACACCAGCACCACGCCGCCAATATTGCCGGCGGCATCGTGGATCGGGGCTGCGCTGTCGGCAATTGCATGTTCCCTGCCGTCGCGGGAGAGCAGCGAAGTGTGTTCCGCCAGTTCCTGGATGTTCCCGCTGGCCAGCACCCTGGCGATCGGCGTCTCGACAGGTTCGCGAGTCTCCTCATGAACGATATGGAACACCTGTTCCACCGGCCGGCCGCGGGCCTCCTCGAATGGCCAACCGGTCAGGCGCTCCGCCACCGGATTCATGTGCAGGATGCGGCCCCCGGTGTCGGTGGCCAGCACGCCGTCGCCGATGGAACGCAGGGTAATGGCAAGCCGTTCCTCGCTATCGGCCAGGGCGCGCCGGCTGGCCTCGGCCTGGCGTCCCTGGCGCCGGATGGCCAGATAATTCACCACCAGCAGCACCCCGAGCGCTGCGCCGGCCGCTGCTTCGGTCAGGATCACGCGGCGGTTGGCAAGGGCTTCATTGGCGGTGCGCACTGCAAGCAGGCGAAGCTCTTCCGCCTCCATCTCGCGCAACAGGCGATACATGCGTTCCCGGGTGGCTGCCAGCGGCGTGCCCGCGACATAGCGCGCCGCGGCTGCCGCTCCCTGGGAGCGCGTGATGGTTTCGATTTCCCGGGCAATCGCCAGACGCTCGTCGACGACGGCGCGCAACTGTGTCCAGCGTGCCTGCTGCTGCGGATTGTCAGCGGACATGCCGCGGATGCGGTCCAGCAGCACCTCGCGCGAGGCAATGGTGGCGTCCCGTTCGGCAAGCAGGGCGGTGTTGCCGGTCAGCCGGAAGTTCTGCGTGGTGAGTTCGATCTTGAGCGCATCGGCCTCTGCCTGGGCGAGGCTGTTGAGGATGGCATGGGTATGGCCCACCCATCGGGCAGCCTCGGCGGCGTTCCTGCTGATGGTCCAGGTGCCGCAAGCCAGCCCGGCGATTACAGCCATTGATGCGACGAATCCGAGCAGCACCCGGTCTGTCAGCCATCCGCGATACGTCATTCGCCTTCTCCGGGCAGGCCTGACCGCTGGGTCAGTTCACTGGCGTTTCATTGATTCCATTCACTGGCGTCAAATGGAACTTGCGTTTATCTCGTAATTCCGTGAATTCTACGCAATCAATGCCAATACGGGTAAGCAATTCCTTCATCTATTTCCTCGCTTTAATAGGGATTGCTTATCTTTATCGGAATTTCCTGCCGGATCTAGCCATCAATGTTTTATCGAAGTCAATGAATCTGGTCAACATTAATTTTTATTCAATAAAAAATATTCGCAGGGGCAAAATAGGTGATGAAGGATATTTTTGTGCGGATATGAAATGAATCGGAGGAAAGTAAAAATTGAATTGATGAAGAATGGCAGAGAAAAATTGGTGTTTTTGATTGAGGCAATGCTTTGCATTAATTTAACTTTCATCGCGCCCAGTAAATTGGTTTTCATATAAGATACAGATACTTATGAATTTTTGGAAATCATGATGCACAGTATTGTTTTACAAATGACAATGGGGTTTAATGTGGGAAAATCCGTATGTCGGTTTTTTTTACAATCTATTTCATTGCAGGCCATGGAAATTTATTAAGCTGTTGATTTTTCTGGTTTGCTTATCCATGGCACGCACTTTGCAATGGAATTCTTGGGGAATGGGTAAAAGAGATCAGCGGGAGCCTTTCTTTTTTGCGAACTGGCTTGTACTCAAGATTTTGATCGGAGAAAACACCATGCGCTTTACCATGAAGAAAAAAGCTTTGGCATGCAGCATCGCGGGAGGGCTGGCCTTGCTTGCCTCAAGCGCGGGAGCCCAGACATTTCCGGACTTTACCGTAAGCGAGATTGCCGTTCCCGGCGCGAATGCGGGCACCGTCAATGCTGACAAGGTGACCGGCAATTACGTCGAGGTGATTACCTTTAGCGGTAATAACTTCAATGTCTCGTTGCTGTGGCAGGCCGGCCAGTTTGTGGCCAATAACGGCGCGACGCCGGTCGCGTCCCAGCTGGGCGGAGTCACCGCCAACCAGTACGGCATGTACGCGCTGTACCAGGGTAACGGCACCTTCAGCGCCGGCGCCAATGGCACCACGAACTTCAGCTTCAGTCCTGGCGGCAGCCTGTCGGTATTCCTGGACCCGAGCAGCAACACCACCTTCACGCAGCCGGGCAATGGCTCCACCGCCTGGGGCACCGCCAACGCGGGCGAAGACATCCAGATCGCCAACGGCGTGCCGACCTCGGGCCAGGGCACGCTGGACCCCAACCTGCCGACCTGTTCCGGCACCGGCGGCAGCGGCATCAATTGCGGCAACTTCGGCGCGTCGTCGTCCTGGGTGCTGACTTCCGCGGGCACCCGCTATTTCACCGCGCCCAATCCGTTTTACAGCGTGTCGTTCCAGTCCGGTCAGCTCAATAACTTCAACCTGAGCGGCACCCAGGTCATCAATGGCTCGCTGGACGTGGTCTTCAACGGCGGCGGCGGCGGCCAGGTTCCCGAACCGGCCACGGTGGCCCTGCTGGGCCTGGGTGTGCTTGGCCTCAGCCTGGCGCGACGCAGAAAGGCCTGATCCCCTTCTGTTCGCAAGCCGTTCTCAAGGGAGGCCGCCAACTGGCCTGATGCAACGCAGGCCAGCCGGCGGCTGAGCAGGCTGCCACGACCGAGCGTGGCAGCCTTTTTTCCATGTCGGGGCCGTTCATCGCGTCGATCAGACGCATTCGCCGTCCGCGGTCCGCGCGACGTGGGCGGCCGTCCTGCCGGAAAGGTTTCCGCAGAGGCCCATCAGCGACGCCCAGTGCGGATTGCCGGCGTCGACCCGGCGCCGGATCTTGGCGGCCAGCGCCATCAGCAGCCGGTCTATCTCATCCAGCGTCACATGCAGTTCATGCACGACCTGCTGGTCTGCCTTGTAGGGCCGGAACATGGCGAGAAAGCCCGGCCCCATGCCGGCGCGCCAGGCGACGATCTGGATCTGCTCCACCTGTTCCAGCACGAACGCCAGAGCGCCGGACGTGCGCAAAGCCGGCTTCAATGCCTCCCATTCGCCGAGCAGCTGCTCCAGTCGGTGCAGGCGCTTTATCAGCGGCATGGCCGGCGTATATGGCCCGTCCGCGGAGGCGCGGTCATCCGGCGCGAAGGCTGGCAGCAGGTCCTTCAGGGCACTGACGACGGCCTGATCCAACTGCCCCTGCTCCACTCTCAGGATCACCTTCAAGCGGTTGAGGTCGCCGCCGCGCGCCACGGCGTCGTACAGATCCGCCACGGCCAGGACCCGGGCGGCCGGCTGTATCCTCTCGCCGCTGATGCCATGCGGGTAGCCGCTGCCGTCCAGGCGCTCGTGATGCTGGAGCACGGCCAGCGCCACTGCGCGCGGAACATGCGCTGTCTGGGACAGGATCACATAGCCCGTCACGGGATGGACGTGGATGAACCGCAGGTTGTCGCCGCCGATGGCGTGACCGCTTTCGAAAATGGCAGGGTCGGTATGCATTTCGCCGATGTCATGGCATAGCGCGGCGAGAACCAGTTCCGCCAGTTGCGGCCCGGACCACTTCAGGCGCAGGCCGATGCAGTGGGCGAGCACGGCCAGGCGCAATGCGTGGTGATACATGTCCCGTTTCTGTTCGCGCATGACCTTGAACCGAAAACCCAGCGGCGGCGGCAGGTCGAGGTTGCCTGTCAGCGCTTTCCAGGCGAGCGGGTCGCCGGTACGGTTGACCAGTGCCGCAATGCCCGGTTCGGCGGCAATGATCTGGTCGGTGTCCCTGACCAGCGTCGCTGCATCGACCGGGTCGGCCGCGGTCAGCACGGCTTCCAGCGGCAGGGACAGGGTATGCCGCGTCAGCTTTTCCCAGGTTGCCTGGTCGATCCGACTGCCGCTCGCGATCAGCTTCATGCCATTGGATGCATAAATATCCTGGGACGCGCGCATGTCAGTGCTCTGCGCCACGCGCTCGACGCAACGCAGATATTCAGGATTGGCATTGACCTCCTGCTTCTCTGTCGTGCTCGGCTCGGTATCGGGACTGATGAATGGCGCGTTCATGGATGGATTCTTTTCCCTGAGACATCGTTGCAGCGGTCAGGACTGGCTAGCCTGGCCGGACGGTCGGCAGTAAAAGCGGTCAAAAATGCATTATTTGAAATGACTGGGAAAGTGCCCTGGCGTGAACTCATTCGAATTTTTTTCGCATTTTATTGAATCAGAACGATTCATTTAATGCTTTTAAGAAATAAGCGTGCATTCTTGCATGAAATGTGTTCGTCCAACAACATCGCGTGTCGCCGGCTGGGTGGATCGTTTTGGTCGGCCTTCCGGTGGTAGCGCAGGCTCCTGGTCAGGCCCAAAGCGCTCTAAGGACGTTGGCTGTTTGCACCCCTTGTGCTGCCCAATGCCGGCAAGTATCCGGCAAGACAGCACGCCGCCAGCCGGTCGGCCAGTTCCCGGCGTGCCTGCGTGTCGGTGCCCATCGCACGCATCAGTCCTTCCGGCAGCGCATGCACGGGCAGCACGCCCGGCATGGCCGGCATGTCCCAGGTGGCCGCATAGGCCGACTGCTTGGACGGCACGCCTTCCTGGCCGGGCAGGCCCAGGTTCAGGCGCGGCAGCGCATAGGCCATCGCCACGATGCGGCCATGCAGGCTGCTGCCGAGGTAGCAGCGGGCGCCGGCAATGAGCGCGCAGATATCCCAGAGGTTCAGGCTGTGCAGCATGGCGGCCGGCGTGCGCAGGCGGCGGATGAGGCGCCAGTAGCAGTCGATGTCGTCATGCCAGTACGCGGCGCCGGCGCGGAAGAACACGATGCCGCAGCCGGTTTCCCGGGCCGCCTGGTCGAGGGCGCGGGCAAGGGCGTCGAGCGTGACGTCGTCGCCGAAGTCGGCGCTGAACTGCACGGCCAGATAGCCGCGCGGAAAACGCCGCCGCAGCGCGGACAGTGCGCTGCCATGGGCGTGGCGTCGGACGCGGCGGTCCAGCAGCCTTGCCGTCAGCGCCGCCGGGTCGGGCATCAGCCGGCTGGCGATGCCGGCGCGGCCCAGCAGCGCGTGGGTGATGCGGTCGCGCACCGACACCGCACTGGCCTGGCGCAGTTTGTCCAGCACCTCGCGCTGCATCGCGGCGTCGCACTGCGTTAGCCCGACGCCGCCGATGGCGACATGCAGTATGCGCAGCCCGGCAGGCGCGGCCAGATACGGCGCCAGGTCGGAAGAGCGCAGCCGGTCATGGGCCCAGGCGCCGCGGCCCCGGAGGTCGTGATCCAGCCGGCTTGCCAGCGGCGCCGCCTGCGACGGCGGCAGCAGCATCACCGCAGCCTCCCAGGCGCTGCAGGTCAGCAGTTCGCCGCCGGCATGGATCAGCGCGCCGCCATGCCGTCCAACGCGCGCCAGCACGTCGGACAGGCGCTGCACCCGCTTGCCGCCGACCGGGCGCAGGTCGACGTCGGCCAGCCCGGCATAGAGCAGGCGGCGCGGCCGCAGCAGCGCAGCGGCGACCTGGGCGAACAGCAGGTCGCCGAAATTGTGCCGGTCGAAGGCGCCGAAGACGATGGTGACGGCCTGCATTGCCGCGTCGGCGTACTGGCCTGCAGGCCGCGCCGCGTTATCCGCGCGACGGATTGATCAGGTATTTCTCCCCGGTGCTGCGGCGGCCATAGGCCGCCACGGCATCGGCGCCCAGCGCTTCGGACAGCGACACTTCCTTCGTGTAGTGGCTGGCGAAGGTCGTGGTCAGTTCCGCGGCAACCCGCTGCTTCAGGCGCGCCGCCACCTCGGGGCCGGCCTTTTGCAGGAAGGGGAACAGCAGCCAGCCGCCCATGCTCCAGGTCATGCCGAAGTCGCGCACGATCTCGGTTGGCCGGGTGTCGAGGCCGCCGTAGATATAGACCTGCTTGAAGGTGGTGGAGCCGTAGCGGCTGTATTCCTTGGCGGTGCGGTTGGCCGCCGCTTCCATGCCGGACAGGATCTGGCCGGCCAGGCGGCCGCCGCCGATCGCGTCGAAGGCAATGGTGGCGCCGGTGGCGACCAGCGCGTCGGTCAGTTCCTGCATGAAGTTGTCGGCGGTGGAGTCGACCACGTAACGCGCGCCCATGCCCCTGAGCAGGTCGGCCTGCTGCTGCGAACGCACGATGTTGACCAGGCCGATGCCGTCCTTGATGCAGATGCGGTTGAGCATCTGCCCCAGGTTGGATGCCGCTGCGGTGTGCACCAGCGCCTTGTGGCCTTCGTTGCGCATGGTTTCCACCATGCCCAGCGCGGTGAGCGGATTGACGAAGGCAGATGCGCCCTGCGCCGCGGTGGCGCCTGGCGGCAGCGGCAGGCACTGGTCCGCCGGCACGCAGCGGTATTGCGCATACATGGCCCCGGCCAGCACCGCCACCGTCTTGCCCATCAGCGCCTGCGCGGCCGGCGAGGCGCCTGCCGCGACCACCGTGCCGGCGCCTTCGTTGCCCACCGGCAGGGACTGGTCGAGCCGGGCCGCCATGCTTTTCATGCCGCGCTCGGGGATCGGGGCGGTGACGACAGGGCCGCTGGCATTGCGGCTGAAGACCGCGCTGGACATGTCGGCAGCGCCGAACAGCAAGCCGATGTCCGACGGATTGATCGGCGACGCTTCGATACGCACCAGCACTTCATTCTCGGCCGGCGTTGGCACCGGCACCGGCGCCAGCGACAGTTCCAGCTCGCCGCTGGCCTTGACCAGCGAGCGCAGTTCCAGGGCGGTATTTTCGGTCGGGGTAGTCAATTGTCGTCTCCTCGTGTGATGGGGCGCTGTAAAAGCGGCAAAGCTTAACACCGGCCCGGCTTGCCGGTTTGTGCCAGGTCCATTGCCGAGTTCGCGGTGCGCTGCTCTTCCGGCAGCCATGCCACGATGGCGGCGGTGCAGACCGAGATGCCGGCCATGATCATGAGCAGCGTGGCAAAGCCGCCGGCCTTGACCACCGGGCCCAGCAGCCAGACCGCGATGGAACTGATGCCGAACGATACCGCCAGCCGCATACCGGTGGCGCGCGAGCGCATGCGGTCGTCGACATAGCGCACGATCAGCGCATCGGTGAAGGGAATCGCGCCGAAGATGCAGACCATGACGCCCAGCAGCAGCGCATACAGCGTCCAGCCGCTGGAAAACGCGGCCAGCAGCAGCAACGGCGCCTGGGCGCAGGCAATGCACAGGTAGAGGCGCTTGATGCGCATGCGGTCGATCAGCCGGCCGACCACCAGCTGTGCCAGCGACGCTGCCGCGTACACCGCGGCCAGCAGCATGCCCAGCCGCGCCGGATCGTCGATCGTGCCCTGCAGCCGTTCGGCCAGCAGGCGGGCGTTGCCGTTGGTGGAGAAATTGAACAGCAGGCTGCTGGAGACGGCGGCGGCGGTCATCACCACGAAGGCGCGCGCCAGCAGCGCGGGCGGCAGCGCCGCGGCGGCGCCGGCGGCGCGCCTGGCCGGCGGCGCCATCTCGGCCGGCGCCACGCGCCAGAACAGCAGGCCGCAGGCCATTGCCAGCACGCCGGGCACGACGAAGGCCGCGCGCCAGCCGTATGCCTGCATCAGCAGGCCGGTCAGCACCGCCGCCAGCGCCACGCCGAGGTTGCCGGCCAGGCCGTTGATGCCGATCACGGCGCCGGGGCGGCGGCTGCCCTGCACCACCATCGGTATGCCGACCGGGTGATAGATCGAGGCAAACGCCCCGAGCAGCGCCAGCGCGCCCGCCAGCTGCCAGGCATTGCGGGTGCAGGCCACCAGCAGGGCGGAAGCGCCCAGGCCGATGAAGAACACCGTCATCATCGGCCGCCGGCCCCAGACATCGCCTAGCCGCCCCGCGGGCAGGGAGCCGAGGCCGAACAGGAAAAAGGCGCCCACGCCGTAGGGCATCAGGTCTTCCCAGCGGGCGAAGCCGAAGTCGGCCGCGATGGACGTGACCGCGGTGGCGAAGATCAGCATGAACAGGTGGTCGAGCGCATGGCCCAGATTCAACAGCAGGAAAACCGGGCGGGTGGGAGCGGACATGGCAACTCGTGGGCGATGCGCGGGCGGCGCGACAGCATGATTCTGCCGCGAAAGCCGGTTAACGACAAATTGTTCGATTGGGCAGCGATGCCGGTGCTGTGCTACATTGCCGGCGCGGTTCCCGGCCATGCCGGACCGCATACGTTCTCAGGGCGAGGTGAAATTCCTCACCGGCGGTAATGGTGTAGTCCCGTGCCGATTTTTGGATCGGCACATCACTGGACCTAGTCCGCGAGCGCTTGCCGCAGCGCCGGTTTTCCGGCATCGCGGCAAGGTCAGCAGACCCGGTGCGATCCCGGGACCGACGGTCACAGTCCGGATAAAGAGAGAGCGGGATAGTGCCTTCCCGGCCGGCTGTTGCGGCGCGGGCTGCCGGGTCGCGCCATGCCGCGGCCGGGTTTGCCGCGCCGGGCCGGCGGCCATGCTGCAAGCGCATGGCGTGCATCTTCCCCATCGATCGCAAGCCCTGTTTTTTGTCCATCGAAAACAGGAGTAACAACCATGCAAACCTTCCATTCCACCGATGCCGCCGCTTCCCTGCCGGGCAGCCGCGTTGCCTTCATCCAGGCCGGCTGGCACAGCGAGATCGTGAACCAGTGCCGGCAGTCCTTCATTGCCGAGATCGGCCGCCTCGGCCATGCCGAAAGCGACATCGATTTCTTCGAGGTCGCCGGCGCCTTTGAAATCCCGTTGCATGCCAAGCTGCTGGCGCAGAGCGGCCGCTATGGCGCCGTCGTCGGCGCCGGGCTGGTGGTCGACGGCGGCATCTACCGGCATGAGTTCGTCGCCCAGGCGGTGATCTCGGGCCTGATGGAGGTGCAGCTTGCCACCGGCACGCCGGTGATTTCGGCAGTGCTGACGCCGCATCATTTCCATGCCGGCGCAGAGCACCGCGATTTCTTCGCCGCGCACTTCGTGGTCAAGGGCGAGGAGGCGGCCAGGGCCTGCCATGCCACCATGCATGCGGTGCGCCAGCTGCGCGGCCTGCCCGACCTGCGGCGTTGAGCAGGCAGCCGGCCCGGCGTCGCAGCCTGCATGCAACGCCGGGCCGGTTTCGTGATCCAAACCGCTGGCGCTGATGCGGGAGGACGCGATGTTCGTATTCTTTTCCAGCCGGCTGGGTTGCCTGGGTTCGATTGCCGTATCCGTGGTGCTGACCCTGCTGCTGCTGTTATTGCTTGGGGTGTTCTGAGCCCCGATCCTGGATGTGACAACGCCTGGCCGCCGCGATGGTGGCCAGGCGTTTTTGCCGACACCGCGTCGGCAGCGCGTGATCCGCGCCGCCGACGCGTTCCCGGTCAGGGGATGAAGTTCAGCGTTTCCGGCAGGTCCTTGCTGGGCACTTCAAAGATCGGGCCGTTGCCGTCCGGATCGATCACGTTCGCGCCATTGCTGATGAAGAACTCGGCAATCTGCTGCTGCGCCCCGATGGCGTAGGGCGCCGCCGCGGGAGTGAAGATGTTGGTCAGGAAGGTGTGCGGATTCTTCGGTATCCCCGGGTTGGCCGCATAAGCCAGGTCGTTGCGGTACTGCACGGCGACATCAGCCAGCTTGCCCGCGCGCAGGATCGCGGTGGTGGTCGGATTCGGCACCGTCTGGTCGCCGCGCGCAAACTGGATCAGCACCGGCTTGGCGCTGTTGCCGTGAAGCGGATTGGAGCGGATGAACGGCGCATAGGAGACCGGGTTGCCCGCCTGCTGCGCCCACTCGTTGCGGTCCAGCAGCTGCTGGATCGCCATCGCGCCCGGCACATTGTTGATCACGGTGGCCTGGTTGCGCAGCGGGATGTTTTCATTGAAGTTGATCCCTCCCGCCGGCGGCAGGTTGATCAGCGACGGCAGCCGGGTGGCCAGCGCAATGCCCGTCAGCGGACGGAAGGCGCCCAGCCTGGCCACCTCGGTGATCGAGCCGCCCGGCACGTTGGGCACGCCGGCCTTGATGCGCGGCTCCACGCCCAGCAGGATGGTGCCGTAGATGCCGCCGAAGGACTGGCCGCTGTAATAGATGCGTTCGCCGTCGAGATCGGCGCGGCCGTCGCCGTCCACGTCCATGCCGGCTTTGACCACGCTCACCAGCTGCATCAGGTCGACCACGGTCTGGCGCAGGCCGTCGCGGCTGCCCAGCACGGTGTAGGGCGCGGCTGCATTGACGCCTTCGGTCGAGTCGATCGCGCCGTCGCCGTTCTGGTCATAGCCGCGGCCGCCGGCCGGCAGGGTGACCGTGCCGCCGCCGCTCGTGACCGTCAGCATGCCCTGGTCGCCGCCGCCATGGCCCACCACCTGGATCGCCAGGGTGGCGATGCCCCTGGAGGCAAAGGTCGACGCCACCGTCCAGGGCGCGCCGTACATGCTGTCGGTAAAGCCGTGGCCGAAGATGGCGACCGGGTAGCCGCCGGCCGGTTTGGGGCCGGATGGGAGGAACAGCTGGAACACCAGTTTCTCGTTGCGTAGCGGCACGGGATGGCCGGTGCGGGTCGGCGTCGCCGGAATGTATTTGGCGTCGTTCAGGTAGCTGGGCGAGTCGAACGTGCCATAGGCGATCTTTTCAACCGCGCCCGGCACGGCCTGCAGTGCCGCCATGGGCAGCTGGGAGGTGGTGAACCCGGCAACACTGGTCTGGCGCTTGAACGCAATGCTGGTGCCGGCCACCGGGAACACCGCGCGGGCGGCGCCGCCGTTGCCGATCATGAAATTGGCGCCTGGCTTGGCGCTCCTGACCGACTGCATGATCTTGTACAGGTCGGCGCTGATGCTCTGGGTGGAAAACAGCGTGGCGGCGGCAACCTTCAGGTTGGCCGGGATGCGGGAGCGCAGCGCGTCGCGCAATTCGCGCCGGTATTCGCTGGTCTCGCGACGCTGGTCGCTGTCGTCGTTGTCCATGTCGATCGACTTGAGCTTCTTGCCGCTGGCGTCGCGCACGCCGTCGGTGACGATCAGCACATAGCGGGAATGCTGGTTGAGCAGTTCGTCGGATTCGAAGGCCAGGGTCTTGCTGGCCGGGTCCCATACCACCTGGTTGATGCCGACCTTCTGGCCGGCGCCCATGCCGTTGACGGTATCGCCGAGATTCATCAGGAAGATCGTGTTGCTGTTGACGGTGCGCGGGTCGATGTCGCCGTTGAAGGGCAGGGTGATGCGGGGCTGGGTGGAAAAGCCGTCCAGCGTGTTGAGCACCTTGATGTCGGCGCAGTCGCTGGGACGGGTAGCGCAGTTCGGCAGCGGCAGTTCCACGCGGCGGCCAGTGTTCTGGCTGGCGTCGGCGACGGTGAAGCGGTCGCTCGGGAAGGGACTGCCTGCCGGGTCCGACAGGTCATAGCGGATGGCGACGCCATCGGCCAGCACAGTCAGTGGAAGGGCAAGCAAGATCACGGCGGACGCCATGCGGCGGCCAGTATTTTTCAACATGCATGTCTCCTGATTTTTGGTATTCCAGGCTAGGGCCTGATGGCGGGCCTTCACCGTGCCTGCGAATCCGCCGCAAATATTTTCCTATGGGAAATATAAGTCGTTGTTTTATAACGGAATTCGTTGCAAGATAGTATTGCGAAATTTAGTGCGCGGCAATCGAAATAATGTGCGGGTTAGGCCTTTATCAATAGTAATCTGCACAGTCGTTCGTAAATTTTCCCGGCCTGCGATTGAAACAATTGGTTAACCTGGAGCGCCCTGCTCAAGCGTGCAAGCCGCCGGGACCGACTTCCCGACAATGGCCGCGGCACTGCTTTCCCTGGCGAACGACCGCCGCCGGCACTCCTCACGCCGGAGTGCGGCAATGACAGGGGTAAGGCGTGCGGCAGGCTTGCATCCCTGGACCGGGGATTACGTCCTGGCTTCAACGCCTTTGGGCTGCATCTACCTGCATCGCAGGGCGTTGCCGCAGTCGGCAAGGCCGTCCGGTTCCAGGGACCCGATCAAGCGTGGGAGCCGGCACGGTGTTCCCATTTGTTGTTCCCGGTAAACGAGTATCATGCCGCGATGGATATCAACAGAGACCTGCTGCCGCCGTTCGTGGATCTGCTGCTGGATGCTGTCTTTCTCGTAGGCCTGGACGGTCGTGTCGTTTATGTCAGCGCAGCCTGCGAACGCATTTTTGGCTACACGCCGCAAGAACTGACGGGACAGCGGCTGATCGACCATGTCGCGCCGCAAGACCGTGCGCGCACCATTGAAGAGGCCGCCAAGGTCGTGTCCGGACGCCCCCGGATCGGCTTCGAGAACCGTTACGTGCACAAGGACGGCCACCTGGTGGCGATCATGTGGTCAGCCCGCTGGTCTGATACCGCACAACTGCGCATCGGCGTCGCCCGCGACATCAGCGAACGCAAGCATGCGGAGCAGATGCAGGCGGCAACCTATGCCATCTCGGAGGCAACGCACGATGCCACCGACCTGCGCCAGCTCTTTCAGGAAATTCACCGCATCATCGCCACGCTGGTGCCGCTGATCGGCTTTGCCGTCGTTACCTGCGATACGGTAACCGGCGAGCCGGCTTTTGCCTGCCGCGCCGGCCCGCATGCCTATCCGGGAGCCGACTGGGACGCGGAGGCGCTGCGGCATTGCGCCGCCGTGATCCACACCGGCCAGGCCACGGCGCTGCCCGACGACCAGCCGGGCGCGCCGTCATGGCTTGCGATGCCGCTGGTGGCCCAGAAGGAAACCATCGGCGTGCTGCTGGTCAAGCAGCCGGCCGGCATCGTACACACCGAGAAGGACAACGAGCTGCTGCATTTCGTCGCGGCGCAGGCCGCCATGGCGATCAGGCGCAGGAATCTCAGCGATGAACTGCTGCGGCTGGCGCGCTACGACCAGTTGACCGGGCTGGCGAATCGCCGCCTGTTCGAGGACCGCATGGAGACGGTGCTGGCGCGCTGCCGGCGCAAGCAATGCCGCACTGCGGTGCTGTTCATCGATCTCGATGGCTTCAAGCAGGTCAATGACACGCTGGGACATGCCGTCGGCGACCTGCTGCTGCAGCACGTGGCGCAGCAGCTGAAGCGTTCGGTGCGCGAAGTCGACACGGTGGCCAGGCTGGGCGGCGATGAATTCGTGATCCTTCTGGAAGAGGTGGAACAGGAACAGCAGGCAATGGTGGTGGCCGACACGGTGCGCAGGGCCTTGCAGCGGCCGGCCACTGTCAACGGCCAGCTGCTGCAGGCGCGCGCCAGCATCGGGCTCGCCTTCTATCCCGACCATGGCCTGGAAGCCGGCCATATCCTCAGGCATGCGGACCAGGCAATGTACCTGGAAAAGAAGACCGGCCGTTCCGTTTCGGATTGAGCCGCCGCCCGGCCCCGCAAGCGCCGAATCTCAGCCCTGCCGCTGCAGCGCCGCCAGCTGACTCCGGATGCCGCTGAAAACCGGTTCCGACACCGAAGCCGGAAAGTCCGCCGGCAGGCGGGCGGCCACCTCGTCCAGGGCGGCCGGCGCGCGGCGGATGAAACGCTCGATCACCGCTTCGAAATCCGCGCCTATCGCATTGCGCCTGGCCGTCTCGTTCCAGTGCCTGCGCTGGATGTCGGCCATCCGGTAATGGCCATTGCCGGCGCGTAGCGCCATCGCCATCGCCACCTTTTTCCAGGGCAGCCGGTTCGGGCCGTCGCCGATCACGGGCCAGGCGGACAGCACGTCGTACAGCGGCGTGAGCCGGTAAGCGCCGCCGCGCTCCAGGAAGATGCTGAAATTCTTGGCATGCCCGTCCGGGGCGGCGAGCAGCCAGAACAGCAGCTGCGCGGCGAGAAAGGTCTCGCGGTCCCGGGTTGCGGCGCTGCTGCCGCGCAGCCGGTCGAGGATGGCCGCCATCCCCGGCCCGCCCCGGTTTTCGTACTTCAGCTCCACCGGGCAGCCCAGCGCCTGGCAAAAGTCTTCCTGCGGCAGCCTGGCGATCCAGCCATCCATCCGGCGGCGGTCGAAGCGTTCCACCACCAGCACCTTGTGCCGGCCGAACCGTTCGATGTGGCTGTTGGCGGCTTCCAGGCCGAAGGCCCTGGCCAGCAGCGAACAGAGCCATTCGTTTTCCACCGAGGTCGAGAAGTCGGCGCGGGCGCCGCCGACTTCGCCCAGCGGCAGCTTCAGGATGTGGCTGGTGGGCGTGGCCGCCAGCGGCCGGCACCATGCTCCCTGCCAGAGCAGCGCGGTTTTTTCCTGCGCGCCGGCAATCGAGATGCGCAGTTCCTCGCCGTCGTCCGCCGCCAGCCCGGCGCCGCCGATGGCGGCATCGAGCAGGCGTTCCACCTGGCTTTCCGACAGGGGTTGCGCGTCGATCCTGCGCACCTCCGGCGCGGCGGCGTCGGCCGGCAGCAGCATCACCGCGCCGACGCAGTCGCGCCCGATCTTTTCGATCAGGTCGAAGGCGCGGGTCGACGCGGCGCCGAAGCGGCCCGCCAGCCGCTTGCGGATCGCCAGGCTGTCCGGCAGCAGGTTGTCGAAGTAATGCTCGACCGCCTCGCCGCCGAAGGCATCGCTGCCCTGCGCCAGCGGCAGGGACAGCGACAGCGGCCGCGCGTTGGGGCTGGACAGCCATGCGGCGTGATAGGCAAAGCGGTGGCTGGCGCCGGCCAGCGTCCAGCGGCCGACCCGCTCGCCGTTCATCCAGACGTCGAGCGCGCGCGTGCGGGAAGGCCGGCCGGCCATCTACCACTGCTCCCCGGATGCGGGCGCCGTCGCCGCTTGCACGCGCGCGCCGATGCTCAGTTCGGCGTCCAGCGCCATGGCCAGGGTCAGCAGGGTGTCGAGATTGACCTTTTCCGGCCGGCTCTCGATGGCGGAGATCCGTTCCTGCGACAGGCCGACCCGGCGGCCAAGCTCCGCCTGCGACCAGCCCCGGGCCTTGCGCAGGCTGCGCAGCACCGGGCCAAGCTGACCGGTCGTACGGATGGGCGTTGTCATTCGGGCTCCTCGGGCAGGTGGTGACTGCATGGAACAGGCGACGTCATGGACCTGATTGTCTGTCCGTATTTTATATGTTTAAACGAATAAATCGGGATTATTCGTCAAAAAGAATAATTTAGTTTTATTCGTCAAGGAGCGTACTGCCAGCGGAACCATCCTCGTAAAAGTGCGATGTTCAACCACCCCAACCGCACAATGGACGAATAAAGCGATTACGGGCAACATGGACGGCAACCACTGCCTGATGCAGGCGGCGCCGTTCCATTGAACTTCACAAAAAGAAGAGGAGAAACGTCATGAGTGTATCCAATGCACCGGTCGTGCTGCGCCGTGAGGGCGGCGTCGCCTGGCTGATCCTGAACCGCCCGGAAGGGCTCAATGCGCTCGACATTCCGACCGCCAATGGCTTTCATGACGCCTGCGCCGAACTGGCGGCCGACGCCGGCGTGCGTGCCGTCGTGCTGCGCGGCGAGGGCCGCACCTTTGGCGTCGGCGGCGACCTGGCGGCGCTGCGGCAGGACCCGGTCGGCACCGCGATGGCGCTGATCGAGCCTATGCACAAGGGGGTCAGGCTGCTGGCGGCGATGAATGCGCCGGTGATCGCCAGCCTGCATGGCAGCGTGGCGGGCGGCAGCCTGAGCCTGGCCATGGCCTGCGACCTGGCGATCGCCGCCGATACCGCCCGCTTCAACCTGGCCTATGTGAACGTCGCCGCCAACTGCGACGTGTCCGGTTCCTGGAACCTGCCGCGCCTGGTCGGACTGCGCAACGCGATGGCCATTGCGCTGCTCGGCGATAGCTTCGACGCCGCCGAGGCATTGCGGCTGGGCCTGATCAACCGGGTGGTGCCGGCTGCCACGCTGCAGGAGGAAACCGACGCGCTGGCGCGTCGCCTGGCCGACGGCCCGACGCTTGCCATCGGCCGCATGAAGCGCCTGCTGCGGCAGTCGCTCGACAATGACTTAGGCACCCAGCTCGACCTGGAGCGCGACAGCTTCCGCGCCAGCGCCGCCACCGAGGATTTCGCCGAAGCGATGGATGCGTTCTTTTCCCGGCGCGCGCCGCATTTCAAGGGCAGGTGATTCGCGGCGCCGCGCCGGGTTTGTCCAAACCGTACGGCCATGACGGCAGTCTGTCTGGCTGCCGATCGGTTGAACTCTGGCGACAGGTCTTTCTCTACAGAACAGCCCGGCGGCATGGTCCGCCGGATTCAACGTTCATTGATCAGCGGAGGCAAGCATGTCCAGGGTTCTCGTTCTTTACTATTCCAGCTACGGCCATATCGAAACCATGGCGAACGCGGTCGCCGAAGGCGCGCGCGCCACCGGCGCGACGGTCGACGTCAAGCGGGTGCCCGAAACCGCGCCGGCGGAAGTGGCGAAGAACGCGCATTTCAAGCTCGACCAACCGGCGCCGGAAGCCAGGGTGGATGAACTGGAGAGTTATGACGCCATCATCATCGGCGCGCCAACCCGCTATGGCCGCATCCCGTCCCAGATGGCCAGCTTCCTCGACCAGACCGGCGGCCTGTGGGCGCGCGGCGCGCTCAACGGCAAGGTCGGCGGCGCCTTCACCTCCACCGCCACCCAGCACGGCGGCCAGGAAACCACGCTGTTTTCCATCATCACCAATCTGCTGCACTTCGGCATGACCGTGGTCGGCCTGCCGTACAGCTTCCAGGGCCAGATGACGATGGACGAGATCGTCGGCGGCAGTCCCTACGGCGCCACCACCATCGCCGGCGGCAAGGGCGAGCGCCAGCCCAGCCAGATCGAACTGGCGGGCGCGCGCTTTCAGGGCGAACTGATCGCCAAGACCGCCAACAAGCTGTTCGGCTGAACCAGGCGGGCAGACCGGAAGACAGCGCTCTTCCGGCCTGGGGCGGCAAGCGGCGGGAGTTGATTGCCGCTTGCCTACCGCCTCAGATATCTTCGTCCGCCGTGCTCTTTCCGCCCTTTTCCTTGGCTTCCACGTCGCCGCCCTGCACGACTGGATCTTCCCCGGGCACGGTTTCATGCACGATGGTGGGCTGGGCGGCGCGGTCTTCTTCGCCCGGCAGCGGCGGGGTGCGGTTCTCGGTGTCGCGGTTCATGGCAGTCTCCTGTTGATGGAATGGGAATCACTGTCCCGACTGTAGGCCGGCGCGCATCTGCTGCCTATCGGACAAGCAGCGGTTCGGCCGTCGGAATCGGCTGACAGACGTGTTGCCAGTTGTTGCGCCAAACGACGGCGAGGGCGAAATGGCTGAACCGGGGCGCTTCCTGCGGGCTCGACAGGGAGCGGCAATACCGCCGCAGGCGCTCTCCGGATCGTTCGTCCGTTGCCGGGAGCAGCCGTTTCGTGGCGATGTCCGCCACAGGGGATTCCTCCATGAACGCAAGCTCTTCCGGCCGGCTCGCCATGCGCGGCACGCTTTACCTGGCCATGCTGGCCGCCGCGGCGTCGCTGGGCGGCAGCACGGTGCAGAACCTGCGCCGTGCGGCGCGCCTGACGCGGCTGAGCAGGCCGTTCCATGCCAGCCCGGAAGCGGCCGAGGCCAGCCTGCTGATCGTCGGCGACAGCACCGCGCTGGGCACCGGCGCCAGCACGCCGCAGGCCAGCCTGGCGGGCCGCATCGCCGCGCAGTATCCGCGGCTGCGCGTGCGCAACCTGGCCCGCGCCGGCGCGCGTTTCGCCGACATTGCCGGACAGTTGCACGATGCCGGGCGGCATGACCTGATCCTGGTGGCCGGCGGCGCCAATGACGTGATGCGCTTTACGCCGCGGCGGCGCCTGGCGCAGGACATCGACCTGACGCTGCATCGCGCAGCCTCCCAGGCGCAGCGCGTGATCCTGGTGCCTGCGCCGAACGTGGGCAATGCGCCATTCTTTCCGCGGCCGCTGTCGTGGCTGCTCTCGCACCGGGCGCGCCTGCTGCACCGGCTGGCGCGGGCCAGCGCCGGCGCGGTGGGCGCGGCCTATGTCGACCTGTACCGCGAGCAGGCCGCCGATCCGTTCGCCCGGGACCCGCAGAGGCTGATCGCGGCCGACCGTCTGCATCCGAGCGATGCCGGCTATGGCGTGTGGTTCGATGAACTGGAACGGCAGGCGCCCTTGTCGCAACTGCTCGGCATGCCTGCGCCGGATACGCGTCAGACGGCCTGGCCAGGCGACTTGTAGAGCGTCAGTTCCCAGCAGTCCTGCCGGCTGTCATGGCGCAGGATGTAGCTGGCCTGGTCGCTGGTGGATACCTTGAAGTAGATATAGTCGGACGCCGGCCAGCGGTCGACGACGTCGAGCACGGTGATCCTGTCGGCGCCGAGCCAGAAGGCGGCCGGCTCCAGCAGGCCCAGCGGGCCGGTGACGGTGTCAACCCTGAGCAGCATCGGTGGGCAGGTGGCTGGTCTTCATGACGGCATCATGCCTGCTGCGCGGCCTTCGATGCTTGATCCGGCGCGTGCCCGGTGCACTTGCATTGCCGGAAGCCGGGATCGGGCCGGCGCCTGACGGGCGTTGCCCGGTCATGGCGCTGCTTCCCGATCAGGCATGGCGATGCCCAGGCTTTTCAGGCGCCGGTAAAGCGTGCGCTCGCTCAACCCGAGCTGCCGGGCAAGCGCGCGCCGCGTTCCCGGGAAGCCGCGCGCCAGCCTGGCCAGTTCGGCGTCCGGCATGCGCCTGCCCGACGGCGCCGGCAGGCCCGCCGGCGGCGCAGCCGGCGGCCCGCCCGCAATCAGCGCCGGCAGCTGCGGCAGGTCGATGACGCCGTCATCGGCAAACAGGCTGGCCCGCTCCAGCACATTGCGCAGTTCGCGGATATTGCCCGGCCAGTCATGGCCGGCCAGCCTTGCCACTGCCTGCGGCGTGATGCGCAGCGGCCGCGACGACTGCGCCATGCGCTGCAGGAAGGAATCGACCAGCAGCGCAATGTCGCCGGCGCGCTCGCGCAGGGCGGGCAGCTCGATCGGAAAGGTGCTGATGCGGTAATACAGGTCCTGGCGGAAACGGCCATCGGCCACCATCTCGCGCAGCGGCTTGTGGGTGGCGGCCACCAGGCGGAAGTCGGCATGCAGGGTTTCCACGCCGCCGACGCGGCGGAAAGTGCCGGTTTCGATCAGGCGCAGCAGCTTGACCTGCATGCCCAGCGGCACGTCGCCGATCTCGTCCAGGAACAGCGTGCCGCCGCGGGCGGTCTCGACCAGCCCGTGCTTGCGGCTTGCCGCGCCGGTGAAGGCGCCTTTCTCGTAGCCGAACAGTTCGCTTTCGAACAGCGTCTCGCTCAGCCCGGAGCAATCGACCACCACGAACGGCCCGCGCGAACGCTCGCTGGCCTCGTGCACCGCGCGCGCAAACAACTCCTTGCCGCTGCCGGATTCCCCCAGCAGCAGCACCGGCAGGCGCGATGGCGCCACCCGCTGCAGCGCTTCCAGCGCCTGCATGAAGCGTGGCGAACGTCCGACCAGGCCTTCGCTGCTGGCGCGGGCCGAGGCCTGGCGCACCGTCACCAGGTGCTCGACATAGCCGATCACATTGCCCGACTCATCCAGGATGGGACGCAGTTCCACGTTCACATGCTCCGGGCCGCGCGGCGTGTGATGGATGTGCAGCACCCGGTCCGGGCCGCGCTTTTCCAGCGCCTTCTTCATCGGGCAATGCTCGCCGGCCAGGTCGCACGGCCGGTCGTAGTGGTGGGACACCCGGAAACACTTTTCTCCGACCACGGACTGCCCCGCCAGGCCGAACTGGCGCCGGTAGGCCGTGTTCGACGCCAGGATGTTGTAGTCGGTGTCGAGCACGATGGCCGGCTGGGCTTCCTGGTCGAGGTAGGAAACGAGCGCCTGCACCTGGGTAACGGGAACGCTGGAAGTCATGGTCGGCATCCATTCGGGAAAGTGGGAAGGGCAGGCTGGCAGGGCGGGAAGCGCTGCCAGGCTTGTCTGCCAATTGCTGCCATTCTCTGCCATTTCAATGTCACTGTCAGTATCGCAACGCCGATGCCGGTTGGCGGACATAACACTTTAATCCTTCATATTCAATCACTTGGATTTAAAAATAACGATTTTCAGCGGCTGGCACGCTGCTTGCGGTACCGGTTGACATCAATGTCAGCGTAACGCTGGAGGACACATCATGAATGGCAACAGCATCCTGCAAGTGGAAGGCTTCTTCGACCCGCACACCTGGACCGTCAGCTACCTCGTGCTCGACCGCGAGACCCGGCAGTGCGCGCTGGTCGACAGCGTGCTGGACTACGACCCGAAATCCGGGCGCACCGGCCACGCCAGCGCCGACCGGCTGATTGCGCGGGTCGGGGAACTGGGCGCCAAGGTGCAGTGGATACTGGAAACCCATGTGCATGCCGACCATCTGTCGGCTGCGCCCTACCTGAAGGAACGGCTGGGCGGCCGCGTCGGCATCGGCAGCCGGATCACCACCGTCCAGGACGTGTTCGGCAAGCTGTTCAACGCCGGCCCCGGCTTCGCCCACGACGGCAGCCAGTTCGATCACCTGTTCGAGGACGGCGAGGAGTTCCGCATAGGCGGCTTGCGGGCGAGGGCGATGCACACGCCCGGCCATACGCCGGCCTGCATGACCTATGTCGTCGGCGATGGCGTCGAGGACGCCGCCTTCGTCGGCGACACCCTGTTCATGCCGGACTACGGCACCGCCCGCTGCGACTTTCCCGGCGGCGATGCGCGCACCCTGTACCGCTCGATCAACAAGGTGCTCTCCCTGCCGCCGGCCACCCGGCTCTACATGTGCCACGACTACCAGCCCAACGGCCGCGAGGTGCAGTTCGTCAGCACCGTCGCCGAGGAGCGGGAAAAGAATATCCATGTGCGCGATGGCATCAGCGAGGAAGAATTCGTGGCGATGCGGACCAAGCGCGACGCCACGCTGGAGATGCCGGTGCTGATCCTGCCGTCGGTGCAGGTCAACATGCGCGCCGGGCACCTGCCCGAGCCGGAAGACAACGGCCGGCGCTACCTGAAGATACCGATCGACGCGCTATGAACAGCAAGCGCGCAGTTCTTTCATTCGATTCGCTTCCAGGCAGGAGACAACCATGGACATCCGCATACTGACTCCCGAACTTTCCGTGTCGCCGCAGATTGTGCCGGCGGACGTGCCGGCGCTGCAGGCGGCGGGCTACCGCGCGCTGGTCTGCAACCGCCCGGACGGCGAAGGCAACGACCAGCCGCTGTTTTCGGAAATCGAGGAAGCCGCCCGCGCCTGCGGCATCGAGGCGCATTACCTGCCGGCCGAGTCGGGCAAGGTCAGCGACCGGCAGGGCGCGGAATTCGGCGCGCTGTTGGCGCGGCTGCCCAAGCCGGTGCTCGCCTACTGCCGCACCGGCATGCGCTCGACCACGATGTGGGCGCTGTCGCAGTCGGGCAAGCGGCCGCTGTCGGAGATCATCGATGCCGCCAGCCATGCAGGCTTCGACCTGAAGGGCGTGGTGCGGCGCATCGCCAGTGGCGGGCGCACGCCGGTGGAGGCCAGCGAGGCCGAGCACGAGGTGGTGATCGTCGGCGGCGGCGCGGCCGGCATTGCGGCGGCCGCCAGCCTGCTGGCGCGCAGCCCGGGGCTGGACGTGGCCATCATCGACCCGGCCGACGTGCATTACTACCAGCCCGGCTGGACCCTGGTCGGCGGCGGCGTCTTCGATGTGCGCGACACGGTGCGCGCCATGGGCTCGCTGATCCCGCGGGGCGCGCACTGGATCAAGGCCGCGGTCGCCGCCTTCGAGCCGGAGCGCAATGCGGTGGTCCTCGACGGCTGCCGCGTCGTCCGCTACCGGCAACTGGTGGTGTGCCCGGGGCTGAAGCTGGACTGGCATGCGATCGACGGCCTGGCCGAGACGCTGGGCCACAACGGCGTCACCTCGAATTACCTGTACCACCTCGCACCCTATACCTGGGAACTGGTGCAGGGCCTGCGCGGCGGCCGGGCGCTGTTCACCCAGCCGCCGATGCCGATCAAGTGCGCCGGCGCGCCGCAGAAGGCGATGTACCTGGCCGCCGACCACTGGCGCCGCAACGGCCTTCTGGACAAGGTCGACATCGGTTTCTTCAATGCCGGCGCGGCCCTGTTCGGCGTGCCGGACTATGTGCCGGCGCTGATGGAATATGTGGAAGCCTACGGCATCGACCTCCATTTCACCCATGCGCTGACCGCGATCGACGGACCGGGCCGGGTGGCGACCTTCACCCGGACCGCCGCGGACGGCACGAAGGAAATGGTGCAGAAGCCGTTCGACATGATCCATGTGGTGCCGCCGCAGAAGGCGCCCGACTTCATCCGCGTCAGTCCGCTGGCGGATGCGGCCGGCTGGGTGGACATCGACCCGGCAACGATGCGGCACAAGCGCTATCCCAATGTGTTTGCGATGGGCGACGCCGGCAATACGCCCAACGCCAAAACCGCCGCGGCAGCCCGGGCACAGGCGCCGGTGGTGGCGCACAACCTGCTGGCGGCGCTGGGCCGCGCGAAGGGCGAGGCCCATTACAACGGCTACGGCTCCTGCCCGCTGACGGTTGAGCGCGGCAGGATCGTGCTCGCCGAATTCCTGTACGGCGGCAAGCTCGCGCCCAGCTTTCCATCGTGGCTGATCGACGGCACCCGGCCGTCGCGCCTGGCCTGGCTGCTCAAGGAGCGCATCCTGCCGCCGCTGTACTGGGAAGGCATGCTGAAGGGCCGCGAATGGATGGTGCAGCCCGAGCTGGTGGATGCCGCCGCGACCAGGCAAGCCGTCTCCTGAACCACTTTTGTCCAACCTGAAAGGAAGCTGCCATGAAAGCCAATGTCGGAAGCACGGACCGCGGCCTGCGCATCGTCGCCGGCCTGATCATCCTGTCGCTGTATTTCTTCCTCGGCGAAGGAACGCGCTGGCTGGCGCTGATAGGCCTGGTGCCGCTGGTCACCGGGCTGGCCGGCTGGTGTCCGCTGTACACCCTGCTGGGCATCCGCACCTGCCGCACGCCGTCGCGGCAGGGCTAGCGCGACATGCTGCCTGTGGCCAGTGCCGAGCCGTCCATCGCTGCCGGGGCCAAAGCCATCACTGCATACGGACGGCGCATTGCGCATTGCCGGAGTCGACCATGACGCTGTACCTGTTCCTGGGCCTGGTGACAGGCGCCATCCTCGCGCTGACCGGCGCCGGCGGCGGCATCCTGGCCGTGCCGCTGCTGGTGTTCGGCGCGCACATGGGCATGGCCCAGGCCGGGCCGATCGGCCTGCTGGCCGTGGGCATGGCGGCCAGCCTGGGCGCGGCGCTGGGCCTGCGCCAGGGGATCGTGCGCTACCGCGCCGCGCTGCTGATCTCCGGCGCCGGCATGCTGCTGTCCCCGGTTGGGCTGTGGCTGGCGGCAAGGGTGGACAACCGCTCGCTGACCATCCTGTTCGCTATCGTGCTGGCCATCGTCGCCTGGCGCGGCTTCCGCCAGGCCGGCGCCGCCGCCAGACCCGCCCTGCGCCATCCGCCCTGCCTGCGCGATGCCGCCAGCGGCCGCTTCATCTGGACCACGCCGTGCGCGCGCTCGCTGGCGATTGCCGGCGGCATCGCCGGCCTGCTGTCGGGCCTGCTGGGCGTCGGCGGCGGCTTCGTGATGGTGCCGGCGCTGCGCCGCGCCACCGACCTGGAGATGGAGTCGGTGGTGGCCACCTCGCTGGCCGTGATCGCGCTGGTCTCGGCCAGCGGCGTGGCTTCCAGCATCGTGGCCGGGCGCCTGGCATGGGCGGCCGCCTTGCCCTTCTGCGCCGGCGCGCTGGCCGGCATGATGGGCGGCCGCATGGTCGCGGCCCGCATCGGCGGCGCCCATGTCCAGCGCGCCTTCGCCGCGGTGGCCGCGCTGGTCGCGCTCGGCATGGTGGCCAGGGTGGCGCTGTCGCTGCCGGCCTGACATGCTGCTTCAGGCCGGCAGCCCGTCTCAGCGCGGCGCGGTGGCGGCCTTGCTGTCGACCACGCCGGGAATCTCTGTGGTCGGCCGGTCGAACTTGCCTTTCAGGTCGTCCACGCCGGACTGGGGCCTGGCCAGCGACTGCAGGTCGGCGCGTTCCCGGCGCTTCTTCCCGGTGTCGGTGCCAAGCGCCTTGTCGCGCTTTTCGACCAGGCCGGGCAGGATCTCGCCGTCGCGGCTGAAGGACCATGCCAGCATCGGGTCGCCCAGCGGCAGCTTGTCGCCGGGCTGTCCGGCCATGCCGGTGTTCCAGAAGTGCCAGGTCTTGCCGTAGCTGTTCATCTTGGTCTTCATCAGCGACTTTTCCGCCGCCCGCGGTATGCCCGGCGCCACCAGCTGGCCGGACAGGATCTCGCCGTTGTGCGGATGCCAGTACTTGCGCTCTTCGTCAGGCAGGGTGGCAAACAGCTTTTCCGAGATGATGTACTCGACGCCATGCATGTTGGCCTTGGCCGTATTGCCGTCGAACAGCACGCACTGGGCAAAGTCCTGGTTGACCTGGCGGCAGTAGTGATGGGCTTCCATCTGGGCCTGCGGCTGGTCCTTCATCGGGTGAAAGCCGACCAGGTAGATATCGAAGCCGCGCAGCGGCGCCTTGCCCTGCAGCAGCTTGGCGCCGGCTTCCAGGGTCCGGGTCCTGGCCGTCTTGGGCTCGCCGCTGACGGCGGTCGCGGGTTCGCTGCGCTCCTGCGCATGGAGGGCAGGCGCCGCGATCAGCGCGGCGGCAAGGAAGAGGCGGGCGCTGCCGGCAAGGGGGCGGGGTGTGGTCATGTCATTGCATCCTGTGGTGGTCTGTCGGGGTTAAGTGATGCCGGGCGCTGGGAACGCTGGGTTGGGCCAAGCCATGCACCTGGCATTTCAATCTACAAAAATATATAATATAGACGAGTAAAAAATCAGCGTGCATGTGCCGCTGCCATGACGACGGTCAAGGGGAAACGATGACAAGCACCGCCAATATCGATATCGAGCAGCTGCGCCAGGCCGCCGGCCAGGCCTGCGGCCTGCTGAAGGTGCTGGCCAATCCGGACCGGCTGCTGCTGCTGTGCCAGATGACGCAGGGCGAGTACTGCGTCGGCGAACTCGAGGAAACGACCGGCATCCGGCAGCCCACCCTGTCGCAGCAGCTCACCGTGCTGCGCGACGAGGACATGGTCGCCACCCGGCGCGAGGGCAAGCAGATCTATTACCGCATCGCCAGCCAGGAAGCGCTGGCGGTGATGACGGTGCTTCATGCGCTCTACTGCGCACCGGAACAGGAAAAGGAGCAAGCATCATGAACATCGACTGGACCCATTTCACGCCATGGGCCTCGCTGGCCGGCGGCATCCTGATCGGCGTCGCGGCGGCGGTCTTCATCCTCTTCAACGGCCGCATCGCCGGCATCAGCGGCATCCTCGGCGGACTGCTGCGTCCGGCCAAAAACGACATCCTGTGGCGCGTTGCCTTCCTGGCCGGCCTGGTGCTCGCGCCGCTGCTCTACGCCATGGTCAGTCCGC
>Ga0308161_1001539_pt1 | contig 27333 bp, 27 predicted proteins | sample PhyFR2_FD_201034 | JGI IMG/M metagenome (GOLD analysis project Ga0308161, IMG submission 201034) | Phyllosphere microbial communities from UC Gill Tract Community Farm, Albany, California, United States - DLSLF.R2 | ecosystem: Host-associated > Plants > Phyllosphere > Unclassified | place: USA...
CCCGCGCATTGCGCCGCATCTGCGCGTTCCCTCATCACCCAATTCCATCCTGCACCGCACCATCAAATCTGCTTGACCAAAAATCATGTTCAGACCGAATATCCGACAAACGGACATTAATTCGATCAGCGACACGGACCACAGCAGCTTTCCCTTAATCCAGAGGACAGGAAAGAATGGGCTTGACCGATCCAGTGAGCAAGGAAGCGCCCGCCGGCGACCAGGTGTTTCGCCGGATGCGTATTGCGCCCGCCTACAAGGCGGTCTCTGCGGAGATCGAGCGCATCATCCTTTCCGGTGCGCTGGAACCTGGCGCGCCGCTGCCCACCGAGCAGGAACTGGCGCAGCAGTTCGGGGTGAACCGCTCCACGCTGCGCGAGGCGATCCGGCAGGTGGAGCAGGAAGGGCTGGTCGAGCGGCGCGAGGGCCGGCGGCTGTTCGTTGCCCTGCCGGGCCTGACGGATTTTGCGCCACGCGCCATGCGCGCGCTGGTGCTTCAACAGGCAACATTTCATGAACTGTGGCAGGTGGCCGTGGTGCTGGAGCCGCTGGCGGCGCAGCTTGCGGCAAGCGCGGCGCGCGAGGACGACCTGCAGGCGCTGGCGGCGAACCTGGCGCGGATGGACGCGCTGGCGCAGCAGGCGGCAGCAGACAATGCCGGGGCCGAGGCGCAGCGGCAGGCGGCCCTGATCGAACTCGATGTGCAGTTTCATGCGCTGGTGGCGCGTGCCGGGCGCAACCGTGCGCTGATGCTGGCGCGCGAGCCGGTCAGCCTGCTCTACAACGCCACGCTGTCCCGGATGCAGGAGCAGTTGCCGCAGATGCATGCGCGCAACCTGGCGGCGCACCGGCATATTCTTGACGCCCTGCGACGGCACGATGCCGAGCGGGCGGAGCACTGGATGCGTAAGCATATTGTCGATTTCCAGCGTGGCTTCGTGCTGGCACAACTGGACATGCATGTGCCGGTGTCGATGGCCGAATAAAACCCGAGACGGAGGAGACCATGAAAAAAAGCAAAAGCAGTCAGCAGGCAGGCGCGGCGATAAGGCCACGCCATGGATGGCGAACGGGCGCGGCGGTGGCGGTCGCCACCGCGCTGGCGGCGATGGCGCCGGCCCATGCGCAGGAAGTGTTTCGCATCGGCGTGGTCAGCTTCCTGTCGGGCCAGGCGGCGGAAAGCTTCGGCGTGCCGGCGGTCAATGGCGGCAAGGTGCTGATCGACGCCTTCAACAAGGGCGAGGCGCCGGCGCCGTATAACAAGGTCGGCTTCGGCGGCATGAAGATCGAGGCGGTGTATGTCGACGAGAACGGCGGCGCCACCAAGCAGGTGCAGGAACTGCGCAACCTGTACGACCGCGAGAAGGTCGATGCGGTGGTGGGCTATGTCGGCTCCGGCGACTGCCTGGCGGTGGCGCCGGTGGCCGAGGAAATGAAGCGCTTCCTGATCCTCTACGACTGCGGCACGCCGCGCATCTTCGAGGAAAACAAGTACAACTACGTGTTCCGTACCGCCTCCCACGGCACCATGGACAACGTGGCGCTGGCGCGCTACCTGAAGCAGCACAACGTGAAGGTGGGCACGATGAACCTGATCAACCAGGACTATGCCTGGGGCCAGGACTCGCGCAAGGACTTCGTGCTGTCGATGGAAAAGCTCTATCCCGATGGCAAGGTGCAGTCCGACCTGCTGCCCAAGTTCGGCTCCGGCCAGTACGGCACCGAGATCTCGCAGTTGATGAGCAAGCCGGCCGACCTGGTGCATTCCAGCTTCTGGGGCGGCGACTTGCAGAGCTTCATCCTGCAGTCCGGACCGCGCGGCCTGTTCAAGAAGTCGCAAGGCGTGCTGTCGGCGGCCGACCATGTGCTGCAGGGCCTGGGCGACAAGATGCCGGATGGCGTGATCCTCGGCGCGCGCGGCGCCTACGGCCTGATGGCGCCGAAATCGGACCTCAACGACTGGTGGTGGAAGGTTTACCAGAAGGCCTACAACGTCTATCCGGTGCAGGCGCCGTACCGCATGGCCCAGGCGCTGATGGGCCTGAAGCTGGCGGCCGAGAAGGCGATGGCTGCCAATGGCGGCAAGAAGCCCACGCCGGAACAGCTGGCCGAGGCGCTCAAGGGATCGGAATGGGCCTCGCCGGGCGGACGCATCCGCATGGTGCTGGGCGACGGCCATCAGGCGATCCAGGAAACCGCGATCGGCCGCACCAAGTATGACGCAGCGAAGAAGATGGTCACGCTGCAGGACATCCAGCGCTTCCCGGCCGAATGCGTCAACCCGCCGGCCAACATGAAGTCGGAAGACTGGATCAAGGCCAACTTCCCCGGCGCCAAGTGCGACTAGGAGCCTGCGCGGCAGCAGGCGGCGTAGCGCGTTGCAGCCGCCGACCCTTCTGCCGCGCAGGCTCCTAGGGCAAGCCGGTTGACCGCGGCCGCCGGCGCCTGCAGGGGACCCTGCAGCAGGCCGGCGGCCATGCTCCATCCTTCCAAGGAGGTCAAGCATGAATCAGTTGATCACCATCCTGATCGACGGCATTACCTACGCATCGTGGCTGTTCATCGTTGCGCTGGGCCTGACGCTGGTGTTCGGCGTATTGAAGATATTGAACATCGCGCATGGCAGCTTCTATGCGGTCGGCGCCTATGCCGCCGCCAGCTTCGTGTCCTGGTTCGGCGCGATGCAGTTCGCGCCTTCCTGGTCGCTGGTGGCGATGCTGCTGGCCGCGGTGGCGGTGGCGGCGCTGGTGGCGCCGCTGTGCGAGCGCAGCCTGCTGCGGCCCTTCTACGGCCGCGACGAAGTGCTGCTGGTGCTCGTCACCTATGCGCTGTTCCTGATCCTGGAAGACGTCACCAAGCTGATCTGGGGCGTCAATCCCTATTACGTGACCGACCCCTATGCGCTGTTCGGCAATGTCGACATCGGCGAGCAGTCCTATGTCGGCTATGACTTCATGCTGGTGGCGGTGGCCGTGGTGGTCGGCGTGGCGGTCTGGTGGGGCCTGAACCGCACCCGCCAGGGCAAGCTGGTGCTGGCCGTGATCCACAGCGAGGAAGTGGCTTCCAGCATGGGCGTGAACGTGTCGCGCGTCTACATGCTGGCCTTCGGCGTGGGCATCTTCCTGGCCGCGCTGGGCGGCGCATTGACCGCGCCGATGATCTCGGTGCAGCCGGGCGTGAGCGTGGGCGTGATCATCGTCTCGTTCGCGGTGGTCATCATCGGCGGACTGGGCAGCATACCGGGCGCGGCGATCGGCGCGCTCATCGTCGGGCTGGCGCGCTCGCTGGCGGTGCATACCGCGCCGGTGGCGGAGCTGTTCTCGGTCTACATCGTGATGGCGGTAGTGCTGATGTTCAGGCCGGAAGGCCTGTTCCAGCGCATACAGGCAAGGAAGATCTGACATGCAAGCGACTTCTGCAACTCTCGACAAGCCCGCGCTGGCAACGCGCCATGGCGCCGGCCGGCCGCGCACGCTGCTGGCCGGCCTGGTGCTGATTGCCCTGCTGATCGGCGCCGGCGCGCTGCTGCCCAAGTGGCTGACCTTCCTGCTGACCATGGCCGCCTCGCATGGCCTGGTGTCGCTGGGCATCGTGGTGCTGATGCGCTGCGGCGTGGTGTCGTTCGGGCAGGGCATGGTGTTCGCCCTCGGCGGCTATACCGCGGCGCTGCTGTTCAACCGGCTCGGCATGACCGACGCGCTGGGCATGGCGCTGGCCGGCGGCCTGGTGGCGGCGCTGGCGGCGCTCCTGGTGGCGCGCCTGATTGCCGGCTACCGCGGCATCTTCTTCGCAATGCTGACGCTGGCACTGTCCATGGTGCTGTACGGCGTGCTGGTCAAGACCGATGCGGTGGGCGGCTCCGACGGCTTCAACATGGGACGCGCCACGCTGCTGGGCCAGGCCCTGCCGGACGCCAGCGTGGGTTACCTGCTGTACGCGGTGACCATCGGCCTGTCCGGCGTGCTGGCGCTCGCGGCGCGCGTCTACTTCGACAGCACCCGCGGCCTGGTGTCGCTGGCGGTGCGCGAGAACGAGCTGCGGGTGGAATACCTGGGCGGCTCGGTGCGCCAGGCCGTGGCCGCCAACTTCGTGATCGCCGCTTTCCTCGGCGGCGTCGGCGGCGCGCTGACGGTGATGTCGCTGGGCCATATCGACCCCAACTTCAGCTACTGGACCAGTTCCGGCGAATTCGTGTTCGTCGCCATCCTGGCCGGCTACCACAGCGTGCTGGCGGTGTTCATCGCCTCCACGCTGCTGGAAATCGTGCGCTCGTTTTCCAGCCTGTATTTCCCCAATACCTGGCAACTGGCGCTGGGCATCTTCCTGCTGCTGGCGATCCGCTTCCTGCCCGGCGGCATCGGCTCGCTCTGGGCCGGCGGCAAGATCAAGACTAGTAACGGAGGCCGGCCATGAGCGCGCTTGCCGACACCCGCAACGCGCCGGTGCTGCAGGCGGCCGGCCTGCAGAAGCGCTTCGGCTCGGTGGTGGCCGCCAGCGACATGTCGCTGGAAGTGGGGCATGGCGAGCGGGTCAGCCTGATCGGCAGCAATGGCGCCGGCAAGACCACCTTCGTCAACATGATTACCGGCTATATCCGGCCCGATGCCGGCAGCATTGCGCTGGATGGCCGCGCCATCACCGGCATGACGCCGCGCGCCATCACCCACCTGGGCGTGGCGCGCTCGTTCCAGATACCGCAGCTCTGCGCCGGCCTGACCGTGCTGGACAACATGCTGGTGGCCACCGCCTGCCATGGCCGTAGCCTGTCCTTCCTGAGGCCGGCGCACCGGGCCGATGCGATCGAGCGCGCCGAGGCGCTGCTGAAACGCTTCGGCCTGGCCGCGCAGTCCGGACGGCGGGTGTCGGAATTGCCCGGCGGCGTGCGCAAGCTGCTCGATATCGCAATGGCCCTGACCGAGCAGCCGCGCCTACTGCTGCTGGACGAACCGACCAGCGGCGTCAGCGTGGAAGAAAAGTTTCCGATGATGGACACCGTGATGCAGGCGCTGGAGGAAGAGGCGATGACGGTGCTGTTCGTGGAGCACGACATGGACATCGTGGAGCGCTATGCGAGCCGCGTTGTGGCCTTCTACAGCGGCCGCATCATCGCCGACGCGGCGCCGGCCGATGCGCTGGCCAATGAAGAGGTGCGGCGCTATGTCACCGGCACCTTGCGCTAGGAGGAAGTGAAAATGCTGCAGATCAAGGCAATCAATGTCGCCATCGAGGCGGTGGAAATCCTGCGCGGCTTTTCGATCGATGTGCCGGCCGGCCAGATGGTGGGCCTGATCGGCCGCAACGGCGCCGGCAAGACCTCGCTGATGCGCTCCATCATGGGCCATCTGCCGCTGCGCGGCGGCAGCATGACGCTCGACGGCCGCGACCTGGCCGGCATGCCGCGTCACCTGCGCGCCGGCCTGGGCATAGGCTACATGCCCGAGGACCGCGGCCTGGTGCCGGAGCTGACGGTGGAGGAAAACATCCTGGTGCCGGTGTGGGCTTCCAAAGCCCTGAAGGAGGCGGAACGCCTGGAGTTCGTCTACAGCGTGCTGCCCGAGATGAAGGAGATGCGCGAGCGGCGCGCGCTGCTGCTTTCCGGCGGCCAGCAGAAGCTGGTGGCGTTGGGCAGGGCGCTGGCGGTCGGCACCCGCTTGCTCTTGCTGGACGAACCCTTCGAAGGCGTGGCGCCGGCACTGTCGCAGCGGCTGTCCGAAGTCATCGGCAGCCTGCGCGGCAGCCAGTTGTCGGTGCTGATCTCGCAGTCGGACCTGAATCATTCGAGCTCGCTGCTGGATGCGGAGGTGGTGATCGAGCGCGGCGCCAACGTGGCCAGGGAGGCGGCATGAAAGTACACGATCACTGGGCTGGGTTTAGCGTGCCGCCGATACGGCACGAGGCCCATTTCGGCGACCGCATCGTGCGCTGCTTCGCCGACCGGCCGGCATCCTTCCACGCGATGTTCGGGGAAGCGCTGGCCAGCCATGCCGACAGGCGGGCGGTGCTGTTCAACGGCGCCAGCCTGAGCTATCGCGAACTTGACCGGGAAGTGGGGCGCATCGCCGCTGGCCTCGCCAGCCATGGCGTGGAACGCGGCGAGCGCGTAATGATGTTCATCGGCAACCGGCCCGAGTTCGTGTCGGTGCTGCTGGCGATACAGCGCCTGGGCGCGATCGCTGTGCCGGTGGGCATACGCGAGCAGCGGCCCGGACTGGCCTACATGCAAAGGCAGAGCGGCGCGAAGGCTATCGTATTCGACGCCGCGCTGGCGGCGGTCGTGCCTCAGGAGGCCGAGACGCCCGGCCTGCGCCTGCGCATCTGCGTGGATGACGCGGGCGACGTGGACGACGCCGGTGCGCTGTCGCTGCCTGCGCTCGGCAGCGGCTTCATGCCGGCCAGCGACGCCGCGCCGGTGCGCGAGGAAGATACCGCGGTGCTGCTCTACACCTCGGGCACCACCGGCAATCCCAAGGGCGCGATGCTGAGTCACATGAACATCGTGCATTCGGCCATGCATTACCAGGCCTGCTTCGGGCTGGACCACCATGACTGCGCCGGGCTGGCGGTGCCGGCCAGCCATGTCACCGGCCTGATCGCCGTAATCGCCGCCATGCTGCGCGTGGGCGGCGCGATGCTGATCTTTTCCGCGTTCCAGGCCGAGGAATTCGTCGCCGTCGCGGCGCGGGAGCGCATGACCTACACCCTGATGGTGCCGGCGATGTACAACCTGTGCCTGCTGCGCGGCCGCATGGAAGCGCATGACCTGTCGGCCTGGCGCATCGGCGGTTTCGGCGGCGCGCCGATGCCGCCATCGACAGTGGACGCCATGGCGCGGCAGTTGCCGGGCCTGGCCCTGGTGAACGCCTACGGCGCCACCGAGACCACGTCGCCCACCACGGCCGTGCCGCCCGGCACCAGCGTTGCCGGCAACGACTCGGTCGGCGTGGCGCTGCCGTGTGCCTCGGTGATCGTGGTCGACGATGACGGCAGGGAAGTGGCTGCGGGGGTCAGCGGCGAGTTGTGGATAGGCGGCCCGATGGTGGTGCGCGGCTACTGGGACAATCTGGAAGCGACCGCCGCCGGCTTTACCGCCGGCTACTGGCATTCCGGCGACATCGGCTCTATCGACGAGAACGGCTTCGTGCGCATCTTCGACCGCAAGAAGGACATGTTGAACCGCGGCGGCTACAAGATCTATTCGGCCGAGGTGGAGAATGTGCTGATGGCGCTACCCGGCGTGCTGGAGGCGGCGGTGGTGGGCAAACCCTGCCCGGTGCTGGGCGAGCGGGTGCATGCCTTCGTCTATGCGCCCGGCGGCGTGACCGATGCCGATGCGGTGCGGGCGCATTGCGCTACCCGCCTGGCCGACTACAAGGTGCCGGAGGAAGTCACGGTGATGGATGCGCCCCTGCCGCGCAATGCCAATGGCAAGCTGCTCAAGCGGGAATTGCGGGATAGGGCGGCAAGGGCCTGAACCGGATGCTGCCAGGTTTGGCGATGGCTGGTGCAGCCATCGGTTCGATTGAAGTGCTGCGCGGCTCAGGCCGGTCTGTGTTACGCGGACGGGCCGATCGAGTCATCGGCGGCCAGTTTCTTTACAGCCGGCTTCAGTTGCGCCCATGGAACGCCATGCGGTTCAACGGCGCCGACCGGCAGTTGCTGCAGGCAGGGCGAGAACGGTAGCGTGATCGCTACGCCAGGCAGCACGCTGCCGCTGAGTTGAAGTTCGCCCGGTTCCACGCCGCCGACGATGCCTGCGAGGTCGGTGTCGGTGATGCCTTGTGCAGCGTGAGCGATACGGGATGCCGCCTGCTGGAAAATAGTGGTCATGTGACAGTCTCTTGAAGTGTGTTTTGACGATGCCGCCCCTTGATGAAGACGGGGAAGCGCAACCAGGAAGGCCTTGCCGTGTGTACCGTCAGCAAGGCACGCTCCTGCAGGACGTGGTTACCGCGTGCGCCGAAACGGTTCCGGCCGCGGCCGTGGGCAGGGTTGCATTGGCCGGGCTTTCTGTCCGGCCCGCCATGATTGGCCGCGGCTGCCAGCCAGGAAGGCCGGCGGTGTCCTGCCGGCGCGATCGCGCGCTTCGAACGGCGAAACATCCCGGAAGTCTCCTTGCCTTCCAGCGGTACAGCAATAGAACGACCGTGCAAAAAAAGCTGGTCAGCATTGTCCATCCTTCGTATGATGACCGCCAATAAGTTCGTTAGAAGAACAGAGACAAAGGACAAGCACGATGCGCCAGATGCCCGATGGTTTGTTGCTGATCGCAAAGCGCGCCTGCCCGACCTGTGCGCTGGTGGAGCCGCTGGTGTCGCGCCTGGCGGCCGGCGACCTGCCGCTGAAGGTCTATGTGCAGGACGATCCCGGCTATGCCGGCGACACCGGCGGCGCCGCGGAGGTGGTGGACGACCGCGAGCTCGAACACTCCTGGCTGCTCGATATCGAAGTCGTGCCGACCCTGATCCGCGTCGAAGGCGGACGCGAGGTCGAGCGCACTTATGGCTGGCATCGCGACGACTGGCGCCGCATCAGCGGCCTGCCCGACCTGGGCGCGGATCTGCCTGCCATTCGCCCCGGCTGCGGCTCGAAGACACTTGACCCCGGCATGCCCGAGACGCTCGCGCTGCGCTTCGGCGACGTGCAGTTCGCCTCGCGCACCATTGCGCTGGGCGACGAGGAAGACCTGATGGAAGCCTGCTACGAGCGCGGCTGGACCGACGGCCTGCCCGTGGTGCCGCCGACCCGCGAGCGGGTGCTGCGCATGCTGCAGGGAACCAGCCGCAAGCCGGATGAGGTGCTGGGCCTGGCGCCGCCGGACCTGGCGCCGTGCACGGTGGAGAAGGTCGCCATCAATGCCGTGATGGCCGGCTGCAAGCCGGAGTACATGCCGGTGGTGCTGGCAGCGGTGGAAGCGGCGCTGGTGGATGAATTCGGCATGCATGGCGTGCTGTGCACGACCATGTTTGCCGGGCCGGTGGTGGTCGTCAACGGACCGGCCGCCAAGGCGGTCGGCATGAATTCGGGCGTGAACGCGCTGGGGCAGGGCAACCGCGCCAATGCCACCATCGGCCGCGCGCTGCAGTTGGTGATCAGGAACGTCGGCGGCGGCCGGCCGGGCGAGGTCGACCGCGCCACGCTGGGCAATCCGGGCAAGTACACCTTCTGCTTCGCCGAAGCCGAAGGCGGCGGCTGGGATTCGCTGGCCGTCGAACGCGGTTTTGCCGCCGATGCCTCCACCGTCACCCTGTTCGCCGGCGAAGGCGTGCAGGGCATCGTCGACCAGAAGTCGCGCACGCCGGAGTCGCTGGCGAAGAGCTTCGCGCTGTGCCTGCGCGCGGTAGACCATCCCAAGCTGGCCATGGCCGGCGACGCGCTGCTGGTGGTGTCGCCCGAGCACAGCCGGGTGTTCATCGAGGCCGGCTGGTCCAAGGCGCGGCTGCGCGACGAGCTGACTTCCTTGCTGACCTTTAATGCCGACGACATGCTGGCCGGCGCCGGCGGCATTGCCGAAGGATTGCCGGCGGCGCTGGCCGGCAAGCAGGTTCCCAAGTTCCGCCCCGGCGGACTGTTGATCGTGCGGGCCGGCGGCAGCGCCGGCCTGTTTTCCGCTGTCATCGCCGGCTGGGCCGCTTCCGGCCCCACCGGCTCCACCCCCGTTACCAGGGAGATCGCAACATGACGCAACAAACCCTCCTGCTGGACCCGACCGCCGAGCGCGCGCCATCGGCGCGGGCGCGGCTGGCGCGCCCGGCGACGCTTGCCGGCGCCACCGTCGGCCTGCTCGACATATCCAAGGCGCGCGGCAATGTGTTCCTCGACCGTGTCGACGAACGGCTTGCCGCGATGGGCATCGCGGTCAAGCGCTACAAGAAGCCGACCTTCACCCGGGTGGCGCCGACGGCGCTGAAGCAGCAGATCGCCGGCGAATGCCAGCTGGTCGTTGAAGGCCTGGCCGACTGAGGCTCCTGCACGTCGTGCTGTATGCATGACATCGCGGATCTCGAAGGTCGGGGCATACCCGGAGTAGGCATTGCATCCACAGAGTTTGTCGAGGCGGCTGCGCTGCAGTCGAAGAGCCTGGGTTTCGACCCGGCGATGGTGTTCGTGCGGCATCCGATACAGGACCGCAGCGACGAGGAGATGCGCGCGCTGGCCGACGACGCGGTCGACGCCATCGTCGCCGCGCTTACCAGCAAGCCATAGCAGCCTGCGCGGCACAGCAATACCGGCGGCAACCGGCGCCAAGGCGCCCGGTTTCGCCGGCGTCGCCGCGCCGCCTTGCGCCGCAAGGCAAAGCGCGGTCGCGGCATGAGCGCCCGGCCCGACATGGCGCGGCTGCCCTCGGTGGACAGCATGCTGCGCTGGCCGCTGATGACAGCGCTGACCGAGGCGCATGGCCGTACGCTGGTGCTGGACGCGGTGCGCGCCGAACTGGCGGCCTGCCGCGCGGACGGCGCGGCGCCTGCCCATGAAGCAATCGCCGCAGCCGTGGAAGCGCGGCTGCGGCGATTGCTTGCGCCCAGCCTGCGGCCGGTGCTGAACCTGACCGGCACGGTGCTGCACACCAACCTGGGCCGCGCCCCCTTGCCGCAGGAAGCCATCGACGCGATGGTGCAGGTGGCCAGGGGCGCCTCCAACCTGGAATACGACCTGGGCAGCGGCAAGCGCGGCGACCGCGACAGCCACCTGGAAGAATGGCTGTGCCGCCTCACCGGCGCCGAGGCCGCCACCGTGGTCAACAACAATGCCGCCGCCGTGCTGCTGGCCTTGAACAGCTTGGGCGCGCGGCGCGAATGCATCGTCTCGCGCGGCGAGCTCATCGAGATCGGCGGCGCCTTCCGGCTGCCCGACATCATGGCCCGCGCCGGCTGCCGCCTGCACGAGGTGGGCACTACCAACCGCACCCATCTGCGGGACTATGCCGACGCCATCGGCCCGTCCACCGGCCTCTTGATGAAGGCCCATACCAGCAACTACCGCATCGAGGGCTTCACTGCCGAGGCCGACCCGGTGGAGCTGGGCGAGCTGGCGGCGCGCCACGCGCTGCCTTTCGTAGTGGATCTCGGCAGCGGCACCCTGACCGACCTGACCCGCTACGGCCTGCCGCCCGAGCCGACGCCGGCCGACGCATTGCGCCAGGGCGCGGGCATCGTCACCTTCAGCGGCGACAAGCTGCTGGGCGGCCCGCAGGCCGGCATCATCGTCGGCCGCGCCGACCTGGTGGCGCGCATCAAGAAGAATCCGATGAAGCGGGCGCTGCGCTGCGACAAGCTGACCATCGCCGCGCTGGACGCGGTGCTGCGGCTGTATGCCGACCCGGACCGGCTGGCGCAGAAGGTGCCGGCGCTGCGGCTGCTGTCGCGGCCGGCGGCGGAGATCGAGGCCCAGGCGCTGCGCCTGTTGCCGGCGCTGGCGCAATGGGCGGGGCCGCGCGCGGCGGTCGATGTGGTGCCGGCGATGAGCCAGATCGGCAGCGGCTCGCTGCCGGTCGACCTGCTGCCCAGCTTTGCCTTGCGGCTGCGGCCCAGGCCGGGCCAGGGCGCGCAGCAGCTGGCGGCTGCGCTGCGCGGCCTGGCGCTGCCCGTGATCGGCCGCATCGCGGACAAGGCGCTGCTGCTGGACCTGCGCTGCCTCGACGATGAAGCCGGCCTGCTGGCCGCGCTGGCGACGCCGTGATCGTCGCCACCGCCGGCCATGTCGACCACGGCAAGACCACGCTGATCCGGCTGCTGACCGGCATCGACACCGACCGTCTGCCGGAGGAAAAGCAGCGCGGCATGTCGATCGACATCGGCTTCGCCCATGCCGATCTCGGCAACGGCCAGGCGGTCGGCTTTGTCGATGTGCCGGGCCATGAGCGTTTCGCGCGCAACATGCTGGCCGGCGTGGCGGCGGTGGACTTTGCGCTGCTGGTGGTGGCGGCCGACGACGGCGTGATGCCGCAGACAGTGGAGCACTTGGCGGTGCTGGACCTGCTGGGCGTCGCGCACGGCGCGGTGGCGTTGACCAAGACCGACCGGGCCGATGCGGCGCGCATTGCTGCGGTGGCGGCGGACATCGCCGCGCTGCTGGCGCCCACCGGCTTGCGCGATGCGCCGGTGTTCCCGGTGTCGGCCATCGACGGCATGGGGATAGAAGCGCTGCGCACCCACCTGGCCCGGGCGCAGCGCGGCCTGGCAGCGCGCGCGCAGAACGGCAATTTTCGCCTGGCGGTGGACCGCAGCTTCACGCTGCCCGGCGCCGGCCTGGTGGTGACGGGCGCCGTGCTGTCGGGCAGCGTTGCCGTCGGCGACAGCCTGGTGCTGTCGCCGGCAGGCCTGTGGGCCCGGGTTCGTGGCATCCGCGTCCATGGCGAGCCGGTCATGCAAGCCGTTGCCGGCATGCGCTGCGCGCTCAACCTGGCCGGCGACATCGGCCGCGAGGATGTCGGCCGCGGCGACTGGCTGCTGGCAGCGGCCGTCCACGCGCCGGCCCGGCGCATCGATGTGCGCGTGCAGGCATGGCGCCAGGCCGATGCCCCGCTGCTGCACTGGACACCCGTGCAGCTGCACCTGGGCGCGGCCGAGCAGAGCGGCCATGTCGCGCTGCTGGAGGGCAAGGCGGTGGCGCCCGGCGAAGCGGCCCATGCGCAGCTGGTGCTGGACCGGCCGCTGCCGGCCTTTTACGGCGATCGCTTCATCCTGCGCTCCCCATCTGCCCAGCGGGTGATCGGCGGCGGCATGGTGATCGCGCCGGCGGAGGGCGGGCAGCGCCTGTCCAGGGCGGCGCGGCTGGCAAGGGCACAGGCGCAGGACGCGCCGGACGCGGCGCAGGCGCTATCGGCCCTGTTGCGCGCCGAGCCGCTGGGCATTGCGCTGCGCGATTTTGTCCAGTCGCGCAATCTGGCTACCGACGAGGCTGCGCAACTGGTATCCGGCATGGATATCGCCCTGTTCCAGCAGGGCGACGCCACGCTGGCGCTGGATGGCGGCTACTGGCAGGCACTGCTGTCGCGCCTGCCGCAGGCGCTGGCCGAATGGCACGCGCTGCATCCCGATGCCATCGGCCCAAGCGACGCCGTGCTGATGCAGCGCCTTCGTGGAGAAGCGCGCCCCGAAGTCCTGCAGGCCGCCATACGGTGGGCGCTGGAGCAGGGCGTGCTGGTGCGCGACAGGCGGCTGCTGCGCCTGCCGGGCCACAGCCCGCAACTGCTGGCTGCCGACAGGGAACTGCTGGCGCGCATCGAGCCGCTGCTGCGCGCCGGTGGCCTGCGCCCGCCCATCGTCGGGGAACTGGCCGCCGCGCTAGGCATGGAGCGCGATGCGCTGCTGGCCTTCTGCGAGCGCATTGGCCGCCTGGGTTATCTGGAGCCGGTCGCGCCCAACCGCTATTTTTTGTCGGAGACGGTGGCGGCGCTGGCCGCGATGGCGGACGAACTGGCGCACGCCTCGGACAATGGCGAGTTCGACGCGGCGCAGTACCGCAACCGTACCGGCATAGGACGCAACCTGACCATCGAAGTGCTGGAATACCTGGACCGCGTCGGCATCACCCGTTATGCCGGCGGGCGCCGCAGGATGGCGGGGTGAGCCCATAAAAAGTGGTTCTCCGAAGCGTCTGGTTCGCTCGGCAGGCCTTACGGAATCGATCAGCGCCGTGTTACCCTGCCGCATCGGAAGGACAACGCATCCCGGTGGCGCGCCCGGACTTCAAATCCGGTGAGACCTGCAACGCAGGTCTGGTGGGTTCGACTCCCATTTCCTTCCGCCCTGTCTTCGTCCTGCATGTCCTATGCAAAGTTGTGTTCTCGTGGCAATTTTACAGCCTAAAAATTCGTTCTTCGCCCGGTTAGCGCGCACATGCATTAAAATGCCTGCTGCTCTCAACCGGAACCGATGATGTTTATTTTTTCTCTGGGCGCCGTGGCCTGGCTGGCCGCACTGACTGGCGCCGCTTATTCCCACTATTGCTATCGCCGCAGGAATGACCAGGTATACGAGGCTCAACTGGGCAAGTCGTACACGGGCGGAACTTGGTAAATTTCAACGCCTGTCACGATGCCTGTTGCAGGTTTCCCAGGTTATTCGGGTTATTGCAGGCTTTTGGTCCCCTTGCTCGCTCTTTGATTGGCGGTTTTTTTCCATAGTGCAACCTGCTGTTGCACAAAGGCGTATTCCTGTTGGGATGCCAATGCCATCTTGACCACAATGCCCCGATGGGAAGCGAGTAGGCTGTCCAGTACGTCAAGCATCACGGCGCATGCCTCTTCCCGCAGTGATTCGCATTGCTCCACATCGAAGCATGGAACCAGGACCAAGCTGCTTACTCCGTTCTCTTTGGCATTGCTGAAAACCTTGATATAGGTCTGGCGTATCGTCTCTTTTTGCTCTGAACTGAGTTCCTCTCGCCCGAGGAGATTGGACAAGGTCAGGGAGTAAGACCGGTCGAGACGCAGTTCGTCAGTCGGCATAATAAAATGCGTTGTCGACATCACTTCTTTTTCATTTGTTGCCGCATAAACCGGGTTTTCCTGACCGTCTTTATTTGAAGATTGCCGGGTTTTTACCGTGTCGGCCGCCAGCCTTATTTTTCTTTTCCTCGGAACGGCCTTTCCAGCGGAAGCGGCTGTGGCAAATAGCGGTTTTTTCGTGAACCCGTCAAGGATTTTATTTGTCGCGCTATTTGTTCCGTATTTCGTCGCAGATGCATGCATCATGATCATTCCAGGATCGTTCATATCACTGGGCAGTATGCCGCACTGAAGCTGGAGCTGGCTGAGCCCATGTTTGGCCGCTGTTGCTCTGGCTGTTTTGGCAACTTCTTGCGCCCTTAATGCCATATAGCTTTCTGGGTCGGCAATTGCCTGGTTGAATTTTTCCGTGATCCTTGGATCGGATGAGAAAAGCCTTATTTCAGGCAGTTCGGCTTCTACAGTTCTTTGCGTTACGATTGGTGTAATCATCGCATCGATACATCTATCGATGGTATTTTCCGTGTAATTAAATATCGGGGTTAAAATTATTTCCTTTTTTTCTTTTATTGCTGTATTAATAAATTTCTGATAGGCGGAAAACAACTCCGCTTCCTGTATTGGGTTAATATCGTTGGAAATGTCTATTAGGCGGCAAACTGTCAGAACTTGTTTATTGAATTTGATGGACTTGTCTTCCCCCGGAACTTGTTTGTCCATGTTTGCAATTGCGTGCAGAGTTTCCTGCCGGTTGACTGCTGTCTCCGGAAAATAAATGTCCGTCGATAGTGAAATCATGACGTGAGCCGTGTCGTCGTAATGTTGCAGGTTCATGATCGCGGGATCGAAAGGCGCTCTGTACCCCTGCAATTCGGAGTTCACGGGAATGATGGCAGCATACGGGTTTTTTTCTTTTTGGACGATATAAGGATGGTCGCGCAAAGCCAAATAATGTGCTGCGACGTTCCATGCGCGGAGTTGACTATTTTTATTAATAGTATTTCTAAAACAGTCGCCCTGCCTATCTTTCCGGTTGAAAAGATTTACCCAGGCGATGCAGAAATCGGAAAATCCGGAGATCCTTCCAGGGTTTATGGAACTTGAGTTTAATTTTTTGATATCGTTAATAAATTCATCGAAAGCCTTTATTTTTTCGGTCCCAAAGATTTTTAATTCTTCCGGTAACTGGGAGGCCGAATTCCAGGGCGCGTCAAGCTCCCCATTTCTACGATCTGGTTGCCATTGAAAAAAGTCATCCTCGAAGGCAATGCAATCAATCATGTTGTCGTTCCTTGCCTTCGTCTCTTTTGTTTCCTCCTCTATCTGCCTTCTTAGTTCCTTGGCTATTTCAAGGAAATATACTGAAGAGCATTTAACTTTGGATAGATTTTCTTTTCCCAGGGAATGCTGCCCAATTCCTCTCATGGATTTGATCCAAACTGTGGCGTTGTCTGTAACTTTGTTGATGCCGCTGCTGCCGTTTTGACCTTCAGAAAAATTGGATAGCTCAAACGTTGGCGCACAGGCGAGAAATTTGAGAAGAAACCTTTGAGCGAGGTGTTCCTGATCGCTGTAAAGCACCCAGTCAAAGAACCGAGTAATTAAATTGCTCGATCTTGGCCTGGAATAAAGGATGATTTCCTGAGTTTTTTTTCCGTCATGGGCGGTCGATTGCTTGTAAAAAGCGTGTAGAACGTTATTCGAGCCCAATCCATTGCTTGATTGCACGAATTTATTAATCTCAAGGAATTGATTGCGAAATGATTCGTATGCACTTTGCTTTGCGACCTCCATCCGCTTGGCGCTATTTTGGATTTCGACAAGCTGATCAAGTGAGGAAACTACTGGAATTTCTTGTTCAAAATTGTTCCCTGAAGCACCTTGTGAAAGTGAAAGAACATCTTCAATTTCTTTGAGTTTTTCCAGGTTAATCGATAACTGGGTAGAGCTTTCTATCGGAATAACAATCATGATGTATCTTCAATAAGCAAAAATTTTTAGATCGGCAAAACTGTGCTAGACCATTTTTGATTTGTCCGTTGGACTGACAGGGAAAACGTCGACGTCGACGCCAGGAGCCTGCGCTGCAGAAGGCGGCGCCGGCTCCTGGCATAGGTTTTTTGTGCTTATCCGCGGCTTATTGATTGGGAACAACACGAAGGAAAAGGATGCCGCCCAATCAGCGTTTAGACGTCTTAATAATGAGCGAGGCGACATGTGCCGCACGAACTTGAGGCCCAGGGACGGGCGGGCTGGCTTTTGTGAAGGAGTAAGAGAGTCAATCGCGAATGCGTGCCGGACGCGGCACTGCCTGCTGACCGCTACTGGGGTTTTAACGCGCCGCCAGCGCCTCGCCAATCAGCACCAGCACCGGTCCACTGCATGCCGCCAGCCCCGTCTCCAGCTCCGCCAGCCGCAGCTGGAACACATGCTCGTCAGCCAGGCTGCAGTTCTCCACCACCACCACCGGCGTATCCGGCGACTGGCCGCGTTCCAGCAGCTTGCGGGCGGTGACCATGGCTTCGCGGCCGCCCATGTATTGAACCAGGGTGTCGCAGTGGGGAAGGGTGACGATGTCGGGTTCGCCGGGCGCGGTGGCCGAGGTGAACAGGGCGACGCTGCGGGCGACGCCGCGGCGGGTCAGGGGGCGGCGGGCGGAGGCGGCCGCCGCCAGCGCGGCAGTGATGCCGGGAATGATTTCGTAGGCGATGCCGGCGTCTTCGAGTGCCCGCAATTCCTCGTCGGCGCGGCCGAACAGCATCGGGTCGCCGCCCTTGAGACGCACTACCAGCCTGTGTCTGCCGGCGGCATCCACCAGCAGTTGATTGATCAGGGCCTGCGCCGTGGAGCGCTGGCCGGAGCGCTTGCCGACCGGGATCAGCTCGGCCTGCGGACACAGCGCCAGCATGTCGGCTGTCACCAGCGCATCATGCAGCACGGCATCGGCCTGGGCCAGGATGCGCGCGCCGCGCACCGTGATCAGGTCGGCGGCGCCGGGGCCGGCGCCGATCAGGTAGACCTTGCCCTTGCTGTCTGCCATGCAGTCGCTTGAAATCAGGCCAGCCGTATCATGCCGGCCGCCACCGTCTGGTGGCTCACTTCATCGATCAGGATGAAGGCGCCGGTGGCGCGGATATGGTCGTAGCCGTCCGCCGCCAGCGGCTGGGCCACGTTCAGCGATACCCGGGCGATGCCGTTCAGGCCAACCGCGTCGCCGGCATGGCGCTCCTGGGTGTTGATGTCGAGCAGGCTGTCGATCTTCGTCACGCGTGCCGCCACCTGGCGGGTGGTGTGCTTGAGCCAGTACTTGCGGCGCAAGTCCAGCGGTTCTTCCGACAGCCAGCAGATGTCCGCCTCCACGGTCTTGAGCAGCGTGGCGGGCCGCTCGGCCGATGCCAGCATGTCGCCGCGGCTGATGTCCAGGTATTCGTTCAGCAGCAGCGTGACCGACTGGCCCACGGCCGCGCTCTGCAGCGAGCCGTCCAGCGTGACGATGTCCTTCACGGTCGCGCTCTGGCCGCCCGGCTGCACCACCAGCTTGTCGCCGATGCTGACCTTGCCGGCCTCGATGCGGCCCATGTAGCCGCGGAAGTCGTTGGCCTGGTGGCCATCGTGGCGCGCCACCAGCTGCACCGGGAAGCGCAGCGGATCGTCGTGCGACTCGTCATACACGGTCAGCGATTCCAGCAGCTCGATCAGGGTCGGGCCCTGGTACCAGGACAGCTTCTCGCCGCGGGTCACCACGTTGTCGCCGGCCAGCGCCGACAGCGGGATCGGACGGATGTCCTTCAGGCCCAGCTGCTGCGCAAAGGCCTGGTAGGCGGCGACGATGCGGTCGTACACGGTCTGGTCGTAGTCCACCAGGTCCATCTTGTTGACCGCCACCACGACGTGCTGGATCTGCAGCAGTTTCGCGATCGTCGAGTGGCGTTTGGTTTGCGTGAGCAGGTCGACGCCGCCGTCTTCGCGCAGCGTGACTTTCGACACGTCGATCAGGATGATGACGGCGTCGGCGGTCGATGCGCCCGTGACCATATTGCGCGTGTACTGCTCGTGGCCCGGCGTATCGGCAATGATGAACTTGCGCTTGGGCGTGGCGAAGTAGCGGTAGGCCACGTCGATCGTGATGCCCTGTTCGCGCTCGGCTTCCAGGCCGTCGGTCAAGAGCGACAGGTCGATGGTGTCGCCCACGGTGCGCTTGTGGCGCGAACGCGATACCGCATCCAGCTGGTCGGCGAAGATGCCCTTGCTGTCGAACAGCAGGCGGCCGATCAGGGTGCTCTTGCCATCGTCCACCGAGCCGGCGGTAATGAAGCGCAACAGGCCGCGCTCGGTCTGTTGCGATGGGCTTTGCGCGGCTTGCGCTGCTTGTGCTACCGGGGCGTTCATCAGAAATATCCTTCTTTCTTGCGTTTTTCCATCGAGGCTTCCGAGGTCTGGTCGTCCATGCGGGTGGCGCCGCGCTCGGTGACCTGGGTCACGGCGGTCTCGGCGATGATCGCGTCCACCGTGGCGGCGTCGGAGGCGACCGGGCAGGTGCAGGAGATGTCGCCCACGGTGCGGAAGCGCACGATGCGCCTCTCCACCTGCTCGCCTTCGCGGGGCGGGGTCAGGTCGGTCAGCGGCACCAGCAGGCCGTTGCGCGGGATCACCTGGCGCTCGTGCGCGAAGTAGATCGGCGGCAGTTCCAGCTTCTCGCGGGCGATGTATTGCCAGACGTCGAGCTCGGTCCAGTTCGAGATCGGGAAGACCCGCATGTTCTCGCCGGGATGGACGCGGGTGTTATACAGGTCCCATAGTTCCGGCCGCTGGGCCTTGGGATTCCACTGGCCGAACTCGTCGCGGAAGGAAAAGATGCGCTCCTTGGCGCGTGCCTTTTCCTCGTCGCGGCGGGCGCCGCCGATGCAGGCGTCGAACTTGTATTTCTCGATGGTTTCCAAGAGCGTCACCGCCTGCGCCGCATTGCGCGAGTCGGTCTGCGGGTTGCGCAGGCGCACGGTGCCGCGCTTGATCGAATCTTCCACGGAGCCGACGATCAGGCGCTCGCCCAGTTCGGCCACCCGCTTGTCGCGGAAGGTGATGACTTCCTCGAAGTTGTGGCCGGTGTCGATATGCACCAGCGGGAACGGGAAGCGGCCGGGGCGGAACGCCTTTTCGGCGATGCGCAGCAGCACGACCGAGTCCTTGCCGCCCGAGAACAGCAGCGCCGGGTTGCTGCACTCTGCCGCGACTTCGCGCATGATGTGGATCGCTTCGGACTCCAGCCAGTCCAGGTGGCGGTTGGCCGCGGCGTCGGTCAGGAAATGTTCGACTGCTGTGTTCATGATGGTGGTCCTACTGTTGTTCAACGTTGTACTGCGTTATGCGATTTGCTTGATGCGGATAAGCTTGCCGTCGACCACGTGCAGTCCGCACTCCTTGGACTCCGGGTTTTCCCACCACCAGCGGCCGGCGCGCACATCCTCGCCGGGCGCGATGGCGCGGGTGCAGGGCTCGCAGCCGATCGACGGGTAGCCGCGGTCATGCAGCGGGTTATACGGCACGTCGTTGCTGCGGATGTAGTGCCATACATCCTCTTCCGACCAGTCGGCCAGCGGATTGAATTTCACCATGCCGTGCGCCACGTCGTCTTCCTGCACATGCAGCTCGGAGCGGGTGGCCGACTGCGCGCGGCGCTGGCCGGTGACCCAGGCCCTGTTGCCGGCCAGGGCCCGGTTCAGCGGATCGACCTTGCGGATGCGGCAGCATTCCTTGCGCATGTCCACGCTGTCGTAGAAGGCGTTCAGGCCGTTCTGCTGCACGTAGGCATCGACCGCAGCAGGGTCCGGCCGGTAGGCCTCCACTTCATAGCCATAGACTTCACGGATGCGGTCCAGCATGCCGAGGGTTTCCGCATGCAGCCGGCCGGTCTCCAGCGTGAAGATGCCGATCGGCAGCTTGGCGCGCAGGATCAGGTCGGTCAGCACCATGTCTTCCGCCGCGAGGCTGGACGCGAACACCGCGGGCGTGAAGTCGGCGGCGATGCGCGCCAGGGTCGCACGGGTGGCCGCGACCAGGCCGTCGTAGTCGGCGGAGATCATTTCTGCGCTGCCTCGGCTGCGCGGTCGGCGCGGCGGAACAGGGGCATCTTCTGGTCCCACGATGCCTGGTAGGCTTCCGAGAAATCGGTCAGGCCCTTCAGTGCATCCTCGATGCTGCGGTCCGGCCGCGTGGCGAAGGCATTGAAGCCCACGCGCTGCATGTAGAACAGCTGGTCGCGCAGCACGTCGCCGATGGCGCGCAGCTCGCCGGCAAAGCCCAGGCGGGCGCGCAGGTTGTAGGCAATGGAATAACCGCGGCCGTCGGCGAACTTGGGGAAGTCCACCGCGATCAGCGGCAGCGTTTCCACGTCTTCCTTCAGCGCTTCCGGCCGCTCGTCGCTGGCCAGCCAGACGGCCACGTCGCCGCGCGCCTTGAGCGCGTCGCGGCGCGCCTGCCATACGGCCAGCGGCACGATGACGCGGCCTTCGGGAATGGCGACCGATTCAGCGGTTTCGCCTTCTGCCAGCTTGACTACCTGCCAGTCGTCGGCAACGATCTGGCGGTCCTTGATGATGTCACGCATATGCGTCTTCTCCTGCGTTGTGGTGCGCCTTGATCGGGGTCGCGTACACGTATTCCTTGAATGGGGCCACGCCGATGCGGCGCACGGTGTCGATGAAGCGCTCGTCCTCGGTGCGCTCGCGCACATAGACTTCGAGGATGCGCTCGATCACGATGGGCATCTGGTGCGCCGAGAACGACGGTCCGATGATCTTGCCGATCGAGCTCTCGTTGCCCTGGGCGCCGCCGAGCGACACCTGGTACCACTCGGCGCCGTCCTTGTCCACGCCCAGGATGCCGATGTTGCCGACATGGTGGTGGCCGCAGGCATTGATGCAGCCCGAGATGTTGAGCTCGATGTCGCCGATGTCATGCTGGAAGTCGAGGTTGTCGAAGCGCTCGGCGATGGCCTGCGCGATTGGGATCGATTTCGCATTGGCCAGCGCGCAGAAGTCGCCGCCCGGGCAGCAGATGATGTCGGTCAGGAGGCCCAGGTTGGGCGTGGCTAGGCCATGCGCCTTGGCTTCCTGCCACAGCGCGAACAGCTCGCCCTGCTTGACGTCGGCCAGCACCAGGTTCTGCTCGTGGGTGGCGCGCAGTTCGCCGAAGCTGTAGCGGTCGGCCAGGTCGGCCACGAAGTCCATCTGCTCGGCCGAGATGTCGCCCGGCGGAATGCCGGTCTTCTTCAGCGACAGGGTGACGATGGCATAGCCCGGAACGCGATGCGGCTTCACATTGCGGTTGATCCAGCTGGCGAAGGCCTTGTTCTCTTCCTGCTGCGCGGCCAGCGCGGCGCCGCCGTCTTCCAGCGTTTCATAGGCGGGCGGCGCGAAGTAGGCGGCCACGCGGTTGAATTCCTGGTCGGTCAGGGTGCTCGGGCCCTCTTTGATGTCGGTCCATTCCGCTTCGACCTGGCGCGCGAATTCCTCGGCGCCGATGGCCTTGACCAAAATCTTGATGCGGGCCTTGTAGATGTTGTCGCGGCGGCCGTACTGGTTGTAGACCCGCATGATCGCTTCGGTATAGGTCAGCAGGTGGTCGCGCGGCAGGAATTCGCGGATCACGCTGCCCAGGATGGGCGTGCGGCCCATGCCGCCGCCGACCATCACACGGAAGCCCACTTCGCCGGCCTCGTTCTTCACCACGGTGAAGGCCAGGTCATGCACGGCGGTGGCGGCGCGGTCCTCGACGGAACCGTTGAAGGCGATCTTGAACTTGCGCGGCAGGTAGGCGAATTCCGGGTGGAAGGTGCTCCACTGGCGCATGATTTCCGCATAGGGGCGCGGGTCGACGATCTCGTCGGCGGCCACGCCGCAGTATTCGTCGGTGGTGATGTTGCGGATGCAGTTGCCCGAGGTCTGGATCGCATGCATCTCGACCGATGCCAGCTTTTCCAGGATCTCGGGGGTTTCCTCCAGGTTGATCCAGTTGTACTGGATGTTCTGGCGGGTGGTGAAATGGCCGTAGCCGCGATCGTGCTTCCTGGCGATCTCGGCAAACATGCGCATCTGCTTCGAGGCCAGCAGGCCGTAGGGCACGGCCACGCGCAGCATGTAGGCATGGCGTTGCAGGTAGAGGCCGTTCTGCAGGCGCAGCGGGCGGAATTCATCCTCGGCCAGCTCGCCGGACAGGCGACGCCGCACCTGGTCACGGTATTGCGCGATGCGTTCCTTGACGATCTGGAAGTCGTATTGGTCGTAGCGATACATGGTCTATCCTTAATGAGGGCGTCGTTCAGAGCACCAGTTTGGCTGCTACCCCGGTCAGCGTCACGGCCAGCAGGCCGCGCAACGCACGTTCCGGCACCGCACGCGCCGCCAGCGAACCCAGGGTGATCCCGGGCACCGAACCCAAGAGCAGCATGACGAGCAGTTCCCAGTTGATGGACCCGAGCCACCAGTGGCCGATGGCGGCAATGGCGGTCAGTGGTACGGCGTAGGCGATATCGGTACCGGCGATTTCGGCGGGCTTCAAGCGCGGATACAGCAGAACCAGCAGAGTGGCGCCGACAGCTCCGGCGCCAATGGACGATATTGTAACCAATGTGCCGAGTACCGCACCGGACACGATGGTGGCGGCCACCAGCGCATTGCCCTGCAATTGCCGGCCCGGATGGGCATTCATCCAGTTCTGCATGCGGGTACGGAACAGTATCGCCACCACGGTCAGCAATACCGACACGGCGATGGAGTAACGGATGAACTGGCCGATTTCCTCGTTGAGCGTGCCGAAATGTTTCAGGCCCAGAGTGGCCAGCAGCGCGGCCGGCAGCGCGCCCAGGCACAGGCGCTTGACGATGTTCCAGTGGATATTGCCGTGATAACGGTGGGCAAACGTGCCGGCGGTCTTGGTGGCGGAAGCAAACGCCAGGTCGGTGCCCACCGCGACGGCCGGATTGATGCCGAACAGCAAGGTCAGCAGGGGCGTCATCAGCGAGCCGCCGCCGACGCCTGTCAGCCCGACCAGCAGTCCCACCGCAAATCCCGATCCTACATACGTTAAAGTCATAAGCCCCCGCACAAACGAGCCGGAATCGTAATAAACTTCCCGCTTATGCACAACGACATAGTATTTATTTGCTTATATGCATATGCGTAATATGCATTTCGGCATTCACCCTGACTTCCAGCTCCCATGAATCTTCATCAATTGCGCTTCGTCCGCGAGGCGGTCCGCCAGAATTTCAATCTGACCGAGGCGGCCAAGGCCCTGTTTACCTCCCAGCCCGGCGTCTCCAAGGCCATCATCGAACTGGAGGAAGAGTTGGGCGTGGACATTTTCACGCGGCACGGCAAGCGCATCCGCGGGCTCACAGAGCCGGGCCGGGCGGTGCTGAAGTCGGTGGAAATGGTCATGCAGGAAATCGAGAGCTTGAAGCGCATCGGCAAGGAATTCGCGGCGCAGGACAGCGGCAGCTTCACCATTGCCACCACCCATACCCAGGCCCGCTATTCGCTGCCGCGCGTGGTGCAGCAGTTCGCCCAGAAGTTTCCCAAGGTCAGGCTGTCGCTGCTGCAGGGCAACCCGCGCCAGGTTGCCGAGATGGTGCTGAACGACCAGGCCGACCTGGCGATTGCCACCGAGGCGATCGCCGATGTCGACGGCCTGATTTCGCTGCCGTGCTACCAGTGGGAGCACCTGGTGGTGGTGCCGCCGGAACATGCGCTGCTGCGCGCCAAGCCGCTGACGCTGGAGGAGATCGCCACTTATCCGCTGATTACCTACGATGCCGCGTTCGCCGGCCGCAACAAGATCGACCATGCCTTCGCGCTGCGCTCGCTGAAGCCCGACATCCTGCTGGAGGCGATCGACGCCGACGTTATCAAGACCTATGTCGAGCTGGGTATGGGCGTGGGCATCATCGCCGGCATGGCCTTCGACCCGGAGCGCGACCGCAACCTGCGCGCCATCTCGGCCGGGCACCTGTTCGGCAGCAATGTGTCGCGGGTGGCGATGAAGCAGGGCGCCTACCTGCGCAGCTACGTGTACACCTTCATCGAACTGATGACGCCCACCATCAACCGCAAGCTGATCGACCAGGTGATCAGCGGCGAGCAGACGATGTATGAATTGTGATGCGGCCTGGCGTGGCCGGCGGCGTTGCGGCAAGGCCCGCCGGCCGGAGGCTTGCCGCTATAATGCCGGGCTACTTTTGACCACCATTCCACGCCCCTGCACATGAAGCTAGCCACCCTGAAGGACGGCACCCGCGACGGCCAGCTGGCGGTCGTTTCGCGCGACCTCAAGACCGTTGCCATTGCCGACGCCATTGCGCCCACGCTGCAGCGCGCGCTCGACGACTGGCAGTTCATGGCGCCGCAGCTGATCGAACTGTATGAGCAGCTCAATGCCGGCCGCGCGCCGCGCGCCTTCGATTTCGATGCCCGCAACTGCATGGCGCCGCTGCCGCGGGCCTACCAGTGGGCCGATGGCTCGTCCTATGTGAACCATGTGGAGCTGGTGCGCCGGGCGCGCGCGGCGCAGATGCCGGAATCCTTCTGGCACGACCCGCTGATGTACCAGGGCGGCTCCGACGACTTCATCGGCCCGACCGACGACATCGTCGTCATGTCGGAAGACTGGGGCATCGACTTCGAGGGCGAGGTGGCGGTGGTCACCGACGACGTGGCCATGGGCGCCTCGCCCGAGCAGGCCGCCGGCCATATCCGGCTGCTGATGCTGGTCAACGACGTGTCGCTGCGCAACCTGATCCCGGCCGAACTGGCCAAGGGCTTCGGCTTCCTGCAGTCCAAGCCGGCGACCGCGTTCTCGCCGGTGGCGGTCACACCCGACGAACTCGGCCCGGCGTGGCGCGACGGCCGCCTCCACCTGCCGCTGCGCGCAACCTGGAACAACAATCTGGTCGGCCAGCCCAACGCCGGCGACGACATGGTGTTTGGCTTCCCGCAACTCGTCGCGCACCTGGCCAAAACGCGCAATGTGCGCGCCGGCAGCATCGTCGGCTCGGGCACGGTGTCGAACAAGGATGCGCGGCGCGGCTATACCTGCATCGCCGAAAAGCGTGCGCTGGAAATGATCGAGGGCGGCGAGCCGACCACGCCCTTCATGCGTTTCGGCGACAACATCCGCCTCGACATGCGCGATGCCGACGGCAGGTCCATTTTCGGCGCCATCGACCAGAAAGTGGTGCAGGGCGAGCCGCCGGTCAGCCGCTGAATCCTCATTCGACACAACAACAACAGGAACAACCATGCAATCCAAACTCTTCCGCTGGTTCGCCGGCATGTCCTGCATTTCGCTGTCCGTGCTGATGGCCCAATCCGCCCATGCGCAGATCAAGGTGGGCGTCACGATTTCCACCACCGGCCCGGCGGCCGCGATCGGCGCGCCGACCCGCAATGCGATGCTGCTGTGGCCCAAGGAAGTGGCGGGCCAGAAGGTCGAATACATCATCCTCGACGATGCGTCCGACACCACCAACGCGGTGCGCAACCTGCGCAAGCTGACCACCGAGGAAAAGGTCGACATCGTGGTCGGCCCCAACACCACGCCGAATGCGCTGGCGATGCTGGACGCGCTGGCCGAGTCGCAGACGCCGATGGTGGCGCTGGCGGCGTCGGCATCCATCGTCGAGCCGCAGGACGCGCGCCGCGCCTGGGCCTTCAAGATGCCGCAGAACGACACCCACATGACCACCATCCTGACCCAGCACATGGCTGACAACGGCGTGAAGACGGTGGCCTTCATCGGCTTCGCCGACGCCTATGGCGAAGGCTGGTGGCGCGAGTTCTCCAAGCTGGCCGAACTGCGCAAGCTGCAGATCGTGGCCAACGAGCGCTTCGCCCGCACCGATACCAGCGTCACCGGCCAGGTACTGAAGATCATGGCCGCCAAGCCGGATGCCGTGCTGGTGGCCGGCTCGGCGACGCCGGCGGTGCTGCCGCAGAAGACGCTGGTGGAGCGCGGCTACAAGGGCCGCATCTACCAGACCCATGGCATCGCGACGCTGGAATTCCTGAAGGTGGGCGGCAAGGACGTGGAAGGCACCTTCTTCCCGACCGGCCCGGCGGTGGTGGCCAAGCAGCTGCCGGAAAACAACCCGGTGAAGAAGGTGGCGATGGATTTCACCCGCCGTTATGAAGCGGCTTATGGCGAAGGCACCGTGACCCAGTTCGCGGCGGACGCCTGGGGCGCCTGGATGCTCATCGCCCATGCCGTGCCCCAGGCGCTCAAGAGCGCCAAGCCGGGCACCTCCGAATTCCGCGCCGCGCTGCGCGCCGCGCTGGAAAACACCCGCGAGCTGACCGTGCCGCAGGGCGTGATCAACATGAATGCCCGCGACCATGTCGGCCTGGACCAGCGCTCGCGGGTGATGGGCCGCATCCAGGGCGGGCGCTTCACCTACGCGTACGGCGGCTAGACGCACAAGGCCTGCCGCCGACTGTCGTCAACGGGATCAGGCGGCGCGCAGGCCGTCCAGCAGCTTCACCGTGGCGTCGAACAGCGGGTCGCCCGGGGCGGCAAGGGCGTCGCAGATGGTCAGGTGATTGCGGTCGGGCAGCGCCACGTCCGCCGTCAGCCTGTCCTTCCAGACCGACCCGATCAGCGCGTTCTGGCGCTTGAACTCCTCCGATTCCAGCCCGCCCACGGCGGTCACGAAAGGCGCGTCGGCCGCCTGCGGCATGAATGCCGGCGACAGCGGCCCGATGTGTTCCGTCTTCAGCTTCAGATCCACATTCACATAATCGGCATGCTGCACCGGGGTCAGGTCGTACAGGCCCGACAGCAGCACGCCGCCGCGCACCAGGTCGGCCGGCAGGTCGTCGGCGAAGCGCGGCCAC
>Ga0308161_1001541_pt1 | contig 27316 bp, 34 predicted proteins | sample PhyFR2_FD_201034 | JGI IMG/M metagenome (GOLD analysis project Ga0308161, IMG submission 201034) | Phyllosphere microbial communities from UC Gill Tract Community Farm, Albany, California, United States - DLSLF.R2 | ecosystem: Host-associated > Plants > Phyllosphere > Unclassified | place: USA...
CTGCCCAGGGGCGTACTTAAGATGTCCGCGATGGACTGTCGCAAATGCTCGATGCCGGATATGGGTTGCCCGGTGTGGCGATCCATTCCGATCATCTGGCTTAGCCCTCCTGGGCGGCGTATTCGCTATTAGCCTTCAGAAAGGCCACAGCCTCTTTATCGGACTCCGGCACCACCACCAGGTGCTTGGCCACCGGGTAAGTACGATCGGTGTCAGGCACAACCAGCGTGCGCGACGTGTAGACCAGATCGCGGAACGTCAACGACGCTTGCGCGGCCGGGGGTTGTTCTTCGGTTTCGGGCTTCTCGATGGTCTTGGCCATGATTTCTCCAGGCATGAAAAAGCCCGCACGCGGCGGGCTGTAGATGACTTTGGTTAGTGCTTGTGGTGGTTGTCGCTATTACCGGCCGCCAGGATATCGGCGGCGCCGGTGATGCTCTGCGTTACGTGTAACGGGCCGTCGATCTCTACCGCACCGATCAACGCTATCTGAGGCGATTTAATCGCCGCACAACCGGGCGACAAGTCGAACTCGGTACCGCCCACCGTCGCATTCACCGCGTTATCCGTAACGGTGACTACCGTACTGCCGACTTTGATGGTGACTGTACCGGTGGGCAGCGTGATGGTGTACGTTTTGGCCTTCCAGTCGTAAACCAGGGAGCCGCCATCGTCAAAACGCCAGACCTCGACATGATCGCGGTTATCGGGTGGGCCGCCGGCATTGCCGTACAACCCCGGGATAAACGTGCCCATGCCCGCCTGGCCGCTGGGATTGAACAACACCCCCTGCTCGCCCAGGCTTGGCGCGCGCCAGTGCCGCGCCTTGCCGGCAGCCAGGCTGTGCCAGCGCACCCATGCGCTCGTCCATTCACCATTACTGACACGCACCGCAGGAGCCGCCAGATCCACACCTACCACCACGCAGGGCATCAGCATGGCGGCAATCATGCGGTCATGTTCCGCACTGGCGTAACTCACTGAATGTCCTCGGGGCTCACCGGCCCGTCACCCGGCTCAATGCTGATGACCAACGAACCCGGAGGCTCATCCGGCCAAGGCCATTCCTCAACGCCCAGGTAAACCGTCTGATCCCACTCCACCAGCCAGACGAAGTAGCCATCCAGTTCGGGTTTTGTCCAGTCCTGGGTGGAGCGCACGAACTGCGCGCAGGCAACCTCCAAGCCCCAGTTCTGCCCACGCAGAAGCACCGCCAGTTGTGAGGCCAGTTGCACGGCCTGACGTTGCGGATCCTCGCTGATCGAATCGACAATGATCCGCGCCTCGAACTTGCAGGTCAGCGAGGTTTCACCGGTACCGATATCCGGCGCCGGTTCCATCTCGGCCATTTCCAGTAACACCACCGGCGTAGGAATGCTGGTGTCTGCCGACAGATCCGGCCAGAACGACGCGCCCCGAATGCCCGGCAATTGCTCCTGCAGGTGCTGCTCGATGGCGTCATACAGACGGTCGAGGCTGAAAGGCTGATCAGACACGGGCAGTCCCCTTGAGGTACTTCTGCAGTTCAAAGTTGAGTTCTTGCTTGAGGATCTCCAGCAAGCGTTCATCGGCACGTTTCACCCAGCTTTCGAAGTGGGGTCGCACCTGGTCCAACGAGACTTTGGCTTTCGCTAGCGGGAAGCGGTTGTCGCTTTCCACAACGAAACCCGAGCTGCGCCGGCCTTGCGTGCTACCGGGGTAGTCCGTGGCGTTGAAGTGCTTGCTCGACGTGCGTATCCAGATGTCAGGGCTGCTGCCATACACCTGCTTGAAGAACGCCCCCTGGTACCGCCGCCCCGCCACCGAGACACTGGTGCGGGATTGCCGAGGCCGTCCGATGCGGCTGGCCTCGATGGCGTTGACCCCAAACCACAACTTGCCGCGCATCGCCCCACCGCTGACCGGATAAGCACGCAAGCGTTGCCGGACGGTGCCGATGGCGATCCGCTCCTGCTTGCCTACCGCCCGTGCAATGTGGGTACGCAGCCAGCCCAACGTCTTGTTGATTGCTCGACGCTGAGCCGCCGCCGCTGCCTTGGGCACCAGTTGGCCAAACTCGCGCAAGGCCTGGGAATGCACCGCCGACGGCAGGATATTGATCATCCCGCTGTCGCGGTTTTGCTGCACATGGCTGCCGACGCTCATGGTCGCTTCCTCAAGATCAGGGCAACCAAGCCATCGCCGCCGGGCTCCAGTTGCAGCAGGTCGTAGTCGCCGCCGCCATCCAGGGTCGGCAGGTCGATGGTGACCCGCAGCCCCTTGCTCAGTCCGTCCGAATCCTTCACGCGGATCTCAAAGCGAGGTTCGCGTAAGCCGGTGTGGACCTTGCCGAACTGCGGTTGCTTCCACGGCGCCGCGAACATGCCCAGCACGGGCTCAGCGCGGCCTTCGATCAGGGCGCTGTCGCCCAAGGTCTCGAACACCACGTCGTCGATGTCGTCGATCAGATCGCGGAAGGCCACGGTTAAAGTTCCAGCAGGATCTGCGCCAGGGGCCGCGTGCACAGGTGCAACGGGTTGGACTGGGCTTCACCGGCCACGCCCTTGTTGAACGGCAGCGGCTCGATCTTGCTGTAGTACGGGATGCCCTGGGTGTTGACCGTTTCCATGTAGTCGGCCGGTGCGAAGGACGAGATGTACAGATCCGGGACGCCTTCGGGGATCAACAGGGCCTTGTCGTCGTGGACGAACGAAACACCGGCCACCTTGCCACGATAACGCTCCCAGACGATCCCGCCGAACTCGAAGCTTTCACGGGCATCGCCACGCAGGGACGCGGCTTGCATAGTGTTGAGGTAAGTCTCTTTGACCGACCGGTGAACGATCAGCTTGTTCCAGAAGTTCTTGCCGCAGAAGGCGCGGGAGCCGGTGCTGGTGATACTGCCCAGGGCTTCCTCTTGCATATCGAGAGCTTCACCGGCACGGACACGCAACTCAGTGTCCGGGTTTCCCAGGCCCATCGGCAGCTTTTTGCGATTGACGCCAAACGTCTTGTAGATATCCAGCAGCGAGGTCTTGCCGTCCGCGTCCAGGATCTGCCCGTTCAGGGCACCCATGCGCTGGAATTCGTGCGTGGCATCCAACTGGCGGCGAGCCTTCGCCAGGCGTTTGTTGACCACATCTTGCACCGACTGCAACTCGGTGCGAGTGCCGAAGGCGCGGATACCCTGGATCTCATCGGCCTTGATGGTGAAGCGTTCCGGCAGGTGCACGGTGTTGAATGGGATCAACTGACGCTTGGTCCCGCCGACCACCAGGCCCGAGGTGCCACGCTCCCCCGCCGGCACCAGGGCCAGCGTGTCACCGTCCTTCTCGATCTGCACGGTGATCGTGCTGATGCCCTCTTCGCGAAACAGACCCAAGCTACTGATGCGGCCCGGCAGGTATTCCTGTTCATTGATTGCAGCGGTCAGCGAGGAGACGCTGAACGCATCGTCTTCAAAAATGGCGATATCGGCCATGGGGGTACTCTCCAGAAACGAAAAATCCCGCACTCGGCGGGATGGATAAATAGGGGGAGCGTCTTAGCGGACGATCAGGAAATGGGCGGCCAGAGCCTTTTCGGCGGCGGGATCAAGCCCCGTCAGATGCGCTTCGCTGACCTCGGCCAGCCGCACTACCGCACGACCGCGCCGGACGACGTCCGATTGTCCCAGCGGCCCGTAAAGAATCGCGATGGCATTTTCAGTGCCGTCCTCGGCCGTTGGCTGATAGGGCGCAAACTCGCCGCTGACCGTAATCAGGCCGAGGATCTGACCCGGCTCCAGGGCAGCCCCAGCGGCGACGTTGATCGCTTCACGGGAAATATTGCCGGCGCCTTCGGACAGCAGAAACTCGCCCGCGTGCATCGATTCCAGTTTGATGGTCATGCTCTTACTCCTTTCGAGGTTCCGTTCTGTGCTACCTGACGGGCCGCCCAAACTGCGTGGGTGTCGACCTGTTTGGGCTTGATCGTTGGGGCTGGGTCATCGTCCAGCGGCAGGCTGTTGTTGATTTCGAAGCCGCCGCCACTGCCGACCAGCTTGTCGAAGAGACGCGCACGAACTGCAGCTTCGTCCAAGCCGGCCGTAATAAATTCGCCAGTCAGCTCTGGCAGTCGGGCGGCGACACAAAGACCGTGCAACGCTTTTGCCTTGATCAGTGCCGCCTGGATCACCGCTTCGCTTTCGAGCTTGGTGGCAGCCAGCAGCGGTTCCACCAGGTTGCTGATGCCTGCTGCTGCACAGCCTTGCGTGACCATCAGCGCCAGTTTCGCCGCGTCCAGTACCGGCGCCGGATCTAGTTCCGGTGGGTCGACTTCCGGCTCCTCATCTAACTGGGCGAGCAGCTCGGCAGGGGCGTGTTGGAAACGCTGCAACACACTGCCCTGTCCTAGACAGGCTTTGACCTTGAGGCCGTCGCCCACCTCGTCTGCCAGGCCCAGCGCCACCGCCTCGTTGGCCGTGAGCCAGGTCTCGGCATCGACCATTCGCCTCAGCTCAACTTCGTCGATGTCAGGCGCCTTGGATTTGTAAGCTGCGATGATCGCTTCCAGGCTCTGGTCCAGCGCATCAGCTACCTTACGCAAGTCCTCGGCGTCACCCGCCGCATAGGTCCATGGGTTGTGGATCATCAGCATGGCGTTTGCAGCGATCACCACCCTGTGAGCGCCACACACCGCGACACCGGCCGCGCTGGCAGCCAACGCATCAATGCGACCGGTGCAGCGCTCGCCCAGGCGCGACAGCGCGTTGTGGATCGCCAGACCATCGAACAACTCGCCGCCGATGCTGTTGAACGCCGCAATCACCGGGGACACGCCGTCATCCATGGCGCGCAGATCCTGCACAAACTGATTGGCAGTGACGCCCCAGGCGCCGATCTCCCCGTACACGAAGATCTCGATGCTGCGTAGATCGGCTTCTCCGCTGGCCTGGAAGGTGTACCAACTCTTGTCGGCGACTTTGACCTGCTTGCCAGCCTTGTCATAAACGCGGGGTTTGGTTTTTTTGCTCATGGTTGTTCCTTGTCATCGATCACCTCGATGGCTTCAAGGGTCGTGTAATTGAGGCCAAGGCCCGTGGCCCTGACGAGATCTGCAGCGTTTTCGGTATCGACCGTTTCCGCGTCATAGCCAGTTCGCAGCACCATCTCGCTGCGCGAGGCAAAGCCCGCCTGCACTTCCATCCGCCGCGCCTGTACGTCCTGTACCGGCTGGATGTAAGCCCAGCCTTGCGGTACCCAACGTGTGCGCAGGTATTCGCGACGGCGTTGCGCGTAGTCCTCCAGCACCAGGGCGCCGGACAGCACCGCCATGTCCATCCAGGCTGCCCGCACCGGGCGACACAATTGATGCACATACACGCCAAATTGCAGTTGCTCCAGGCGCCGCCGGAACTCGTTGAGCACTACCCGTAGCGCCCGGTCGTTGACCTCCCGCATATCGCCGGTGAGGATCTCGTAAGGCGTGCCCGACCCCGCCGCCGCAGCCATCAGCTGCTGCCGCATAAAGTCCGGGTAGTTGTTGCCGGCATCCGGTGGTTTGGAGAACTCCACCTCTTCACCTGGCCCCAGCTCCTGCATCGTGCCGGGCTCCAGGGCGACCATCGGCGTGAAGCCGTCGCGGTCGGTGGTCAGGAGTTGCCCGGTGACAGGGTCGCGTGGTTGTTGCCCCATGTCCGGCGCCGGTCGCTTGATGAAACCTGCGAACAGGTTCGCCACTTCCTGGCGGAAGAGCACCGCGTCATCGTAGTTGTCCAGGCTGCGCAGGCGCTTCAGCACTGGGGCCAGACGCGGCACGCCGCGCAGTTGCCCTGGTTCCATCGGTTCGAAGATATGCAGCACCTGAGCTGCCGGCACACGCACCAACTGGTTGTAGCCCGCGTTCAACGACGACGAATCGCGTGGGTGCGAGAGGTACATCCAATACGCCACACGCTTGCCGGCCGGGTTGAACTCGATCCCGGCACGAATGACGTTGCCGTTTTTGGCCGTCTCGAACTTGTCGTGAGGGACAAACTCAGGGGCAAGTGCCTGCAGTTGCAACGGCACCGCTAAACCTTCGCTCGGGCTGCGCGGCCGCAATCGGACGAAGCATTCTCCAGCGGTTTCAACGGTGCGCGCCACCAGGGCCTGCATGCCATAAAAATCGGTCAGCTCATCGGCGTCAGCCTCATCCACCCAGTCATCCCACAGCTGCTGTTTCAACTTGCGCAGCTCAGCATCATCTGTGGTCGGCCTGGGTGTTATGCCGGTGCCGATCAGGTTGCTGACGCGCTTGTCGATAACGTTGAAGGCATACGGGTCATTGCGCACCGCCGCCCGCGAACGAGCGCGCAGATTGCGCAGTGCCGGGGTGTTGATACTGTTGATGCCGTCGTCGGTGGCTTCCCAACTGGCCGAACGCCGGCCCTCCCCGGCGCCTTCGTAACTGGCCTTGATGTTCGACGGCAGCAAGAATCCATTACGGGTCAGCGTCGGATAATGTCGGGCCATTAGAGTCCTTTGCCTCCGTGGGTTAGCCGAACCACGCGAGAGCGCGGCCCGGCAGCGTTGGTCAGCGACGTGCGGATCTCGTCGCGGGCCTTGAGCAGTTCGTCGATGGAGCGGTACTCCACCGTGCGGTCGCTGTAGCGCACGGTCTTTTCACCGCGTGCGATGGCGCGCTCAATGGCTTCGAGGTGCTTCGGGGTAAACGACATATCAGCGTCTCTTCAGGTAACCGCTGGTGGAGCTGCGGCGTTGTGGGGGTGCGGCGGGTCGCGGTTGGGCGACGGGGGCAGCAAGCGGCGGTGCAGGTTGCGACTGACGCGCCGCAATCGGTGCCGGTGTTTCGTCAACATCGACGCGCTCGCCTTGCACGGGCTTGACGCCCAACACATCGTCGAACAAACCGGATTGCGCCAGCGCTTGGCGTACCCGCTCCCAGTCGTGTTCCTGGTACCGGTTGATGCCGAGGTAATGCGCCATCGCCAGGCAGTACACCATCAGGTCGAGCGCTTCGTTGCGCTCAGCCTTGCCCTTGACCCACTCGATACGCTTGTAGCCTTTGACGTATCGGGCGACCTTGCGCTCGGCAACGCACTGAGCGAAGAATTCGTCCGGCAAGTCGTTGGCAAAGTGCAGCGAACCAGGGCCGTCCTCGAAGGCGTAGCGGTTGTAGATCCAGTCCTTCGCGGTGTCGGTACCGACAAACCACAGCTCGGCGCCGCCGCGTTCGGTCTGGCCCTTCCATGTCACGTCAACCATGGAAGGCCGCTGAGCGATCACTGGCTTGCCGGGCTTGCTCGCGCCCTTGATCGCGAAAATGTTGCGCCAGCGCCGCACGCGGCAGAACTGATAAACCTCATCGGTGTGGTGACCGCCGGAGTCGACGCCCGTCGCCAGAATCGCCAAGGCAACGCCACAGGGATGCCGGTAACGAACCTTGAGTTTTTCGTCCAGCACCGCCCAGGTGCGCTCATCGGCGGGGTCGCCCCAGATCACCTGGTGATCGACCACCCAGCGTTCCATCCCAACACCGAAGCCCATCACCATCAGCTCCAGGCGATTGGCCTGGACATCGACAGCGCCAGTCAGCATCAGGACGCCCACCGGCATGCTTCCGAGGGTGTAGGTCTCCAGCCGTGCCCGAGCGACCAGCACTTCGGCCTTGGTCTGCTCTTGCGCGCTGTCCCAAACCTTGGCGAGACGGGTGTTGTAGAACACCTGCATCAGGCCCATGTCGCCTTTAGACTGGGCCTTCTTGGCGTCTTCGAACTCCTCGGCCAGTGAGGGCCAATCCTTCCAGCCAATCGGCGAGTAAAGCGCGTTGAGGTGGAAACCCACCGTCTTGCCATCGCCGTTGCCATGGGCACGCCATTCGCCACGGGCGAGCATGTCGGTCTTGTGATGCTCCTCGATCAGGACGTCACATTCAGGCGCCGCGCACTGGTAGTGAACCGTGCTGTAGTCCTTGCTGTAGAGCAACCGCTCCCATTCCAGCACCTGCATATGCCCACAGGTGGGGCATGGCACGTAGTAATAACGCTGGTCGCTGGACTCAAACAGGTCCGCGATCCGCGAGGCGCCCTTGATCGTCGGCGAGCTGGAGAAATAGATCTTCGCATTGCGGCCGAAGTTGGTCGCCCGTGTTTCGGCCAGCACGATGGGGTCGCCTTCCTGGCCCACATCGTTCTCCCAGCGGTCGACCTCATCGCCGTAGATGTAACGCGCCGACAGCTCGGACAAGTTGGCCGCAGAGCCCGCCGTGGTGACGTACAGGGCGCCGCCCTCGAAGTCCTTAGTGTCCATGGTGTTGCGCGTATCCCGTGAGCGGCTGGCCGCTACCCGCTTTGCCAGCTCTGGTGTTGCCTTGATCGTCTTGCTGATTCGCCCGGATACCCGCTTCGACAGGCCCAGGCTGGGCAGCAGCGCCAGGATGTTGGACGGTGCCATATGGATCAGGCCGCCCATCCAGTTCAGGGCGATCTGCGTTTTCATCAGCTGCGAAGCCACCATGGTGACCACACGCCGGCAAGGGTGAGCCGGTGAGAGGCAGCGCATGGGCTCGCGAGCGTAGGGCGTTCGCTCGGTGCGGTACTGGCCGGGCTCAGGGGCGCCCGTGTCTCGCGGGATGCGCATGTATTCGTCGGCCCACTCGTCGATCCAGAGGTCTGGGTCGGGGCGCAGTCCACGGAAATACGCCTCACGGAAGACCTTCTCACCGTCAGGGATTTCCGGGTGCATAGGTCAGCTCGAAGTCATTGCACGTTCAAGGTCAGATGAGGACATGCGTTCAGCCTCTTCCAGTGTTTTGCGCAGCGTCGCCGCCAGGTGTTTTTCGATGTCCCAAGGGTCGGTCATCGCGGACAGCTTGTGCGACAGCTGCGGTAGCTGGCCGAACAACTGGTCGCGCAGATGGCGTCCGGCGTTGTAAGCGCCCAGCTCGACTGCATCCCTGGCGACCAGGGAACCCTGTGCCTTGTGCAGTTCGATCTCAGCCAACTGCGCCAGGTTGTGTTCGCGCATGGCGCGAGCCTTCTGGAAGTCGTGGCCCTTGGCGCCACCGGTAATTGGCAGCTGCGGCGCAGCCGTGTTAGTCGGCTCGACCGTGGGAGACAGTTGGCTGTAAACGTCGCGCTGGATCCGATCCTGTTGGTGTCGAGCCGCGACGGCGGCCTTGCTGGGGTCGGCGGTGTCGAGGATCAGCGCTTCGGTTGCCAGCACGTCGACCTTCTTGCCATCCGACGAAAGCACCAGGCGGTTGTTATCTTTCAGCCAGGTGATGTAGCTCGGCGTCCTGCCGATGCGAGCCGCGAAAGCGCTTTTAGACAGGAACAGTGGATCCGTCATAAGCCCTCCTTTTCAACGGCTTTTCAATGGAAACCTTTCAATTTCAATGGATTGAATTTCAGTAAGCTGGCAGCCCACCCGCTAACGCTTTCCCGCGGGTTTCATGCCCCGTGTCCCTCGAATGCTCCCAGGGTCCCCGGCGACTTTTCGGTGCGCCATTTTGATGCAACCCTCTACAAGCCACGTATTTCGTGGCCTCCAGAGCATTAGACCTGCCCGCTGCCCGAGGGCGGCACATCGCACACGCCCAACCGCTTGGCGGCCCAGCGTTCGTACAGGCCAATGGCGACATCGGCGCCGGCCATCGCGGTGAGACAGCCAATGCTCCCCGCCGCCAGGACCGACATGCCCGATGCGTGCAACAACATCATGGTGGAGAGCCCGCAGACCACACAGGCCCCGGATCGAAGCAGCAAGCGGCGAACCAATGACCAGCCGCTTACCCCCGCTTTGTCGGCCCGCCATGCCTCGCCGGAAATACCGCCGATCAGGGATAGCAGGATCACCATCCAGATCGGCATCTCAATAAGCGCTTGCTGCTCGTTTGTCATCGCCCTACCCCATAAACGCAAAAACCCGGCGCAATGGCCGGGTCTAGTGTGGTGGTGTGTCCCGCTGCTCGCGGTCGCACCTATCGAAGATGACTACTTTTTACAGGTGGATTCCGGTGGCAGCAACCCTGTTTTAATGCCACCCGGTGAATGTCTGGTCTACGCCTAGGCAATGTCGGTGAATATCTTTATTTCGGCTTCCAGCGCCTTCGGCGCTGTCCTACCTGCCCCACTATTCAAAAGGGAGGTAGGACAGCTGGAGCCCTCTGAATTCGGGGCCTTGCCCTACTGCCCTACCTCTTGTAACTTTTTCTCGTGTAAAGAGAGAAAACTAAAAAAACGCATGCGCGCCAGCGGCGCGTGATGCGACGCGCTACGCTCATGTGTGCGTCGTGCGATATTAGGTAGGGAGGTAGGACAGGCCACGGAATGCGCGGCCTCCAGCAGTCCTACCTTGCAAACTTGAGGTAGGGCAAGGCCGGACAGTAGGACAGTTGTAGGCGCAAGTGTGCGAAAGGTCACGCAGCCTTCCCCATCAGCATGCCGGCAATATGCAGGTGCGCTTCGTGCAGGCGCTGATAGTAGGTATCGCGACTACACCCACAGTGGGTGTACTTCTGCGACAGGAAGCTATCGTGGTTGCAGTAGTGTTCACGCACGACGACCGACAGCTGCGGCGGCAAGTGCTTGTTGACGATGAGCTCGATGTCGGCCGATTCATCTAACAGTACCCGACTGCCACGCGTGCCGCGTATCAACTCCCCTTTGCACTCCATCAGCATGGCAATCATGTTGCCGCCACTTGGCCCACCAGAGCCTTCGGGCACTGGCGAATGCAGATCCTGCGCCCAGAGCTTGAGCATTTCATCGATTCGTTTAATCAAAGCAAGGCTCCTCATCCCGTTCGCTATCAACCTGCAGCGCTGATGTATTGCCCCAATGATCTGGCTTCTTGTAGGCATATGGCCGAATACCACTTTTGGGCAACGGCGGCAGTCGCACCTTTCGCCATCCGAGTCGATGCATGATCGCCCCGACACGCATCTGCTCAGGCTTGCCCCAGTGGCCATAATCGAGCTTCAACGCACCAGCCAAAATATCCTCGCCGCTTGCTGTCGCGCCGATCTGAGATTCTTCCAACCACTTGACGACCGGCCCTTCCCACTCATCCACGACAAAGCGCGATTCCTGCGCTTCGGCGAATAGTGGCGCCTCATCCCGATTGACCCACCAAATGTCACCGGACTGATAACAGAACATAGCTTCGGCCCAGAGCTGGTCGCGGACTTCGCGCAACTGTTCCAAATCGACCTTGGTACACGCGACAGGCCAGTAACGCCGGTTACCCGTGGCGTCTTTGAGATATTCGTCTTGGTTCGTCGTACCCACGAAAACACACTGGCGTGGCACGTCCATCGTTCTTCGGCCATAGCTCTCGCGATAGGTGTCAGTCGACGCAGAGAAGAACTGCTTCGCCTTGGTCGACTCAGCCTTGTTGAAACTGTCCAGCTCCCCCAGCTCAATGATCCACTTACCACGGATCGCCTGGAAGCCATCCTTATCGCCCAAGGCGAAAGGTGTATCCATAAACCAGGCACCGCCAAGCACAGACATTGCTGTTGATTTACCAGCGCCCTGTGCCCCTTCGAGGATCATCACCGAGTCAGCCTTACAACCTGGCTGCATCACGCGCCCGACCGCTGACACCATCCAGCGCTTACCAACCTTCGAACTGTAGTCAGTTGCTTCAACGCCCATGATGTCAGTCAACCAGGTAGCCAACCGTGGAACACGGTCCCATTCCAGACCATGGAGGTAATTGCGTACAGGATGAAAGGCATGATCATGAGCAACCACACTAACAGCTTCGATCACGCTGCTGGCCTTGACCCGAAGGTTGTACTGTTGTGCGAGCCACTTCATTACAAGCATGTCGTCGATATCTGCCCAGTCGCCGACACCGCCACCGTATGGGGCAGCACGTAACTTAACGATTTTTGAGCTGAACGCGCTGAAGCCGATAACTCCAGCCCAACGCTCATCGTTGCCAAGAATCAGCTCGACATTCTGCATGTGCGCTATCAAAGATCCGTTTTCGGTTCGGGCCAATTGATCCTTCCAACCACCAGCTGCAGGGGGCCTAACCACTGCTAGGACCTGACGGCGCACAGCCTCTAGGCCCTCTGCAATATGCAGGTCGTTGAAGTCGGTCCACTTGGTCTCGCGCTCACCGGAGAACACCGGAGCAACCACCTGACCACCAACGATCAGAGCGGCGTTGTTGGCCTTTTCTTCGCCAGGGTTCCAGGGATCACCGTTGGGGCGCTTGGTCTTCCAGTCGTCGTCGCGACAGATGATCAGCGGGCAACCGGGGAAACGTTCGCGCATGGCCTTGGAGACCGACAGCAAGTTGCCCGCGTCGAAGGCGACGGCGACAGCGAGCGAAGTCGCCATGTGCAGGCTTGCACCCGTGGCATAACCCTCACACACCAGCACCGGCTCACCCGGTTCAGGGTGCGGGCCGATCAAGTGGAAAGCGCCTTCCTTCGACATGCCGTAGGGCCAATACGCTTTGTCGCGCCCGGTGTCCTCTTGCTTCGCGGGGAAGATCACCTGCAGGCCGACGATCTGGTCGCGCACGTTGCACATGGGCACTAAAAATGCGCCTGTACGTGGCGCATAGCGAACCTTAAAGCCTACGATCTGCTTTCGATCCAGGTAGGCGCTCTTACCCTTTTCTGGCATGCGATGGAACAATGCCGATGCACGATTGGCCGCTCGACGTGACGCGTTGGCCGCGATCTCGGCAGCCTTGCGCTTTGCATCTTCCTGTCGAGCACGCATGACTTCGCGCTCTTCAGGGCTCATACGACCGGCCTTGACCTTGATCTTCTGGGTTTCGCCGGAGCGCCAGTCACCGAAGCTGCCGAAGATCAGCGTCTCATTCTTTTCGGTGCGGTGTTCGTGGATGACGTACCAGCCGTTTTTTTCCTTGCCCTTATCCTGGGTGGTTTTGCAGCGGGTGAGCTTTCCGAATACGAGGGGTTGAGCGGGTTCGAGACCGTAGTCTGCGAACTGATTGAGCACGTCATCGAGCATAACGGGAAGCCCTCAGATCATCAGCGGTTTTACACCCAATGCAGAGCGTGCAACCGGGCTGTGCCAAACGGCGCGCATCAGGAATAGGTTCGTCGCACTCATCACAGAACATCAGAGAGTGCAGTGCCGTGCTGGACATCAGCGCCAGGCGTGCAGCCACAGCTTGATCGATCCGTTCCTGCACCAGGTCATTTGCAAAGTCAGCGATATCAGCCACGTTCCACCCCGCGAGTCGTCTGGTTGACATAACGGGCGCGGTTGTACATGCCCAACAACCCCTGGATACCTCGAAATACCAACTGGCGAATTTCGGCCAGCTCGCCGTCATCGACCTTGCCGTCGCCAATGTGCTTGGCCCAGGTTTCGGACAAATCCGCAACCTGACGGAAGAACTGCGCGATCCCCGTGGTGAGGGTTTCAGGCATGTCGTTGGTATACGCCTCGGCCAGCTCCTGCCAGATCGTGTCACCGACAAGACCGTGCACAGCATCGAGAATGCGACGGTCCTTGGTCAGTTCGAGGATCTCGCCGAACTCCTGGACATTGACGGTGTGAGAGGGGTGGGTAGGAGACAACTTGTGCTGCAACGTGGTGGCATTGCGGCCGGTGGTGGCGGCGATTGCAGCGGCACCGCCGGGATAGTCCCGTGCGGCGTGGTACAGGGCTAATTCGAGCGTCAGGACTTCCCTTTGCGCTCGATCAACACAGCTTAAAGCTACTCGGCTCATGGCATTAATCCTACTAAGTTGCCAGTGCCCCGCGACATGCAGTGGTGTTACATTTGCCGCGTGGCTTGAAAGGGCCCAAACGCCGGCTAGATCTAGGGATCGAAACCGGCACCGTGCCGAGGCGAACAATCCGTTGCTCACCTCTGGCGCAACAGCTGCCTAATCTGTGGTGGAAAAGGCAGCAACCCAAGACATCAGTGTCTTGGCAGCGCGATAAAGGGAGGTGGTTTGCATGTGGTGTGCCCTCCTACCTTCGTCGCGACCCGACAGCACTGTGGTGGTGTGTGCCGGGAGGAACTGGGCGGCCCTTGGGTCGCCTTTTTTCTATGCTGCGTTTGGAATATCGGAATCGGGAGGAAAAACGTCATCAAGCGTGCAGGTAGCGCCTAGTTGATTCAACGCGGCAGTAATTGCACGGCACTCGCTCAAACCTGGCATCCGGTGACCAGACTCGTAGTTGCTCAAGCGTGCCTGGGTCCACCCGAGGACCTCACGTAGATCCCGTTGCTTGATCTGCGCCTCCTTACGGATGCAGCCGATTCGGTTCATGTACTCAGCTCCTTTTGACTTCGCACACTCTAAACACGATTCGTGATTATTTCAACACGATAAGTGAGAAAAAAACATTTCAATACGTGATAAAAAATCCCCATGGATACTTTAGGCTCCCGCATTCAGCGGCTCAGAAAACAGAAACGGCTCAGCCAAAAGAAGCTGGCTCAGGCTTGCGGCTGGGAATCTCAATCTCGGATCGGTAACTATGAGAGTGGTCTCAGAATGCCGAGTATTCCAGACCTTCAATTGCTGGCTCCTGCATTGGGCGTATCACTATCAGATTTGTTGGATGGCATTGAGGGTAGCCAGTTGATGGCATTGCAAGATACGCCGGCTGCCAACACGCCTCAGTTATGGGGCACAGAGAGCACCGCTATCAGGCATGCCGGCTCCATGAAGGAAGGAGTGGTAGCAGTGGTTGGATCCGCGAAACTGGGGGCTGATGGCTACTTTGAGGCTCTGGATTTCCCCACAGGTCATGGCGATGGATACCTTCACATTTACAGTGACGATCCCAATGCCTACGGACTTCGTGTGATGGGCGACAGCATGCATCCGCGTATAAAAAACGGAGAGTATGTACTGATCGAACCCAACAAAAACTACGTCACGGGGGACGAAGTCATGGTGCAAACCTTCGACGGCCGATCAATGATCAAAGAGTTCATCTACCTACGTGACGGTATCTTTCGGTTTGACAGCGTGAACCGTGATCACAGCCCTCTCCACCTTGATCAGAACGAAGTTTCCAAGGTTCATCTAGTAGGCGGGATCCTCAAATCATCACGTTTCACGCATGAGTAAAATAAAATAATCACGATACGTGTTGACACGTGAAACACACTGCGTGATATTTGCCTCACTCTTCCACCACAGAGCGAGGCAACACTATGCACACCACAGCCACCCTGCACGTCCACCCGGCCGCTGCTAACCCCTCCCGCATCTTCGAAATACGCCGACTGGCACAAGACTGCGGCTGCGCCTTCATCGCGTTCAAACCCAAACTGAAACAGCGCTCAGCGCCTGCCCCATTTGACCCAAATGGTGGAGGGCATGCGGCATGAGCCGGCTGAAACTCAGCAATCAGTCCAAACAACTTCTGGCGGCCCAAGTCCGCTTGACCGGTACCTTCCATCACGACCTCAAAACTGCAGCAGGGACGAACGTTCAAGCCACTGCGGAGTTCGACCAATGCACTTCGGCGATCCACCTGTCAGTCGCCATTAGCGGCACTCGCAACAGCATTACGCTGGATCGCAAGCACCGCAACAATGGCCGTAGAGCTGCTCGTTTTATCGAAGCGAGCGCGAATGGTGGGGTCGAATCACTTTCGCTGGATGGCGCGGACGAACATGAGCTGGTGACAGATACAGAGATCATGCTTCGCCATGCAGTGCGAACCGGGAAAGGTAGCTATTACCCAGGTATCGCCGGGATCGAAGATCTACGACTCATCGTCGCGTCAACGCAACGTGGCGCGATAGTCGCAACCCTCGAAACTGACGACGCAAGCGCTCAGATTCTACTGCCACGCGCCCCTCACGAAGCCTATGCCGTCCTGGTAGAGCATCTTGAGCGCTTCGTCGCTGGCCACCGCTTGGCAATGGCCGCCTAGGAGGACGATATGGAACGAAACCTCGAACAAACCGCCAAGTACTTCGGACTTACACGCCCCAAATTGATTGCTCTGATGCGCGAGAAAGGCCTGCTCAATGACCGCCGCCTTCCAGCCTTCCCCATTCGTGATCGCGAGTACCTGCGGATAAAGAACGGCAACTGGTACCACGAGACCGCGGGCATGCAATACAGCCAGTCGACCAAGGTCAGGCAAGCCGGCATTCCCTGGCTGGCCGAGCAACTAGGGCTCGAACTGCCAGCCATCCCGGCAGACAACCGTGACGTGGCCTAGGGAGTACGCCCGCCAGATCGTCGCCATGCGCACACGCGAGGAGCGCAACGCCGCGCTCCTCGAAGTGCCGGAGCATCTGCGGGAGCTGACTAAACGCCATTGCCTGAATGCCTGGAATCATCCTCAACGGAAGAAACCCAATGACTGCACACGCTGACCAACAGCCACTAAGACTGCTGCCCGCACCCGATCCGGTGACAGTCGAACTGCTGTACCGGACCTTTGGTGACGTTCTGATCCCGGTGGAAAAGTTGCGCGAACGGTACTTCCGGAACCTCAACGAAGGATCTTTTGCCGACGCAATTACCACAGGCCGAATTCAACTGCCCGTGACAACGCTGGTCAACAGCCGCAAGGCGCCGAAGTACGCTCATATCAAGCATGTGGCCTCGCTAATCGACATTCGCGCCTACAAGGCGGATGAAGATATGCCGCGACCAGAAGCCGTCGAAGACGAGGCGTGACATGTCACTGCTAGATCAATGCCGACACTGCGATACACCGTTGTCTGCCGAAGAACAGGCCAGCCGACTGTGTGATGAGTGCAGCTACTTTGCCGCCGACTATCAGCGCTACGACGCCCTCCGAGAGGAGGGTTACATGCCCTATCAGGCCAAGCTGATGTGTGGCCTGGCAGATCCACCATATCCAGACGACGAATAACCCAATCAATCGGCTGCCACCACCAGCCAAAGCACCACCAGGAGCACACCACATGACTGCAATTCAGATCTGCGCATTGATCAGCATCATTTTCGCAGCCGCGATCCTTTATTGGGTCGGTTATCGAGGCGGCCTCACAGACGGCAAAAATGATGGCTACGACGAAGGCTATTCCGATGGGTACGTCTCGGGCCGTGACGAATCTTCAGCCGCATACGCTGCCTCTCTCAAAGAGATGTCAGATCAATGCATGCGCACCGAACTCCTATTAAGCCGGGAACCGCAAGACCGTTACACCCTTTTGGCCATTGCCGAAAAGCTGAAGCTCGCCGCAGAAACCTTCCGCGCTATCAGATCCGAAAGCCAAGCAACTCAGGCGCTCGCCCTACGTGAAAAGGCACTGAATATGGCTGCGCTGATGGATCGCTGCGAGTTGAAGGGGGATGCAGCATGAGCCGAGCCACCCCTATGCTGCGCCTGACCCCCCAAGCCGCCGGCACACTGCAGCAGCAACACGCCAAGGCCACTAAGGAACTGCGCGCTCTGACTCGCTACAGCAAAGAGTTCGACCGTAAGTTGAAAGCCCTGATCGGCTATGAAGCTCTGCGCCAATTGCACAAGGCGACCGACAACGCCTTGCTGCTGGCCGACCTGGTGAGGGAAGCCGCATGAACTGGATCCTCACCTCCACCGGCAAGCGCTTCGACTTGTTCGAGCCTGACGCCGACATGATCGACCCACGGGACATCTCGCACGCGCTGGCCCACCTATGCCGATTCAACGGGCACACCCGCGAGTTCTACAGCGTGGCCCAACACAGCTGCATCGTCGCCGAGCTGGTGCCGGAAGAGCACAAGCTTGCGGCATTGCTCCACGACGCGACCGAGGCGTACCTGGGTGACATGACCCGCCCGCTCAAGCAGTGGATCTCTGCCTACCGGCACTTCGAGGATGTTATCTGGGAGCGTGTTTGCGAACGCTTTGACCTGGCTTTTGATCTTCCCGCCTGCGTACACCAGGCCGATTTGATTGCGCTGGCAACCGAACGCCGCGACCTCATGCCAACCGATCCGGCTATCTGGGATTGCTTGGTCGGCATCGACCCCATGGTTGAAACCATCCGCCCGTGGTCTGCCGCAGAAGCCCGGCTCACCTACCACCAGCGGCTGATGGACCAACTCGCAATTGAACATCGGAGGAAAGCGGCATGAAGAACCAACAGGATGACTTCCCTTCCCTGTCCGCTTTGCTCCGCGCTGCAGACAGCGTCGACACGCTAGAAACAAACAGCCTCTGCTGCGCAGCAGCAGGCATTATTGCCCCTCCCAGCGCCACTACCGAGGCACTTATACCCCACGAAAAGCTGCGCGGGGCAGCGCTCGCTGATGCAACGCTAAATGCTCAGAAATGCCCGCCCGCGCAGCCTGTCGTGGGGTATAAGCCCCTTCCGTGCAGTCAAGAAACTCCGGAGCTACCAACCGTCAAAGCAGTCCAGATTGACGAGCGCAACGAGTTCGAGAAGGTGTTTCCAGTACCTGAAGGTCTGCAATACTGCAAACAACGCGGGACGTACATTACGTCACGTAGTGCGTGTACATCCGACAAATTTTCCCGCGAGCATTACGCGTGTAGAGCGGGCTTCGTTGGATGGATGCGCCGATATTGGAAGCGTGCCGTTTTGGATGCTCCGAGACCTAGTCACGACCATCTGGAGATGAAGACACGCACGGAGGGAGCATGAACACTCTTTTTTTACTTATGGCCCAATACAATGGCCAAGCAGTCATCCCGCTCAGCCGTGTTTGCGCTGATTATATGTTCTTAACCGTCGAGAAATTTAAGCTGAAATGCTTGTCGGGTGAGATAGACATACCGATTGTTCGGCTGGGAGCGGAATCTCAAAAAGCCGCTCTAGGAGTACACCTAGCAGATTTAGCTAACTACATAGATCGTCAAAGAACAAAAGCAAAATCAGATCACGAAAAGCTAATGGGAAGATAATCACGAATATCTTATAAACAAGGGTATAGAGCCAAAAAACCCATACCCTTGTTTGATTAAAATTAGCCACGTGCTGCTAATAGTTCCTTCACTTTAACATGCTATTCTCTGGCCCAAGCGACATAGGAATCCACATCATAACGGGCAGACCTCATCAGGCTCACAGATGAAGTAAGCGCTTCTTCAAAAGCCTCGTCGCTTGCAAGGTGCATATCAACATCGACGATTTTCGAAATCGAATCAATGACCGACACACGACATTTGCTAACGGCCACTTCAGCATCTTCACTGTTTAAGTTAGCGCCTCCAGCAGCTAGACCAAAGGCATCTACAGCCTTTGTGGGCATTTTTGTGCACCAAAAACCAAAGGAAATCATGTCGCAAGTAGCAGCAGGATCAAGCAAGACATTGTAGCCAAACAGCTTCAACATCTTCGATTTGTATGCCGGCGTCTCAGCCGTCAAGGCACTCAAAACCCACTTGCCGATACCCGCGCTAACTAAATTATTAAAGGAAAAAGGATCCACCTTTGAGCGATCTATACGTCGATCAACCAAAACATCCTTACTAAAGATCTTCAGCTCATTACACTTATCATAGACTGCTTGATCGACATCAAAGATACCCTCCAAAACTTTTACAAAACGCTCAAAGGTCTCGGCATGCACCATATCTTTATTCGTTCGAGTGGTGATGAAAAACAACCAATCCTCGGTACGGTTATCCGCTTGATATCTTAACAACTCAAACAAAGCTTCGTAATAATTGTTCTGCTTCTCTTTAGGAGGAGACTCCAAAAAGCTACCACACAAATCAATATTAATAACATCATATGTAGGAGCTTGCTTAATGACATTCTGATAGGCAATTGAACTCTTATTTGACAGACGCTCCAAGTGATCTGGGTGAACATCTGACGAAGGATCAATATATTGAAGCCCACGCAATTCATCCAGCGATATGAGCTGATCCATCGTAGACTCTTTGTCCTCAGCTGCAATTGCATTCAAACCTGTAAACCTAATGCGTACTTCTTTATCTGCGCAAACAGCATATAGAGCTCTAACATCTAACAAATCTGGACCCGGCAGACTTAGGTACTCCAACGACCGAGCCTTACCTTTAAGATCAAGAGCATCAACTAAACTTACAATGACGCTATTCCATTGATTATTTCTTATATATTGCTTCCGAGGCTTGTGCCACGGCAAAAACTTCCTCTTCAAGGAAACTGTGCTATGGCTAACATCCTCATAGCCAAGGCCACCATCTAGCTCTTCCCCGCTATCCATGCTTATCATTTCTTAATATCCAAGAGAAAGATTTTACCAATGGCACTTATAAGCTTTTCCACTTCAGAAGGGTTTAGACTTGATAATAAACCATAAGACTCAAGAATATTGGCAACTGCGATGAGTTTCTCCTCATGCAACCCCATTCGCGCCTTCTCAGTACTAGTCGCTGACTTCACAGGTGAGAACACAACACCCCGGTCAATACTTAAAGTGCCAGGTTCGTCTAAAAGGGAAGGCTGTTCACCTTTCGCTGATGAAAAGAAGCGAACGGTCTTACTTTCTGTAAAACTTTCGACCACAGAGTTAATGCTTGCTTTAATCTCGTCAATTTTTTCTTGGTTTCTTACAGCAGCATCATCTTTACTCAGCGCTTTGTTCTTACTCATAAACTGACGAAGCGCGTTATGCATCCACTTTTTCAAGTACTGATAATGCGGATGCGAAATATTAAACGACTCACGATCAATATTTAGAGCCGAGTCTAACCCTTTTATAGCAAAGACTTCACCAGTGAGTTGCCTTAGCCGTGTTTGCTCTGATATCTGATAATCCATAAATGCGTGATCAAACAGAGTTCCATTCGCCCCATTTATACGAATCAGGGAACCATTGTGTTCTAGTGGAACAACTTTATGATTCCAGAGCATATAGTATTCAAATTCAAGCTCGCCCCCTCTGTAGCTTTCAGGAACACTATTCAAAGACGGATTAGCACCACCCACAAACATGAGCTGCCCTTTCAGCCTATCTGCATCACCAGCAATAGAAATAGGTCTGCGGAGTTCTATATCGTCAATAAATACTAAAAAAGGCAGTTCGCTTTCGGTACGCTTAGCGGAGAGGCCGAGCTTTGACTCCAGCGTTTCTACATCATTAAGCTCTACCTTTACCGCAGAACTTCCTCGCCCGCCATTACTAATAAGATAGACATCGACGTTGTCTGAAGCTCGCACATCGAAGGGATGCTTCTCAATATATTGAACGGGCACCGAAAGGCTGATAGACCATATCATTTTTAGATATGAGTCCAGACACTCCTTAAGCTTGACATTGCCACGTTTAGCGTCAACTGTCAGGAGAGAAACTTTAGAAACTAGTTTCTTGAATTTCTCTAATGGACTATCTTTCGGCGTCCAAGGAAGCTCAGCGATAGTAATAAGTCGCTCAGAATCGTCAGGATCCACTTCACCAATATGAAAATCTGGAATCCTTGGTAAATCTTTCAACTCGTCTTCGAGGTCAAACTCTACTTCATCCGCATCTTCGCCAGCTTGACGTTCAAATTGTATAGCATTCCAAAGCAGTTTGGATTGCAGGCTCTCCCGAACGAATGGGCGTACCTTTAATAGCGTAATTTCAGTCCCTGAAGACTCAATATCCTCAGCAGGGACATAAGTAATTTCAGCCGTACCTGTTACATACGTATCCTCATCAGCCTCAACTACGACTTCAGACTGAGGGCGAAGTATTATGTCGCAAACAAGGCGCTTATCTGCACCCTTAACCTTGGAAACTATTACAATATGATGAGTTATCTGTGAAACCGAAAATAAACCGATGCCCAACTTACCTATCAGTCGTCGACCATTAGGGCTTAAATTCTTATCAAATTCACTTGTTACATCATGATACTTACCATCTTTACTACGCTTTAAACTTCCACCGATATTACAAATAATATGCGCCAGAGTATTTTCGTCTAATCCATGGCCATTATCACGGACCACTATCTTCGAAAATCGCGGCGCATCGGTAAAAACTCTAACTTCAGTTGCATCAGCATCATAAGAGTTTGCAATCAACTCACGCAAAGCTGACGCTGGCTCCCTGTAAATACCATCGGTAATTCTGGCAAAGACCCGTTCGTTAGTTTTCAATGTCGCCACTACAGGCGCATCATAAAACTTCGTCTGCGACAATTGCCCCCGAAGGGCTATTTCCTCTTTGGAAAGTTTACTATTTTCGCTGATGTCTTCCATAACATATTTGCCCTACAATATTTGTTCCATAATAGATTGTGCTATTTTTTCCGCCACCGGCGGGGGCACAGCATTCGAAACCTGTTTGACCTGCTGACTCATGTTTCCTTCAAGAACATATTTGAATGGAAAACCTTGCAACTGCAGAGCCTCATAAATACTCAGACGACGCTTACCATTTGGGTGCACGTGTATCTCACGATTTCCATACGCTACCGTTCTACTTGGCTTCTTCCAGTCCAATTGAATAAATGAACGGCCGCCGACTGGCATCACTCCCGTTTCAAAACGCTTTGATTTCGGTCTAGATGTCCAGTGGTTCTGGTGATAAGGAATCGATTCTGCGACTAAATTGCTAGATAGATAAACCGGATCGGGCAAATCGCTAATGACATCACTGACGACCTTCTCCTTCAAAGGGGATGGAGAAGGAAATATAAATTCACTAACACCAGAGCTCTTACACACACCGACTATAAACAAACGTCGACGAGCTTGAGCAACTTGGTAATTACTGGCATTCAACTCTTTCTCATAAATATCAAAATTCAGTGAAAGCTCTGCACGCAACCCTTCCAGAAAATCTTTATTTTTCTGAGCGCGTATTTCTGGCACATTTTCAAATACGAAGAACTTCAACCCAAACTTATGATAGAAAGAATTTACTATAGCTGCATATTTGAGAGCTAATTGATTTCGTGGATCCTCTGCATGACGCCCTACATTACCACGAGAAAAACCCTGACAAGGAGGTCCGCCAATGATTCCGGCAATTTCCGGGCTCTCACCACACGCTTCAACTATCGAGTCACATAGTTGATCTACAGTTGTGTCCAAGAGATCAACAACGTGCCCTAAACCTCCTGGATGATTTCTATTATATGTCTTTATTGCTGCAGCGTCATAATCAGCAGCATAGCAAACCTCAAAGCCAGCATTGGTAAACCCTAAATCAAGGCCACCTGCACCACAGAATAAACTAACAACTTTATGTGAACTAGATGAGAGGCCACTGCCTTCAGTCTTATTTTTTACTGTAGCCATATCAGCGACTGAAGCTTCCATTAAAAAAACCTGCTCAAAAATTACGGCCTTATACCACATTCAACACGGGTGCTCAATCCAACATTACTGAGACCGATGCACTGAAAATCATGATTCTATTGTTGCTTTAAGCCACGACCACCCCTTGTAAACATCTCCCCGACCGCGCAAATGCGTATACCTTCGGAGCGAGTTCCAATCTCGATGACCCGACACGCTCGACACCCTCGGAATGTCCCAGTCCATCTCGAACAGCCGACTCACCCCTTCGTGCCGAAGATCGTGAAAGTGCAGATCTTCGATACCCAAGAGCGGGCACGCCCGCGTGAACGACGCCGACACCGACTTGGCATTGTAAGGAAAGATCTCCCTTTTCCCCTTGGGCATGGATTGGAGAATCGCCCAGGCCTCATCAGGTAGATGGCACCATACGTCGTTGCCAATCTTCTGCCCGGGGTTCTTCATGTCCCGCACCAAGACGGCCTGCCGGGTGCAGTCTAGATCCTCCCAGCGAATTCGCGTGATCTCCTCCTGCCGACGTGTCGAGAAGACTGCGAAGACGATCATCTTAGGCATATGGATCGAGCCCGGCCGGCGCTCCTGCATCTCGAAAAAGTGCTTCATCAGCTTGTCCAACTCATCCAGTGCTGGCCGGCGGTTGCGCTCCTTGCTCTTGCTCACCATGCCAAGCTTACGCAGCACCTTGCGCGCATCGGGCATCGCCAACGGATCGACCTCATAACCCCAGGCCGGCCGCGCGACAGATAGCACCGCGCCCAAGTGCGACAGATCGTTGCCGACTGTCTGTGCCTGGACGCCGCCGCCCTCCTCACTCATCCGCCATTGCGCAAACTCCACCAGCTTCTGGCTGTTCAGCGCCGAGTCGTCGAGCTCGCCCAACCAGGTGTCCTTGATCGCTTTCAGCGTGGCGTTTTTGGTCTTCCCCAGCGGACGGATCTTTTCGTATTCCTCCAGGTATTGCTCGATCATCTTCTTGATCGTCACACCCTTGCGGTTCGCGCGCTCGATCGCACCTGGCTCCGCCAGCTCCGTCTCACGCCGCTTGATCCAGGCTTGGGCGACCTGCTTGCGGTCGAAGGTTTGGCTTTCCTGATAAACTGTCTTCCCGTCCCGATTGATCCGTATCTGCGCCGTGTAGGCCGTCGAGTTGTCCTTGCGCTTGCGTGATGTAATCGTGCCCATTTCCAGTTGCTACATTGCCGAATTCGCTTGCTACATTGTAGCAACCGACTCCGAAAAACAAGGAAAAATGGGTAAAAACTGCTGTATAAAAGATCAGTACCAATGAATTTCGAAAAGCCTGAATCGCCCGTAAATACTAGTCACGCCCGTTCCGAGCCGTCCCGCCGCTTCAGCGTTGCGCCGATGATGGACTGGACGGACCGCCACTGCCGGTACTTCCTGCGCCTGCTCTCCAAGCACGCCCTGCTCTACACCGAAATGGTCACCACCGGCGCGATCCTCCACGGCGATCACGACCGTTTCCTGCGCCACAACGAGGCCGAGCATCCGCTTGCGCTGCAGTTGGGCGGCAGTGTCCCGGCTGATCTGGCTGCCTGTGCACGCATGGCCGAAGCCGCAGGTTACGACGAAGTGAACTTGAACGTCGGCTGCCCAAGCGACCGCGTCCAGAACAATATGATCGGCGCGATCCTAATGGCTCACCCTGCCCTGGTGGCTGATTGTGTGAAGGCGATGCGCGATGCGGTGTCGATTCCGGTGACGGTGAAGCACCGTATCGGCATCAACGGTCGGGACAGTTATGCCGAGCTGTGTGATTTCGTCGGGACGGTGAAGGATGCGGGGTGCACCAGTTTTACGGTGCATGCGCGGATTGCGATTCTCGAGGGCTTGTCACCGAAGGAAAACCGCGACATTCCACCGTTGCGCTATGACGTGGCGGCGCAGTTGAAGCAGGACTTCCCGGAGTTGGAGATTGTGCTCAACGGCGGGATCAAGACGCTGGAGCAGTGCCATGAGCATCTGCAGACGTTTGATGGGGTGATGTTGGGGCGTGAGGCTTATCACAATCCGTATCTGCTGGCGGAGGTGGATCAGCAGTTGTTTGGCAGTGAGGCGCCGGTGATCAGCCGTGCTGAGGCGCTGGTGCAGTTGCGGCCTTATATTGCTGAGCATTTGGCGAGCGGCGGCTCGATGCACCATATTACTCGGCATATTCTGGGGTTGGGCACTGGTTTTCCGGGGGCGCGCAAGTTCAGGCAGTTGTTGTCGGTGGATATTCATAAGGCGGCGGATCCATTGGCGTTGCTGGATCAGGCCGGGGCTTTGTTGGAAGGGCGTTGACTGGTTGGCTTGCAGCGGGTCAGTGGGTTATGGATCGACTGGTACATTGCTATCGGGGGCAAGGCCCCCTCCCACATTTTTAACAGTGTGCATCACGGGACCGCGTTGCCCACATGGCAGTTGGGTTGAACCTGCGGTCAGTTTTGCCCTCCTATTGAGCTGTATGGCCGAGCATTCAAACGGCTGTTTTCAGGTTGTTGCCCTCGCAAACGATCGAACGCATTTGCGCCCTTGAGCACCTGTCGGCGCTCGGGTAATGTCATCAGACCCATAGGACAGAGCACGCCCATGACTTCCAAGCTGGAACAACTCAAGCAATTCACCACTGTCGTAGCCGATACCGGCGATTTTTCTACCCTCGCCAAGCTCAAGCCGCAGGATGCGACTACCAACCCTTCCCTTCTGCTCAAGGCCGCGTCGATTTCGGGCTATGCCAAGCTGCTCGATGAGTGCGTGCAAGATTGCAACGGCGATGTGGGCCTGGCCAGTGACCGTTTCGCAGTAGCGGTAGGTCAAGAGATTCTGAAAGTGGTTCCGGGCCGTATCTCCACTGAGGTGGATGCGCGCTTGTCCTTCGACGAAGGCGCGATTCTCAAGCGTGCGCACCGTCTGATCGACCTGTACGACAAAGCCGGCGTTGGCCGTGACCGCGTGCTGATCAAGATCGCTTCTACCTGGGAAGGCATCCGTGCGGCGGAGAAGCTGGAAAAAGAAGGCATCCAGACCAACCTGACGCTGCTGTTCTCCTTTGCCCAGGCCGTTGCGTGTGCCGAGGCTGGGGTATTCCTGATTTCGCCGTTCGTGGGCCGTATCTACGATTGGTACAAGAAGGCCAATGGCAACGACTACACCGGTTCCGATGATCCGGGCGTGCAGTCGGTGACGCGCATCTACAACTACTACAAGGCCAATGGCTACAAGACCGTGGTGATGGGTGCGAGCTTCCGTAATCTGAGCCAGATTGAAGAGCTGGCCGGGTGTGACCGCCTCACCATCAGCCCGGACCTGCTGGAGAAGCTGGCGGCGGATGAAGGCAAGCTGGAACGCAAGTTGTCGCCAGGCCATGCCGGTGAAGCACGGGTGCATATGACTGAAGCGCAGTTCCGTTGGGAATCCAACGAGGATGCGATGGCGACTGAGAAGCTGGCGGAGGGGATTCGTCAGTTTGCTCGGGACCAGGAGAAGCTGGAGGCGTTGTTGTCGGCCAAGCTGTAAAGGCGGATAGCGGCAAAAAGGGCGTTACCTTTGGGGGTACCGCCCTTTTTTGTGCGCCAGTCTCAAGCCAGTCGCAAACTAAATGTGGGAGGGGGCTTGCCCCCGATAGCAGGGGGTCAGTCAGCTTATTTGTAACTGACACTCCGCAATCGGGGCAAGCCCCCTCCCACTGTTTTATAGCGTTTGAATTGGGGATCAGTGACGTTCCAGGGCATTCACAAGGTCGTGGAAGGCTTCGCGATTGGACTCGTTGAGGCCCATCAGGATTTTGTGCGCTTCCAGCACCTTCACCCGCACGACTTCCTCGGACTGGTCCTGGGACGGCAGGTCGGTCAGGCATTCCGGGCACGGGATCGGGCGGTCAACGATGTTGAACACCTGGTCGAAGCCCATGGACTGCAGCAGCCGGGTGATGTCTTCGTGGGTGGTAACGACCGTCGGCAACAGGCCGACCTTCTGCCGCGACAGAATGGACAACTTGGCCAGCAGGCCAAGGGTGGTGCTATCGATGCTGCGGGTTTCGGTCAGATCGATCACGATCGCCGAGAAATTCAGCGCAGTGAAGATCCGCTCAATCGTCGCATCCAGCGCCGAACACAAGGTCAGGCGCACTTCACCGACAAATTTCAGGACGAAGG
>Ga0308161_1001547_pt1 | contig 27188 bp, 32 predicted proteins | sample PhyFR2_FD_201034 | JGI IMG/M metagenome (GOLD analysis project Ga0308161, IMG submission 201034) | Phyllosphere microbial communities from UC Gill Tract Community Farm, Albany, California, United States - DLSLF.R2 | ecosystem: Host-associated > Plants > Phyllosphere > Unclassified | place: USA...
GTCGTCGTTCCTCCTCGACGAGGACGAAGTGCTCGAGACCCGGTGGGCGACTCTCGCCGAGCTCACCGAACTCGATCGTCACGAGTGGATCGACCAGGTGCTGACCGACGCCGCCCGGTAGTGGATCGGTTACCGGGATGCGATCACGACACAGAGCGAAGCGAGAAGGACGACACGGAGCGAAGCTGCTCACAATTCTGAGACCCGCCGTTCCGCGGATCACGTCCTGCCCGCGGGTGTCCCGGAAACCGATCGGCGAGTGAGACGTTGTGATGCCGCGGTGAGCGTCCTCCAGACTGGTCTGGTGGTGAGTATCCGGCGGGCACGTGTCGATGACGCCGAAAGGGTCGGACTGTTCCAGACGCTGACGTGGGAGCAGACCTACCGTGGCATCGTCCCGGACTCCTTCCTGGACGCTCGGTCCCTCCGTCCAGCGACGGATCGCTGGGCAGAGCGCATCGGCACCGGCAGTCGACGCGTGTTCGTTGCCGAGTCACCCGAGGAACAAGTCATCGGTGTCGCGAGCACGAGTCGCAGTTCCGGCGACTCGAGCAGCTTGCCAAGCCTGGAGCTCTCGACGTTGTACGTAGATCGAGAGGCCCAGGGCACGGGAGTTGCCTCAAGCCTCCTGAATGCTGCGCTCAACGAAGAGGATGCTCACCTCCTCGTGTTCTCGTTCAACAAGCGGGCTCAGCGCTTCTACGCCAAGCACGGCTTCGAGCGCCGAGGAGATCGACAGATCGATTCAGGGACCGGGCTCTACGAAGAACGCTGGGTGCGGGAGACGGGGAGACCGTCTCGGTGAACGGACGTGCGCTCGACCGGGCGGCACCCTGCCGCCGTCTCGGATGGGGATCCGCTACCGGGCGGGATCTAGCAGAGCCCGGGGTGGCGGTTGGCGAGGGCTCTGGTTGGGCACCGTTCGCCGATCGCCGTCGTGCAGGGTGGCCGCTAGAGGACTACGGCCAGGACGACCCATCCGACGATCGCTGATGCCACTACCAGCAAGAGCGGGGAGACCGACACTGGTCGTCCTTCAGGTGGTCGTCGCCGTTCTTGCACGAAGACGAAAATGACGCTGGCTATGAGAACCCCAAGTACGACTGCCCATACCGCCCACCAGGCACCCCCACGTCCCAGTGCGAAGGCAAGCCAGCCGCCCTGGGCCGGAAGTAGGAGGGCTCCGCCAACTCGGTCGGCCACCTCACGTCGTCGCCGGCCACGGTTCCGCCGCGCGCCGGGCTCGCGATCACGGACCATCCGCTCAATCTAGCGAGCGAGGGGGCTATGACCCGATTCTGTCAACCGCCGTGGTTTCAGAGCTTCCAGCGCGTCCGGTCGACGATCGGCTATCGAGACGGCGACGGTGGCGTTCGAGCGCCGGTGCTCGCCCGATGTGCTCAAGGGCCGGAGCCGGGCCTGGCGGATGCCGCCGTGACTAGACGTGATCCTTCCCAGCTGCAGGAGAAAGGCCGTCGATGAGCAGCTGCACCAGGCGGCTGGCCAAGGGGCGTTGAGTCTCGTGGCCGGCGACGACGGTAACTGGGCCGAGTGGCCGGATGCCGCGGTCCTGGTGCACAGGGGAGGGACCGCTTTCCACCGCCCGACAGGGGTGCGCGGTGGGAAAGGGACCAATGGCACCTGTTGGGAGTGGGATGAAGAACCTCGGCTACGGGGCTGCAACGACCCTGGTCAGCGACGCAGCTGCATCGGCGGTTCCGCGCCGCGGCGATCCTCGCGCACACCGGGGGAGGCGACGTCGTCGACGTCCCCACCTCGGATGACGACGGCCTCGGCGCGCACGCCAGAATTGTCCTCGCCCCGGGCATCCCCGTGATCACCACGAACGCCCCCCGCCGCCGACGGGGCTGTGTGTGCCTGCAGCCTCCAGACGCCGGCAGTTCACGTGTCGTACCTCGACGACTTCCCCTGCGCTTTTACATTCGTGGAGTCGGCATGAGCCGTCACTCAGAAGGGGATGAACATGCGCTTGTACTCCAAACGGCGGGGAACTGCGGTCCTCGCGGTATCCTGTGCCGCAGCACTCGGCCTGGTTTTCGGAAGCGCCGTGGCGGCGTCGGCCGACACGACACCCGGGAACGACGCCGCACCGTCAGTCGTGCTGACCCCGGACAGCACGGACCCGGTCGCGGCTGAGACGTGGAGCCTCACCATCCCCACTGAAAGCTCCACCGACCCCACGATCGGCCAGTCGAAAGCGACCGTTGGAGGCTGCCAGGGCAGCTTTACGACCGTCACGGCAGTCCCTGTTGAGCACGAGTTCCAGTGGGGCTCGCAGCTCCGCTGCACGGAGAGCGTCGCGGCGCGCACTGGTATAGCCATCCAGTACTGCACACGCGACGGTGGACCTGACGACTTTGACTGCAACGACGTCGCCGCGAACGGCGGCGAATACACCGCCGGTGTTTACCACGTTGCGCACACATACGCGAAGTGCCGTGGCGCTGCGCACTTCCGTCCGATCGCTTTCAACATCAAGGTGAAGAACCGCACCTATCCGACGGTGACGGGCAACGTCAACACGATCACCTGCAAGTAGTCGTAAATCAGAAGGGGCATCATGCCGCTGGGACACAACCCGTCGCGAGTGGAACTGTCGTTCTGGCGCGACAAGGCGCTCAGCGACGCGGCGTTCTGGGATCGGATAGGTGGTTCGAAGGGCATCACCTATCCGATCTCGGACGCGGACTCAAAGGGTCAACGAGTGCAACGGAGCGTGTGGACGGTCCTCATCGACGGCGGGCCAGACAAGGTCACTGCGACCAGCGTCGGCGACCGTGACGACTGGTCCACCGTCCGCTCTCACGGAGACGGATACGTCGCTGAGTACGAGGGTGAGCTGCTCGAACTCGATGGGCACGAGATCAGTGCCGTCTTCACCTATCTCGACATCCGACCACTCCTCGCGCGCGCTGGCGACGCGGCACGCCAACGCTTCGACGGGCCCGTAGCCGATGTCACCTACGCCGACCCGGAGACGATGGCCACGCTGACTCGCGCTCTGGCGCTTGTCGAGGGCGGCGAGCAGCTAGATGTGTCTTACGATCCACAGACCGGGTTCGTGCGCTCCGTCCGCAGGTTCGCTGCGGAACAGATCTGCGAGAGCGTCGAAGTGTCCGTCGACTGAGCGGTTGGTCGCACTTACGCTGCTCGAATGTGGTGGTGGATCGGAACCGGCTTGGTCTTGGCGGTGCTCCTCGTGCTGTGGTTCGTCATGCACCGCTACACGAACTTTGGCTCTCGGGCGGCGAAGTTCGAGGGGGCTGACCCCGAAGTCGCGGAGGCCCTTCGGCAGGCCGAGGCTGACATCGCGCGGGGGCGCATGTACTTCTGACGCTCTCAAGGGCCAGCGAGCCCACGGCCGTCCGGTAGCCGATCGGCTATCGGATGGGATCAGTGCTCAGTGGCCTTGGGCAAGAAGGCTTCCCAAAGGGTCTCGCCGTCGACCAGAGCGCCCGTGGGCGCAAGCCCGGTCCGTCGCGCCACCTGCATCGAGGCGGTGTGATCGGGATGGATGAAAGCCCGGATGTGTCGGACGTCGACCGAACGCAACCACGTCACGACGTTTGCTGCTGCCTCGACGGCGATCCCTCGACCCTGTTCCTCTGGCGTGACCAGCCAGGCGAGGTCCGCGACGAGGCCGTCTTCCTTGCGTCCGAGGGTGGCCTGCACGAACCCGATCGCCGGTCCGCCGCAGGCAGGGCGGACGATCCAGTTCAGCCAACCCGCGCTGCCGTCCTCAGACTGGCCCCGGGACAGACGGCCGTACCGTGCGACCAGTTCGTCCGGGGTCGGTGGCTCGCCGCCAGTGAACCGGTAGAGCTCTGGTGGAGCCAGGGCGCCCAGCATCTCGCTTGCGTGGTCGACGGCAAGCGGTTCAAGGGCGAGACGATCCGAGTGCAGGGGATCAGCCTGTGGCCACGACATGTCCTGAGCCTTGCATATCGCGAACGGCGTGGAGTGCCCCATGCAACATCCACACTGACCACGGCCTGACTCCGCACCTGATCACGAGAGCGGCTGTCGCCGGATCCACACGGTCACCCCGAGGTGAGCGATGCCGGTCGCAGCGAGACAGACCATTGCCCACCCGATGACGCTGTGCCGGGTGGCGAGCAAGAAGATCCCGAAGGCGAGGACGAGGGCGACCAGGAGCGCACCGGCCAGGAACAGCAGCAGGCTGGTCACGGGGCTGGCATTCAAGGTGAGCTGCGCGTCACGCACCCAGGCTGGGGTCCGCACACGATTCACGAGGATCGCGACCGAACCCACCAGGACTGCGATGCTCGCTGCGAGCAGACCTGCTTCAGCCATGGCGAGATGGTACCGGCGAAGGTGCATTCTTCGGCTGCTCCGCGGCCTCGAACGCCCCGGCTGACGCTGACAAGATGAGTTCGTGCAGATCGAAGAAGTGGACGAGCGGCACTACGGCACCGAAGGCGAGCGTGACACATTCGTCGTGCACTTCTTCCAAGCGCTGAGCGGCGAGATGGTCGCGCCCGACTGGGACGCCACGAGTTGGTCGGTCAGTGTGATTCGCGTCACCGACGCGACGTACCGTGCGGCGTTTGCAGAGGCCCGGCGGATCGCCGCAGGCGAGGTGTTGCCGACACTGTTCTCGGTGTCCCTCGAGACCGCGGAGCCGAGTGGTCCTGGGGTCCTGCGACTGTTCGGCACCGACCTCAACATGGAGGGACTCGAGCTCGAGCCCGATTCACACGCGGCGAAACGGGAGATGTTCGCCGAGTTCTTCAGCCGCGACCGTTCTGCGCACGCGTGATCGGGGATCTGGAGCGCAACCACTGACGGACGGGAGGCCCGGTGCCAGCTGGCACCGTGCCTCCAGTCCGTCACGTGCCGCGCGCGATGAGCTTCTCGTGTTGTAGCTGCAGTCGACGTCCACATCGCTGTGCAACGCGCTCACTGTGGGTGACGATCACGAACTTGGTTCCTGCCTGCTGCAGCCGATCGAAGAGGGCGAGCACGTCGTCTTCGGTCGTCTCGTCCAGTGCGCCGGTGGGCTCATCGGCAAGGACGACGGCAGGGCGCTTCGCGATGGCTCGAGCGATCGCGACGCGCTGCGCTTCTCCTCCTGAAAGTCGTCGTGGGCGCTTGCCAGCGAGGTGACTGATGCCGACCGCCTCGAGGGCGTCATGCGCTCGGTCGGCGGAGTCAGCGCGAGCAGGAACTCCGAGCCGGACGTTGTCGAGCACGCTGCGGTCGCCGAGCAGGCTGTGGTCCTGGGTGACGATGCCGATGTGTCGGAGTCGGTGCGCCGCCATCCTCCGTGCGGTGCGCTCGAGCACGTGCCCGTCGTGCTCGTAGGTCCCGCCGAAGTCGGTGTCGAGGCCGGCGAGGATCCGGAGCAGTGTGCTCTTGCCGGATCCGCTGCGCCCGGTGATGGCTACTGAGCGATCGTTTTCGCGAAGGTCGAAGTCGAGTCGGTCGAACAGTGCTCGGGTCGATCCGTCGGGCTCGGTGATGGTCTTGGAGACGTCGCGCAGCACGATCATCGTGGGGTACCTCTTCGGCGTTGGGTGGTCAGTTCGATGCGGACGGCTCGTCGACCGAGTGCGCCGTCTGCCACACACCAGAGGAGCAGGGCGGTGCCGGCGCCGAGTCGTGCCATCGCACTGTCGTTGGGGAGCAGCGCGCTGGACGTGAGGAACAGCCCGAGCGCGGCGGTGTACTCGGTCAGGCGGTTTGCGCGGAACAGTCGGTTCGTCGCGTCCGGGCTCCTCCCGAGGAGATGGTGCACCCGCGCCACTGGCGCACGACGGTGATGCAGGAGCCGGTGGAGGAAGGCCGTGATGATGCCCACGCCCGCGGTGAGGATGATGAGCAGCGCAGTGACGAGCACCAGGTTGTCCTGGATGAGCTGGCGGACGAGGGAGAGCTGCACGAGGTAGGTCGGTACTCCGAGCAACGTGTACGACCGGAAGCCGGTGTCGTCTCCGATCGCGTCGAGACGCGCGACGACGTCCCCGAAATCGAGGCTGTGATCGACGGCGAGATCGGCGTTGAGCACCTGGAACACCAGGCGTCCGAACAGCTCGGGACCCAGCCGGTCGAGTGCTGCTCGGTCGAGTTCGGCGAGTGTCGGCGGGTAGGGCACGATGACGGTGTCGTCGAGGTAGTGGTTGGGCTCACCGCGGAAGTACATGGCACTGTCCGGTTCGAGAAAACCGACGACTTCGAGCTCCTGCTCCTGCAGGATGACCGCTCCGGTGAATCGCGTTCCAACCTCGTACACGCCGCGGTACTCGTTGCCGAGCAGCACCGGGATCCGGCCAGATCCCCAGTCGACAGCGTCCCAATCGATCGGCACGCCGTCCTGAACGGAGAGCCCCGCGAACTCGTACGCGGTCTCGTTGAGCTGGATCGACTTGATGTCCTGGACGCTCCGTCCGGACTCGTCCTGGTACTTCCCGTTGAGCGTGTACTCGGTCCCGTAACCGACGTCGAAGCGGTCGTCGCCGCGGAAGTCCTGGACGGTGACGGGCTGGTCGTACGAGGAGATGAAGTCGAATCCGGGCTCATCGTCGATACGGTCGACGAACGAGGCGACGTCGTCGACCGCGTGCTGGTCTCGCCGGATCGCTTCGAAAGCATCCGGGTCGAGATCGTCGACCACCGTGTAGAGGTCGACGTCGGCATCAGCGGACAGTCCTTGGGCCACGGCCTGCGATGTGGACTGGGTGAACGACGCCACGTTGTACCAGCAGAGTGCGAGCAGCACGAGCAGGACGATCTTGGCGACGATGATCGTCCAGTTGGACCGGAGGTCGTTCAGCAGTTCCATCGACGGCTTCCTTGCCAGAACGAAGCGACGGACACGGCGAGCACGACGGTTCCGACCGCGACGACTGCGGGGGTGGCGTCGAGGTCGAGGACGGTGGTCTGCCTGACGACTGCCACGCCCGCGAGGGCTGTCGTGCAGGCGGCGGTGCCGATCACAGCGACTCTGGCGGCCGCGCTGCGAAGGGAGTTCAGCGGTCGGATCCCGGTGGTGAAGCGGACGGCGGCGGTGCGGAGTTCCCATCGTCCGGCCTGAACACCTGCGACCACGGCGATGAGCATGACGACGAGCGCGCCGAGCGCGACCAGGACCGGCGACACGGCGTCGACGTTCGTCCTGCGGTTCGTACCGTCGTCGATGATCTCGACGCTCCTGCCGGGGAACTGTGCGCGGTAGTGGTGGGCGCTGCTCGGGCCGTCGAGGAGCAGTCGTTGTGGTGATGCCGAGAACCGCGACGGATCAGCGAGGACCACATCGTCGGACAGCAGGCTGTCGGCCCGGATGCCGAGTCGCCCCACCACGTTGTACGGCTTGCCTTCGACGGCGATGTCGTCGCCGCGGAGGGCAACGTCAGCGCCGGCGAGGGCTTCGCCGGGACGCCCGGTCAGCGCGTGCCCGTCGTGCAGTGGGACGTCTGTCCAACGTCCGGACAGGATCGCAACGGCGCGGACACCATCCTCGAGTTCCACGAACACCTTCGTTCCCGGTTCGAACGCGCTCCGCGCACGCTCGAGCTCGTCGAGCGTCGCGGTCACCCACGCGCTCTGGCCCGTACGGAGGTCGTTGCCTTCCGCGGCGATGACACGTCGGCGAGCGTCGAACACCCCGATCAAGACCGTCAACAGCATGGCCAGCAGGAGCAGGCCCGCGATTGCCGTGATCTGTTGCTTCGTCACGTCTTCTCCTCACGCAGCAGCGGGTGCGAGCCGTCGGCTCGCACCCGCTGCGATGTGTCACCTGCCGTAGTAGGTCTTCGCGCTACCGACACCGTTGCCGGGCTGGTTCGGTCGGTACGGCTTCCACGCGGTCACTGCTTCCGTGCCGGACTTGCCCCACTTCCGGCCGGAGTCAGCGATGATCCTGCTGCCGTGCTCGAGCCGCGCGCGCGTGTAGTGCTGCACCCCTGCCCAGGTCGTCCAACCATGCGAACGCTTGTGCGTCGTCCCGCTGATGGTCTTCCGTTCCGAAGCGCCACGGTGGTTCACCGCGAACACCGTCATCCCGGTTTCTGCGCCCTCGACGGTCCCGGTGCTCTCCGACCATCCGCCGATGACTCCCTGGCTCCCTGCATCGTCCTGCGCGTGCGCGGGGGCCGTGCCGAGGAACACCATCCCCCCGACGGCCGCTGCGGCGAAGCCGGCGGTGATACGCCGAGCCTGTTGACCGATCTTGCTCATCGACTTCTCCTTCTCTCAATGCTGACGTTCAGCCGTTAACATGTCAGACGTAGAACGTGTTGTCTAGCGAGTCCATCGTGGTTCGCAACCGTTCGGCGGAGACGTGATCCGGATCTGCAGCGCGACCACGGACGGACGAGAGGCCCGGTGGTACACACCGTCGGTGACTGCGAACAGCCCCTGCTTCGCGGCCAGATCGGACAGGAGTGCAGCCTGCTGCTGGATCGCCGCAGAAGCGTCGTTCTGCTTCAGGCGCCTTCCATCCGAAGGGCCGTGCTGGTGCCGTGACGCTCATCGCTCATCGCTCATCGCTCATCGCTCATCGCTCATCGCTCATCGCTCATCCGAGCGATGTCCTCATCCGAGAGAGATGATCTCCCGATCGACCGAACTGGTCGCAGCACTCGCTCCGGCTGGTCAGAGCTTGACGGGGAACGTGGCGAGGAGGGCGATGCCGGCGAGCGCGCCAACGACGGCTGTGATCAACAGGACATCTCGCGGTCGCTCGCGCAGTTCCCGTTGGGACAGGGCCGTGAGGAACAGGACGAGGGCGAAGAGGACGGTGAGGATGGAGTAGTTGTCCGCCCGTTGGTTCATCTCGAGCGCCCGGGCGAAGCGTCCGTCCGCGCGATCGGCGAGTGCGGCTGCGGTGGCGGTGCCCTCGGGGACGTAGGACTGCTCGGCGAACGGTCCGGCCGCTGCTTTCCCGTCTGCCTGCCATGCGTCGAACGCGGTCCGGAGCTCCGGGGTGAACCGTTGCTCGACGTAGTCCCGGAGCACCGTGTCGTTGCGTGCATCAGCGAGGACCCACTGCACCCAGATGGTGAGGTCCCACTGCCGGGCGTCGCGCGCTTCCGAGGTCGCATCGGCGGCTTGCACCCGAGCGCTCGAGGCCTGGCTGAACGCGATCGACATCTCGCCGCTCCACTTCGATGCCTGGAACCCGCACCAGGCGGTGAGGACCGCGGTGATCGAGAGGATGAGGACGGTGATGAGCTCGCGGTTCGAGCGCCAACGAGTCCGGCGATCGGACTGCCCTGTACTGCTCATGCCTTCTGCTCCCGGCCGTCGGTCCGTTGAACGGACCACCACCTTCGTCCTGCTGGGGGAGGCGCCCATCGCCCGGAGCGGGTGAAATCGGCGAGGACCTGGAGCGAAACCACGGACGGACTGGAGGCACGGTGCCAGCTGGCACCGTGCCTCCAGTCCGGCCGTCACCCCGCTGGGGCGGGGCGCCGGGACAGGCTGGTCATCTCGAGAAGCCGCGGATCCGCGTCTGTGTCACTCGGTGGGTCGCAGGCGACGCCGGCGACGCAGCACCAGCGTCCCGGCGCCGGCCAGGAGGAGCAGTGTCGCGAGCAGCGCCGGTCCGACAGGTGACTCCGCTCCGGTCGCGGCGAGCGTGCCCGTCGCCGTCGCAGTCGCCGGCGTCGTCGGTGTGGTCGTCGGTGTGCCGGCGCCCTGCGCCGCTGGTGTCACGGTCGGCGTCGGCGTGGGCTCCGCGGTGGGCGTCGCGGTTGGCCCTGGCGTGGCTGCAGCGATCAGCGGGCTCTCGGTCATCGCCGCGCCGGTCAGGCAGTGCTTGAGCTCGGTCTCCTTGACCCAGTGCGACCCTGCGGCGACCGCACGGCACCCCGAGGCGAACGCGATCTCCCGCTCGTTGTAGAGCATGCGCACGAGCGGCGTGTAGGTCGCTCCGGTAGCGGGGTCGATGCCCGCTCGCGACACGACGTCCCACTGCACGTTCGCCGCCATCGGCGTCACCTGGGATCCTCGCCACGGGTTGGTGGCGTCGTCGTAGACGTCGGCGTCCGAGGTCGGAGCAGCGTTGTCGGGCGCGGCGACGGTGGATCCCGGCAGCCGCAGTAGTGCCGCGAACGGGATGATCGTCTCGGCGTGCGCGAAGCGGAAGGTCGCGACCACGTCGCCGCCGGCGACGCGGGCGTCGATCGTGGCGAAGAAGTCGTCGAGCAGGGGCTCGGCGATCGAGTACGTCTCGTCGTGCCCGGCGAGGCTCGGGCCCTTCTCGTAGAAGTCCTCGGCGTCGAGCAGGTACGCGAACCACTCGGCATCCGCCGGCCGGCCAGCGAAGTACTGCGCGAAGTCGAACTGGTGCGGAGCGACGTTCTCCTCTTGCATGTCGGCCGCGATGATGTACAGGTTGTACAGCGACATCGCCGCATCGACGGTGCTCTTGATCGACTTCTTGGGATCGCCGCAGGCATCGGGATCGGCCTTGGTGTCGGCACCGGGCGCACACGCCACCGCGCCGCCCTTGGAGCCGTCGGCGGTGTTGTACCAGGTGTGTGCCTTGTCCGTGCCGATCGCGGCGATGAACCCGGGCGTGAAGATGCCGGAGAGCAGGTCCTTCGCCGCTTCGAAGGATCGCGGCTTCGCCTCGATGTACTGCAAGGCCGCGGCGATCGTGCCGCCGTCTCCGGTCTGTGCGGCGACGTAGTCCTCGTACGCCTGGGCGCGCTCGCGCTCGGGCGACCCTTCGGCCTTGTCGGTGCCGTCCGGGTTCTCGACGTCGTGGAAGTAGAGCAGGTCAGGGCGCGGTTCGAGCTTGACGCCCGGAGCCCCGAAGCCCCGCAAGAAGTTCTCGCCCGACTCCGTCGCGCGAGACTCACCCGAGGTCTCGGCGACGACACGCCCGCCCGTCTTCGCCGCAGCTGCGAACAGCTGCTTGTTGCGCTGCGCGGCTCGTGCTCCGATGCCCTGGTGCTGGGTGGCGCCCTGACCGGTGAGCATGCCGTAGCCGTTCGCGACGTTCGCCGCGGTGATGGCATCGAGGTTCGCGGAGAACTCCTTCCCGATCTCCGGCGTCAGGAACCCGTTCTCGGCCTGCGCGGTCGCGGCGAGACGGTGCAGCAGTGCGTCGTACTTGTAGGCGGAGAGTCCCCGGGATCCGTGTCGGGCGACCGACTCCGTGGCGACGGGTGCGTAGCCCGTCGGTGCCGGCGAGTAGGCGTCGATGTCCGACTGGCTGGGGGCGATGTAGGGCTGCTTGCTGCTGTAGGAGCTGGCCTCGTCGGCGTGTGCCGGCACCGCGAACACCAGCGAGGCGAGGGCAGCGACGGCAACGCAGGACAGTGCGGTGCGGGTGTTCAGGGGTCCTCCGGTATCGGGACCCTCGGGCAGCGGTCCGACAAGCAGAGTTAGCGGCAGCGGGTGAACAGCCCTTGACCTGGGGGTGACCGGATGGTGCTGCCGGGCACGGCGGAGCGCGTGGGACGCGACGACAGGAGCGGAGGCCCTGGACGCGTGCCACTGACGGACCGGAGGCCCGGTGACAGCTGGTACCGGGCCTCCTGTCCGTCAGTTGCCGGCCATCGAGACCTGCCTAGCGGTGCCCGGATCGTCGGGTCAGCTTCGAGCTGACGACGCCGTACAGCAGCCAGGCGACGACAACGACGAGTGCGACCGCCTGACTTGCACTGGCTGGCGCCCTTGTCGAGGACGAACGGGTTCCACCCCGAGAGCGGGGTTCCGGAGAGCCCGTACCCATCATCGGATGGTGACGACGAGCTTGCCTGACCGGGTCCCGTCCTCCATGTCGCGGTGGGCCTGCACGATCTCCTCGAGCGGATACACCTTCGCGATCGGGACCTGCACGGTGCCGGCTGCGACGGTGTCGAGGAACGTCTGCAGCACCGATGCCGGCAGGTCGCTCGCTTCGCCGGAGTACGCGGTGAGGCGCACCCCGTTGGGGATCACCGCCATCGGGTAGAAGTCGGGGATGGTCCAGACGTCGGAGAGCATCCCGCTGAACGACACGGTGCCGTGGACGGCTGTCGCCCGGAGCGTGTCGGGCAGCGTGTCTGTGCCGATCAACTCGACCGCTCCGTTGACGCCGTCCGGCACGATTCGACGGACCGTGTCGGCGATCCTGCCCGAGTCCACCACGACGTGGTCCGCACCAGTGGTGTGCAGTCGCTCCGTGCGGTCCGGGTTGCGCGTGGTGGCGATGACGGTCATGCCCTGCTGCTTCGCCAGCACGATGCACGCCAGGCCGATCGACGACGTGCCACCGCGGATCAGGATCGTGTCGCCCCGGCGGGCACCGACGCCCACGGTGAGCGACCCGTGTGCGGTCTGCAGCATCTCGGGGACGGCGCCGAGCACGGACCAGTCGAGGCCGCTCCGGAACGGCACGACGCTGCTGGCCGGAACGACGGTGTACTCGGCGTAGCCCCCGTCGAAGTCGCGACCCATCCCGCCCATCAGCCCGGCTACTTGGGTACCGGCGGGGAACTCTCCACCTGGGGCTGCCTCCACGGTCCCGACGGCTTCGATCCCGGGCACCCGTGGGAAGGTCCCGAAATGGCCCATGCCGCGGCGGAAGTGCAGCTCGGACCGGTTGAGCCCGAACGCTTCTACACGGATCAGCACCTGGCCCGGGCCTGGGATCGGGATCGGCAGCTCACGGAGGTGCAACACGTCGGGGCCACCGGGTGCGTCGATCACGACGGCCCGCATGGTGGCCGTCATCGCCTTGCCTCCAACGTCGACTGCAGGCGCTCGAGTGCCGCGATGCCGTCTGCGATCGCCGCGGCATCGGCGTCCGAGAGCACGGCGTCCAGCGCTTGGTCGAACCGCTCGTCCGCGAGGGCGAAGGCGTCTCTCCCCTGGGGTGAGAGCACACTGCGGACGCTGCGCCGATCGTCCGGGTCCGTCGAACGCTCGAGGAAACCATCGGCGGCGAGCCGGTCGAGCAAGCGACTGGCTGCAGCGATCGACGTCCCGACGCCGGTCGCGACGTCCTGCACCCGGGCGCCCGATGGGGCTGCCTGGACGATCCGCAACACTTCCAGTCGGGCCAGGCTCAGCACACCCTCGCCCCGCATCCGCTTCTCGACCGCGTTCCACACGTCGGTCTCGTGCCGCACCAGCGCGGCGAAGTACTCGTGCAGACGCGCCACTCGCCCGGTCCGGTCATCCGCGGCGTCGATTCCAGGGAGGGGGGCGAGGTCCATGCTCATGCTTCGACTCTACGGCATCTACTTGCTATGTAAAGTAGTTGTCCATGACCACAGACATCCGCACGTCCTTCCTGCGATTCGTCGACTTCATCAACAGCGCCGACCCGTCCATCGGTGAGACGGTCATCGCACCGGAAGCGGCGTTCTTGACGCCGTTCTCGCCCGAGCCGCTGCGCGGGCTGCCGGGGTACCTGCAGATCCTGACGATCATGCGGGGCGCGTTCTCTGACATCCAGTGGAGCATCGACCGGATCGTCGTCGAGGGCGACACGGTCGCAGCACGTTTCGAACTCCGCGGCACGCACGACGGCGAGTTCCTCGGTGTCCCCGCTACGGGGAGGACGGTGGTCGCGAACGCGAGCAACTTCTACCGTTTCGACGAGGGACTGATCGTCGACGAGGTCGGCCAGCCTGACGTGCTCAGCATCCTCGGGCAGATCGGGGCGCTCCCGCCGGCACTCGGCTGAACGGTCACCGTTGAACGCCCTCGAGGACCCACCCGTTGTCGCAGATGCGCATCGGGGGAGTGAGTGACCTGGAACCGTGGATGCTGCTCGGGTTCGGCGAGGACGTGCCCCGATCGCTACGGTGATGCGCGCGCAGCCTCGGGCGGCAGCGGCGTCCGTTGGCAAGGTGCATGGATGCAGACCGAGGACGCTTGGCAGATCGCAACCCATTTCCGTCACCGACGCTGTTCGCGGGGGAGTTCGCCGAGTTCTCCAGTCGAGACTGCACCGCGGTCGAGTGTTCGGGCGTGACCCGCGGTCGTCGTCGAGGAGGTCCGGAGCGCAGCCGGTGACGGACTGGGTGTGGCCGCCACATCCCGGCACGGACGTCACTTCGCCAGCGCGCGCGGATCGCGGAGAGTCGAGAGTTAGATGGGCGCATGTTCTCTCGCGTTCCGCCTCGTGTGTTCGGCCTTGCGTTCGGCCTCGGGGCTCTGGTCGCGGGGCTCGTGATGGCGCTCCTCGGTGCGGGCGTCCAGTACGTCGGACTCGTAGCGGGAGGGCTGGTCATCGCAGCGATGGGATTGCTGGCTGCGATCGTCGGCGCGATCGGCTTCGCACTCCACGGGTCCGCCCGATCCGAGCGTGACCGGACGAAGCGAACCTGAGTCGCTGGCAGGCTCGTTCGGCGGTCGATCGTTGTGCGAGACCATCCGCTCGCCGTTACGTTGAGCTGGTGAAGCCGCCGAAGTATCCGCGCCCGTTTGCGTGGTTCATGGTGATCGCAGCCAGTCTTCTGCTCGCGCTCGGACTGCTGAACATCATCATCAACACCACCCGCCCCGGGTCGTGGCTTCTGTTGATGGTGCTCATGCCGTGGCCGCTGTATGCGGGCTTGAAAAGCTTGCGGGACGGCGAAGACCGCTAGCGGATCGGCTACCGGGAGCTCTGCTTGTCGCTTCGTCGTCGCCACTCCCCGCCGGCATAGGCGAGCGTGTACAGCCCCACGATGGTGAGTGGTGAGATAGCCAGGAAGACCAACATCGAGTCGACGAGGACCAACAGCGACGCGGCGACGCCGAGAAGAACGACACCAACGAGGACCAGCGTCCACAGCGGCAGGCGTCGGCCCAGCCACTCGCGAGTCATCATGATGCTCAAGCTACCCGCGGAACCACCCGACCGACGTCCCCATGGGCGATCGGCTACCGGTACGAGGGTCTGCGCTAGTTTTGTTGTGTGACTGTCAGTGCTGCACAGGCGTCGTCGTTCTTTCGTGAGATCGGCAGCAACGGTCCGGTGTGGACGGTCGAAGACAACAACGGTGTGCCGGCACCGAAGGCAGCCGATGGCCGCCGGGCAATGCCGTTCTGGTCTCGGCGGTCGCGCGCGGAGCGCGTCATCGCACAGGTTCCGGCCTACAAGGGCTTTCGACCCCTGGAGATTTCGCGGGTTGACTTCGAGAGCCGATGGCTTCCGGGAATCGAGAAGGACGGACTGAACGCAGGCCTGAACTGGTCGGGACCTCGTGCGACGGGCTACGACCTGACGCCAGAAGAGCTCCGAGCCCGGTTGACCGCCTAGCGATCCCGTACGCGGCGTTCCTCCGGCCCTCAGCGCCTGAGGAACTCGGCGACGAACGTCCCAGTTGCGATGACGCCTCCGAGAACAAAACCACAGCCGACGAATCGTGTGAGCTCCGGAGTCAACTGCCCTCCCCAGAACTCCCCTTGCACTTTCCGCGCGAAGCGGGAGATTGGCCTCGGGAAGAGTACGAGAACACAGCCCCATGTGACGCCGACCACTGCCAGCCCAACCAAGAACACGCCCACTTCGCTGAGCGTAGCGCGGTCGCGCAGCGCAAGCGATGGAAGCAGTACCGCAAGCCGATCGGCTAACGGGAAGTTTCCACCGGCCTCGTCACTGAACGAATGCCGTTGACCGCGAGGCGAATTGATACCGATCCACGACGGTGACGATAGATTCGCACTCATGACTCCTCGACGCGTCGTACTCGCGACACTGGGCGCGCTGGTCATCGTCATCGGCTTCGTGTTGATGGCCCACTCCGACGGCACGCTCGACCTTCTGGTCGCGTTTCTCGTCATCTTCACCGGGTTCGCTGTAGTCCTGTTCACGACGGCTCGACCGGGCCAAGCGGCTCTCGCCCGCTACTGGGAAAAGTTCGAGAACAAGTAGCCACGACGCCCGTCACTCCTGCCGGACCGTCAGGCGATACCTCCACGGGGCACCCCCCCCGTCCGCGCTCGGCGCACTGACTGGCTCGTTGTTCAGGACTCCGACGTCACGTCGTCACTTGTTGGCTTCGTCGATCAACGTCGTCAACACACTGCGATTGATCGGCCCGAGGATGCGGGCGCTCACCCGGCCCTCCTTGTCGAGAATGATGGTTGCCGGCGTCGAGTTGGGGGCGTTCGTCCCGGAGAACGCGAGTTGCACGGCCGCGTCCTGATCAACGGCGTTGCTGTACGAGACGTCGTGCTCCTTCACGAAGGCACGCGCCGTCGCTGCCGAGTCCCGGACATCGACACCGAGGAACGACGCCTGGGCGTGCCGATCATCGCTGACGGCTTGGAGGTCCTTCGCCTCGACGCGGCAGGGTGCGCACGACGCGTACCAGAAGTTGAGGACGAGCGCCTTGCCACGGTACTGATCGGCACGGATGACCTTGCCGTCGAGGTCATGGGTCTCGAAAGTGACCCGTTCACCACGATCGTTCGCGGCGAACTCCGTGACAGCGCCGTCTCCCGAGATGTAGTTCTGCGTGCCGCCTTCGCGGTACTGCTTCGCGAGGCCGTCGCTGCCTCCCGTGCAGCCGGTGAGCGTCACCGCGACCGCGACGGCGACGCCGACCAACAGTGCAGGACCCCCGACTCGACGTTGCCTCATTGCGCCAGGGTATGCGCGCTGGCGCACACTCTGGTGTCCGTCAGCAGATGCCCTACAGAGATGGCCGAGTCATGAGTTCTGCCACTTCGACGACCGCGTCGTCCGGCGTCTCGGGGTAGTAGTTCTCGCGGAGCTGTTCCCCGAAGCTCCGCATGTCCGTCCCCGGAGGCTGATGCGCCTGTTCTGCCGTGAGGGTGTCGAGCCGGTACCGGTGCACGGCGGTGATCGCGCCGGTCAACGGTTCGGCGGTCGGGTGATCGTCGAAGACGAACGTCGCCGCGCCGACCTGTACAGACTCGTTCCACCGCACGGTGGTGACCTTGTCGCCGCGGATGATCGCTTCGTGGTGCTTCTGGTGGAAGTGGACGGTACCTGGGGCTGTGTCGGCCATGCTCCCAGCTTGCCGGACGTCGCGGAGTGAGTGCGTCCCCTGTCACGCTGAGGACTCAGCGATCGAGGAGGACCGGCAACTCGCGATCAGTCTCGGCGACCTGGGTGAGCTTCATGGCGACTGGTCGGAGCGGCCGTGACATCAACACCTTGTTGAGGAGCCCGCGGAGCGCGAGCGCCAGTCGGGACTGCGGGTACGCCAGTGCCTTGAGTCCGCGAGGGAGGTCCTGCACATCGTCGACCAGCGGGCGCATCCACGTCTCGTACGCGGTCAGCGCTGCTTCCTGGTCCTGCGTCACGTCGGCGAGCTCCGCGGCAAGGACGTACCCGGCGGTGAGCGCGAGTGAGGCGCCGCCGCCACCCATCGGTGTGACGCACCATCCGGCGTCACCGGCCATCACGACGTGGCCGCGGTGCCAGGTCCGCATCCGGATCTGCTGGAGCTGGTCGATGTAGACGTCCGGGGACGTGTCGAGCGCGTCCAGGACCCGTGGCGCCTCCCACCCGACTCCGTCGTACCTGCGCCGCACCGCCGCCAGCGTCTGCTCACGAGTCAGACCGATGACGTCGTCCCCGGGAGAGTAGGCGAGGATCGCGCGGGTGGTGCCGTACGGGTCGGGTCGCAGGTGGACCTGGCGTCCGCGAACGGCGTTGTGCCACCGCCAACGGTCGTCATCGCTGTCGGTCCGCGGGATGGTCCCGAACACCATGGTGACGTCGAGGTCGCGCTGGTCGACGTCGCTCTCGGCGAAGACCATCGCACGGGTCCGGGACCGCACACCCTCGGCGATGACGAACAGGTCCGCGCTGAGGCGCTGTCCATTCGCGGTCGTCACGGTGACTCCCGCAGCGTCGTCGGCGACGTCCGACACGGTGTCCCCGTAGATGAAGGAGACGCCGGCCGGCAGGTTGTCGAGGATCGTCCGAGCGAGGTCGCCGCGCAGGATCTCGAGTTCCGCGGTCGCACCGCCGGCCCCGTCGGAGGGCAGTTCGGCGGTGACGGCCCCTCGCCCGTCGACGAGCACGGTGCCCGTCTCGGTGGTGTTCCGTGCCTTCACGGCGTCGAACAAGCCCATCTTGCGAAGCACGTCGCGCGCGACGCCTCGAACATCGACGTTCTGTCCGCCGTCACGGAACGCAGCGGCGCGTTCGATGACGGTCACGTCCCATCCGGTCCGGCGGAGCCAGTATGCGGTCGACAGGCCAGCGATACTGGCTCCTGAGATGACAGCGGTGCGGTTTGCCATGGTGTTCCTCCGTTGTGAGCTTTACAATAAAGATACTACACAGTAAAGGAATTTGATGGACGACGTGTTCGAGGCGGAGTGGGATGCACCCCAGGTCGAGGTGATGGAAGCGCTCCAGACCTGGGCGGTGGCGTTCGCGGAGCTCAACCAGCTGATGTCCTCCTGGCTCGACCTGCCGACCACAGATGCGAACGCTCTCGGACAGGTGCTCTGGGCCGACTCGTCCGGGGACCCGCTGTCGCCCGCACGGCTCGGGCAGCGGATCGGTATGACCTCCGGCTCCGTGACGGTGCTGCTGAACCGCTTGGAAGCGGCCGGTCTGCTCGCACGCAGCCGTGAGCACACCGACCGGCGCCGGGTGACGCTCCGTCCGACACCGGCGGCACGGGAACGTGCGCGGGCGTTCACGGAGCGGTCGACCGCCGAGATTGCTGCCGCCCTGCAACAGGTGCCTGCAGCGGAGCTCGAGCACCACGCCGCGTTCATCCGCCGCATGGTCGGTGCCGCGACGGACGCCGCGGACCGGCTCCGCAGGTAGCGGCCGTCGATTGCGGGGAGCCGCGTGGTTCGGTTCGATGCGCTCTCTTGCGACCATGATCGGGTGGAGCGTGGGCAGGGTGTCGACGCAACCTGAGCGCCGGTACGTCGAGGAGCACCCGTCAGCGGACCAGGCGCGGGAGCTGGAGCCCCTCGCCTCCTGAGCTCGGGTGTCAGTGCTCTCCCTTCATCTCAGGAGCCGACCGGAGGCCGGGTGTCAGGGTTGTCGTCATCGATTTCGGGCATCGCCGTCGCCGCAGCCGCGAAGCCCGGGTCCGAGCGCACGTCAGCGACACCGAGCGCGTCCGCAGCAGGCGGCCCAGCACGGCCGCACGCTGGCGGCCGTGCCGAAGGCTGCGTGAAGCCGACTCCTACGACGCGAGCATCTGCGCCACCACCGCGTACAGCTCCTTCGGGTCCCCGGCGAGCATCTGCTTGATCAACGCGGCCTGCTCGTCCACCACGACCTCGTAGTCGTCGCGCTCGACCCCGTCCAGGGTCGCGCGCGCGACGTCCGCCGGGTCGGTCTTGGGCATCGAGATCCCCGCGGTCATGTCGGTGTCTGCCACTCCGAGGTGCACGGACATCACCGCGGTCCCTTGGCCGGCCAGCTCGTGCCGCAACGCGTTGCCCATGTTCCACAGGGCGGCCTTCGACACCGCGTAGGCGGAGGCTCCGGGCATGGCGAGCCACGAGGCACCCGAGGCGATGTTCACGATGCTCCCACCGCCGTTCGCCGCCAGGACGGGTGCGAACGCGCGGATCACGGACAGGGTGCCCCAGACGTTCGTGTCCATGTCGGCGTGCGCTGCGTCCAGGTCGCCCAGCAGGGTCGCCGTGGTCGCGATCCCGGCGTTGTTGATCAGGAGATCGACGTCGGTCGCGACCGCGGCGGCCGCTGCGACGGACGCGGGGGAGGTGATGTCGAGGGCGAGACGCTCGACGCCCTCGAGGTCGATCAGTTCGGGGCGTCGGGCGGTGGCGTAGACCTTCGCCCCGCGGGCGAGCAGCTGTGCGGCGAGGTGGCGTCCGATACCGCGGTTCGTGCCGGTGACGAGGGCGGTGGCTCCAGAGAGGTTCATGCCCGCTACGGTAGAACCTGACGTCAACGTGAGAATCAAGCCCGAGGGACGGAACGATGCGGATCGGTGAACTCGCAGAACGCGCCGGCGTCAGCGTCCGGTCACTGCGGTACTACGAGGAGCAGGGGCTCCTCGAGTCGGAGCGGACCACGGGCGGCCACCGGGAGTACCGCGAGCCCGATGTCGCGCGGGTGCGCTTCATGCAGATGCTCTACGCGGCGGGGATGCCGAGTCGTCGGATCATCGAACTCCTGCCCTTCCTCGACACCGGGGTCGCGACGCGGACGATGCTCGACCACTTCGACGAGGAGAGCGATCGCATCCGACGCCAGATCGAGGCCCTCGGCGCCACCCACGACCGCCTCGCGCGGCTCCGCGACATCGCGGCGGAGTCCGTCGCGGGGCGGCCGCCGGAGGAGTGCCGCTCGTCGGCGAACGCCGCCGCCGCGTGAGCACCCCCGACTAGCTGGCGGCGGGCCTGCTGAACAGGTTGACGACGTTGCCGTCCGGGTCGCGGACCAGTGCGGAGCGGTTGCCCCACGGCATCGTGGTCGGCTCCAGGACGACGTCGTCGCTGCTGCACTGCAGTCCGGCGAAGTCGCCGTCGACGTCGGCGACCTCGAACTCGATGAACACGGAACGGTTCGTCGCGGGCGTCAGCGTGCCTCCGAGCATGGACACTGTCGCGGTGCTTGCGATCGCGAGGGTCCCACCCGGGCCGGTGAACTGCGCGAAGACCGGTGCGGGGCGCTCGGCCGGCTGGCCGGTGACCCGCTCGTAGAAGGCGACCATCCCTTCGAGGTCGTCGGTGATGATGCGGACGGATGCGAACGACATGGGGTTCCTCACGGTGGTGCTGCTGACTCGGAGCGACCAGCTTCACCGGCCGCCGCGACACCGTCCTGTCGGTGTTTCCGGAAACCGACCGCGTTTCCGGGGACCGACCGCGCTAGTCGTCGAGGACCGGCCGGAGTCGTCCGTACTGGATCGCGAGGTCCTCGGATCGCAGGATGCGCTGCGCAGGCCGCTCGTCGGTGACCTCGACCGACAGCATCCGGTCGCCGCGGAACGCCCGCACCCCGTCGCGGGTCCGGCACCAGGCGATCAGGTACCACTGACCGTCCTTCCCGATCGACCCCAGCGGTTCGACGTCGCGGACGGACTCCGCTCCGCCGGCATCCCGGTACCGGAGCCGCACGACTCGATCCGCGCGCAGGGCCGCCGCGAACTCGGCCGGGGCGACCGTGTCCTCCTCGTCCTCCAGGAAGTGCACCCGCGAGGCCAGCGCACTGGCTCGTGCGGCATCCCCGGCGGGCATCACCGCGAGCGTCTTCCTGGCCGCGGTCTGCGCCGCGTGCCGGAACGGACTGCGCCCCAGCGAGCCGAGCCCGATCAGCACCGCGAGGGCCTCGTCCGGCGTGAAGCCCGCCGGGCCGAGCGTCGCGGACGCGTCGATGACGTACCCGCCGGCCCGGCCGGGCTCCGCCCAGATGGGCACACCCGACTGCTGCAGCGCGGAGATGTCCCGTTCGATGGTCCGCACCGACACCTCGAACCGCTCCGCGAGACGACGCGCGCTCCGCGGTTGCGGGGAGACGGCGCGCAACTCCTCCACGATGCCGTAGAGCCGGTCGGTGCGATTCACCTCGCCATCTTCGCTGTCGTCCCGACGTTCCGTCAGATCCACGCCGTCTCGTCTGCCACGTGACGGACTGGAGGCACGATGCCAGCTGGCATCGTGCCTCCAGTCCGTCCTGGGGTCGCGCCCAGGGCGTGTCAGGACTCCGACAGGAATCCGGCGCAAAGCGTGAGGGCTCCGTCAGGGAAGCGCTCCCGCCGTCGGCGGCCCGGCATGATCGGCAGGTTGCCCGCATGCACCACGGAACCAGGAGGACACCGGTGGCCCTCATCGACAACGGCATCTACGTCAACGGAACCCGAACGGAGTCGCCGCAGGACCTCAGCCTGACCGACGAGGCGCTCGACGCCGCGGGAAGCGGCGCGATGGCCTGGATCGGGCTGTTCCGACCGACGGCCACCGAGCTGGCCTCGGTCGCGGACGAGTTCGGGCTGCACCCGCTCGCCGTCGAGGACGCGCACAAGGGACACCAGCGGGCGAAGCTCGAGCGCTACGGCGACACCCTGTTCGTGGTGCTGCGACCCGCCTGGTACGACGAGGACGAGGAGACCGTCGAGTTCGGTGAGGTGCACCTGTTCACCGGGCGCGACTTCGTCGTGACCGTCCGGCATGCGGAGCAGCCGAACCTCGCCGACGTGCGGAAGCGACTCGAAGCCGATCCGGACGCCCTGGGGCGCGGGTCCGAGGCGGTGCTCTGCGCGGTCCTCGACGAGGTCATCGACAGCTACGCCCCGGTCGTCGCCGGGCTGCAGGACGACATCGACGACATCGAGGACGACCTGTTCGACGGTGACGTCGACCCGGCGTCCTCGCGGCGGATCTACCAGCTGCTCAGCGAGGTCATCGGGTTCCAGCGCGCCATCGGCCCGCTGCCCGGGATGCTCAACGCGTTGCTGCGCGGTGCTGAGAAGTACGGCACGGACATCGAGGTGCAGAACCAGCTGCGGAACGTGCTGGACCACGCGATCCGCGTGACCGAGCGGGTCGACACGTTCCGGACACTGCTCGAGAACGCGCTCACGCTGCACTCGACCCTGGTGACGCAGGAGCAGAACGACGCGATGCGCCGGATGACCAGCGCGAGCCTGGCACAGGGGGAGGAGAGCCGGCGGCTGGCGCGGGCATCGATGGAGCAGGGCGAAGAGGTGAAGAAGATCTCGTCGTGGGCGGCGATCCTGTTCGCGCCCACGTTGGTCGCGTCGATCTACGGCATGAACTTCGAGCACATGCCCGAGCTGCGGTGGGTGTGGGGGTACCCGGCGGCGATCGTCGCGATGGTGCTGTTGGCGGTCGTGCTGTGGGCGGTGTTCAAGCGGCGGCACTGGCTCTGAGCGTGCGTGATGACGGACTGGAGGCGCGGTGCCAGGTGGCGCCGTGCCTCCAGTCCGCCGGTCAGTCCGTCCAGGTCTGCTGGACGAGCGCTTTCAGGAGACCGTCGGTCGGGACGTTCGACTGCGTGATCGAGATCCAGGTGTCGCCGCGCACGAAGAACGTGTGCGTGGTCTCCACCCGGTCCGAGTAGTACATCGACGTCTCGGTGTGCTGGCACGAACGTCCACCGAGCGTGTCGGTGCAGGTCCAGTCCTTGTCGGCGACGATGCGGAGGCGAGCCTGCAGGACGTCACGATCTGCCGTGCCCATCTCGAGGAACAGCCCCTCGTCGCCCTCGGAGGTACCGCCCGGTGTCCAGGCACAGACCAGCTCCGCGTCCTCCTTGAACGGGATCTCGGGGTCGATGTAGTAGTCGGTCCTGCCGCCCGGTACCTGAGGGCGGAACTGGGTGATCTCCAGCGAACCGAACAGGCGCGGAGCATCGACGGCCGGCACGGCATCGGTGCACGCCCCGGGGATCGTCGCCGTGGTGTCAGCCGGCGCGGGGGTCGGCGTGATGCGGGCCGCGGACGGTGACGGTGACCCGGTCGGTGCCGGTGTCGGCGGCGCAGAGGACGGCACGGGTGCCGGTGCTGCGGCGAAGGGCGTCGGAACGAGTCCGAGCGCCACCGAACCGCTCGCGGTGCCGATGCCGAGCACGCCGATCAACGCCACGATGAGGCCGACGCGACGGCGTGCTGAGGCCGGGCGCGGCTTGTCGTGCATGCCCCGAACGACCTGCTGCCGCATGCCGGCGAGCATCCGCTGCATCTCGTCGCCTCCGGGCGGCTCGTTGCTCATCGGGGACCCGGGGTCGGTTCGTCGTTCATCGTTCATCGTTCGTCACCGCCTTCTTGATCCGTGCACGGGACCGCCACACGCGCTGGGTGACGGCGCCGACGCTCATGCCGAGCAGGTCGGCGGCCTCGGCGTAGGAGCGGCCCTCGATGAGGCAGAGCTCGCACACCTGGCGATCGAGTGGTGCGAGCGCGTCGATCTCGGCGCGGACCCACCGCAGTCGCTCGCGGGCGTCGTCGTCCGGCTCGGGCGCGGCGAGCTCGTCGGGCAGGTCGACACCCTCGTGCCGTCGCTGTTGTCGCCGCAGGTTCGCGGCGTGGTTCCGGCACACGACGAGCAGCCACGGCAGGAGTGACTCCCCGGGGACCTCCACGGTGTCGGCCTTCTGCCAGAGGGTCAGGAACGCGTCCTGCACGATCTCCTCGACGTCCATGCGCCGCGTGACCAGTGCCCACGTGTACCGGGTCATGGTCTCGGCGTGACGGTCGAACAACGCGGTGACCGCACTGCGGTCGCCGCGCGCTGCCGCCACCACGAGCGCGCTGTCCGGCTCGGCTGATCGGTTCATGTCCACCCCCTTCACTCCGCAGTGTGCACGGAGGGGACATCCTCACAGATCCTTCGCCGCCGGGCGTGTCGTGTGGCCGAGGGGGCGCCCCGGAGTCGGTGGTCACAGGGGTGCCATCGCGTCGCCGGTCGCGTCAGACGTCGGTCTCCCTCTCGGCCTCCTGGAGCGGCTGGGCGACGTTCGTCGTCGTCATCGGCGTCCTGTCCGCGCTCGTCGGGTTCGTCTTCGCGCTCGTCCCGGCGGACGGCCGACGCTGACGGGTCGCTGCGAGGTGCCGGGCGGAGGTGAGGAGGTGAGGAGGTCAGTGGCCGGCGCCGAGGCTCCCGGCGAGGCGGCTGTGGAAGGCCTGGCTGGCGTCGTTCAGCCCGGCGATCTCGACCCGCTTGCCGTGCTGGTGGTACTTCGTCTCGATGGCGTCGAGTGCGGCGACGGTGGAGGCGTCCCAGATGTGCGACCCGGTCATGTCGATGACGACCAGGTCGGGATCGTCGACGTAGTCGAACTGCGTGGTGAGGTCGTTGCTCGACGCGAAGAAGAGTTCGCCCTCGACCGTGTAGAGCGCGTGCTGCTCACCGGTGCTGAGCGTCTCGATGCTCCGCGACACGGTGGTGAAGTGGGAAACGCGGCGTGCGAAGACGATCATCGCGGCGATGACACCGATGATCACGCCGATGGCCAGGTTGTCCGTGGCGACGACGATCACGACGGTGAGGACCATGACGACGGTCTCGCCGACCGGCATACGCCGCAGTGTGGACGGCTTGATGCTGTGCCAGTCGAAGGTGCCGACGGAGACCATGACCATCACGGCGACGAGTGCGGCCATCGGGATGATCGCGACCACGTCGCCGAGTCCGACGACGAGGACCAGCAGGAAGACCCCGGACAGGAACGTCGAGATCCGGGTGCGGGCGCCGGAGGCCTTGACGTTGATCATCGTCTGGCCGATCATCGCGCAGCCGCCCATGCCGCCGAACAGGCCGGAGGCGATGTTCGCCACCCCCTGCCCGAGGGCTTCGCGGGTCTTGCGGGAACCGGTGTCGGTGACCTCGTCGACGAGTTTCGCCGTCATGAGCGACTCGAGGAGTCCGACCAGGGCCATGGCGAGGGCGTAGGGGGCGATGATCGTCAGCGTCTCGAGCGTCAGCGGGACGTTCGGGATGAACAGGGTCGGCAGGCTGTCCGGGAGCTTGCCCTCGTCGCCCACGGTGGGGATGGCGATGGACGCCAGCACGGTGACGAGCGTCAGGACGACGATCGCCACGAGCGGTGCCGGGATGGCCTTGGTGACACGGGGCAGGAGCACGATGATCGCGATGCCGACGGCCCCGATGGGCCAGACGAGCCAGTCGACGCCGATGATGTTCGGCAGCTGCGCGGTGAAGATCAGGATCGCGAGGGCGTTGACGAACCCGACCATCACCGACCTCGGCACGAAGCGCATCAGCTTGGCCGCGCCGAGCCCGCCGAGGACGAGCTGGAACACGCCGCCGAGCAGGACGGTGGCGATCAGGTAGTCCAAGCCGTGCTCCTTGACCACGGGGGCGACGACGAGCGCGATGGCTCCGGTGGCGCCGGTGATCATCGCGGCACGTCCGCCGACGAACGAGATGACCACGGCCATCACGAACGCCGAGAACAGCCCGACGCGGGGATCGACGCCCGCGATGATCGAGAACGAGATCGCTTCCGGGATCAGCGCGAGGGCCACGACGAGGCCGGCGAGGACCTCGCGGAGCAGGACCTTCGGGTTCCGCAGGGCGGACAGGACGGTGGGGCTTGCGTGCACCGGAGCCGGTGCGGGCGTGACGGTCGTCACGGTTCTCCTTCGGTGAGGGATGCGGACGCTCGGCGTCCGCGGGGGGAATGTCGTGGGGCGCTTCGTCGCGCGCACTGACCGAGTGCGGCCAGGGACCTGAACCTTCCGCGACGGAAGAGTTGGTCGTGTCCGACTCTAACGCAACGGAAGGGTTGCTGCGCAAGCATCGGTACGATCGGTCGGGACCGGGCAACCGGGCGGAAGGGGTCAGCAGTGACGGACGCGGCAGGAGCATCGACGATGCGGATCGGTGAACTCGCCGACCGGACCGGGCTCTCCATCCGGACCGTGCGGCACTACGACGACGTCGGGCTGCTCCACCCCACCGGCCGGACCGAGGGCGGCTTCCGGCTGTACTCCGACGACGACCTGCAACGCCTGCTCGTCATCCGCCGGATGAAGCCCCTCGGCTACTCCCTCGAGCAGATGGCCGAGCTCCTCGGCATCCTCGACGGGCTCCAGGTGGCGGACGGCACCGAGCGGGACCGGCTGCAGGCGCAGCTCGACATGTACGTCGTGGACACCGAGGAACGCCGGGCGAAGCTCGCCCGCAACCTCGAGTGGGCCGACGAGTTCCTCGGCATCCTGCGCGCGCACTGACACGCCGTGACGGACTGGAGGCGCGGTGCCAGCTGGCGCCGTGCCTCCCGTCCGTCCGCTGGTCGCGTCGCGCGACCGACGCCGGCTTGTTCACCCAACCGACGCATGCGCGTGGCAGGGTGGTCCGGGGCATCGTCGCCCGCAGCCCAGCCAGCCGCCAGCGGAGCACGATGCCAACACCCGACCTGATGATCGTCACGGACCTCGACGGGACGTTCCTCGACCACCACGACTACTCGTTCGACGCGGCCCTGCCGATGCTGGAACAGCTGCGGGCGGACGACGTCCCCGTGGTGTTCTGCAGCAGCAAGACGCGTGCCGAGATCACGGCGCTGCAGGCACGCACCGGGCTCGACGGACACGCGTTCGTGGCGGAGAACGGCGCGGTCGTCGTCGGACCGGCGCGCGACGTGCTGGTCGGACCGGTCGCCGGCGACCTCGAGCGGCTGCACGCGGAACTCGACCGCGTCCGCCAGTCACTGGAGCTGCACTTCGAGACCTTCGGCGGCGTGACCGACGCGGTCGTCGCCGCGTGGACCGGCCTCGACCTCGAAGCGGCCGGACGAGCACAGCAGCGCGAGG
>Ga0308161_1001550_pt1 | contig 27160 bp, 25 predicted proteins | sample PhyFR2_FD_201034 | JGI IMG/M metagenome (GOLD analysis project Ga0308161, IMG submission 201034) | Phyllosphere microbial communities from UC Gill Tract Community Farm, Albany, California, United States - DLSLF.R2 | ecosystem: Host-associated > Plants > Phyllosphere > Unclassified | place: USA...
AAGTCGCCACCGAACTCAACGGACGACCTCGCAAAACGCTCGGCTACCGGACCCCGGCAGAAGCCTTCGAGCAGCTACTCTCGGACCCGAAACAACCACCCGTTGCAACGACCCCTTGAAACCGCCGATCGCATGGCGAGACGAGCTGGGGGCCTCCTCGGACCTGGCTGGCTCGGAAAGCCGCGGCGTCTGCGCGAGCTGACAAAGGATGACTTCTGAGGCGCGCCACCACCGCGACAGCGAACAGTTCACGAGAACATGAGCCATGACTACCTTTCTCGGCACACAGCTCGAGGCTGGACTCCGGCATCTCGTGCTGCTCGAGCATGCAGACGCGCAACACGTGGCTGCTGCCGCCGCGGCGCAACTCAGCCCGTTCCGCGGGTTCGGGCTGACCAGCATCATCGGCTACCACCACATCGCTGACGATCCGGTCGCCCTCGGCCTCGCCCAACCGGTAGGCGGCGGTTACTCCCCCACCGACGCCGGTCGCAGAGCGCTAGCGAACATCGACGCAGCAACCGAGGCAGCTGCGCGACGCACACCGAACAGCGATCCTGTCGCAGTCATCGGCGTCGCACGGGAGCCTGTGTTCTACTCGGCTGTTCTCGGCCAGCTCATCGATATGACGGACGTTCTGGTCGTCGACCGATACCTCGGCGCCGACGACGTGCGCGTGCTAGCGAAGATCTCGTCGGTGACTCGCGTGCTCACCGGCCCCCAACCGGTGAAGGACCGCAACGAGAAGAGCCGCGACGCCCGCCGAGAGCACCTCGCCCTAGCCGCAGGCATCCGTCCAGGCTTGAAAATGCGTCTGACAATGGCGATCCACGATCGATACATGCTGCCCAGCGAGGGGCCCGGCCTCATGCTGGGTGCGTCTCTGGGCGGCTCGAAAGTGACCACGGCCGTCTAATTGTCCGACGATGCCACTGGCACCCACCGCGCGACGTTCGAGACGATCTGGTCCAGTGCCGAGCCCGTCGACGCAATCATCCCTCCAGGTGCCCCGGACGGTGAGCGGTAGGCGCCGGACGACCCGTACGCATCTGCTTGACCCGACGCCTGCCCTATGACGTGGGCTGCTCACTGTGGAGCATCCCGAAGACCAGCGTGTCGGTCCATTCGCCCTTGCTCCAGAAGTCGCTTCGGAAATGCGCTTCCTGACGCATCCCCACCCGGTTCGCGAGGCGTACAGACGCTGCGTTTCGGGCATCCATCTGCGCAACGACACGGTGAACATCGTGCCGCTCGAAGGCAAGCTGCAGAGCAGCCACGACTGCCTCGCTCGCGAACCCGCTCCCCCCCCGTGTTCTGGATCCAGCCTCCAACCCACCTCGACCGTGCGTCGCTCCTGCTCGGTGCGCCACAACGCCACTTTTCCTATCAACGAACCTTCCCGCTCGGTAACGAGCGAGAGAGCACCATCCGGCTCGTCAAGCCCTGTGCGAGCCAGCCGACGCTCGAGCTGCGCCGTGCCGGACTCGACCGTCCACGGCTCCTCGAGAAGGTACTGCGCAACCTCCGGCTGGGGGTAGATGGTGACAAGACGCCCAAGGTCGCTCTCGCGATACAAACGGAGCGTCAATCGTGAAGTGGTCACCACCGCGTCAGATTTCACATCCACGATCCTCCCGTGCTCCGAACGATCGCGGCGCGCTGGTCTGCGTGTTCGGTGTCGTCGTTCTCGCGCCGCTTCGTGTCGTGATCGTGTCTCGGTAGCCGATCGCCTGCCGCACAAGTGCGGCCGTTTTGGGAGCCCGCAAAAATCCGGGGATCTCGGTGCCTCAACAGACCCGCCCGGCGATGTGTGCGGCAACCGGACCCTCAGTGAGACACAGCGCGGCGCCCCGGTGACACGCTCGAGCTCCGCAATCAGAACGCGAAGGCGCTCTCCCGCGCGAACCGACCGCCACCGCGTCTTCCTGGGTGAGTGATCCCTATTCGCCTTCTCGGGGATCCGATTCGGTCTGCGTCGTCAGGGCGGCTGCGAGGTCGGATTCCGAGGGCAGGGCAGCGCGGACCGCGGGCGGGAGGAGGTCGTAGCTGGCCACCCCGATCGGGGTCTGCTGTCCCGCGAGGGAGTACCGGACGACGGCATCGTTCTTGTCGGCGACCAGCAGCAGGCCGACCGTGTCAGCGTGCTGAGGCCGGCGGAGCTTGTCGTCGACGAGTGCGACGTAGAAGCCGAGCTGTCCGAGGTACTCCGGTTTGAACTTCCCCGTCTTGAGCTCGATGACCACGTACCGGAGCTGCTCGACGTGGAAGAACAGCAGGTCGACGTAGAAGTCGTCCCCGTCGACGTCGAAGTGCACCTGCCGGCCCACGAACGCGAACCCCTCGCCGAGCTCGCGGAGGGTGTCGCGTTCTTGCTCGTTCGTAGTACTCCCCCGGATGATGTGGCCGCTGTCTTCGAGGTCCCGTCATCTCCTATTCAGCAACTGACTGGTGAGCCTGGCGACGCCGGCCACGAATCAAAAGTGTGACTGGTGACCCCAGTCAGGCTGGCAAACCCATCAGGTATATGGCCTATGGGTTTGACCAGTGTCCCCAGTGTCACCAGTGAGACTGGTACCGCTGGTCACACTGGGATGACCTGCGAGGCTAGTCAGAACGACTCTCGAGGCACAGGCCGTCGCGAGAGGTCCTGTATGCCTCTCTCAGCGACGAGACCCCCGTTCTGAGGCAATCACCCACGGAAGGAGCCGTTCGCCCAATCTCGGACGATTCCCGCACACTGGTGACGCTGGGGATCCTGGTTGCGTTCACTGGTGTCACCAGTACGCCTGGCGCAGCCAGTCACACTGGTCACGGCTGGTGACGCCGGTCGTACCGGTCAACGCTTACTGGTAACCCTGGTGTGACTGGTGAGGCCGGGCAGCTTACAACATTTACGCTGTTGTGACTGGCTTCACCAGTGAAGCAGGTATGCTGCGTTCGCACGGACATGCGCAAGTAGTTGCGCAACCTGGCTTCACCAGTCACACAAGCGTCACCATTCAGCGGGGGAGTGCCCCTCGTAGGCAGCGGAGCAGCAGATGTCACTCACCATTGACCGATCTTCCCTTCAGCGAGTCGTAGCCGTCATCAACAACAAGGGCGGCGTCGGCAAGACCACCCTCTGCGCCAACATCGGCGGGATTCTGGCCGAGGCAGGTTGGCGAGTCCTCGTCATCGAACTGGACCCGCAGGGGAACCTCGGCCTCGACCTCAGCTACAGGTACGCAGATGGCGACGACAAGGGCTCTGGTCTGTCGAAGGCCGTCCTCTTCGGCGATCACCTTCAGCCCCTGAAGGACGTGCGCCCGAACCTCGACGTACTCCCGGGAGGGGAGCACATCGAGATCCTCGACAAGGGCATCAGCCCTCGGATGAGCCAGTCCGGCACCGAAGGCACCGCAGCACGCCTCAGCCTTGCCACGTCTCTGTCTGTCATCGCCGACGACTACGACCTGATCTTGCTCGACTGCCCGCCGAACATCGACAGCATCCAGATGCTTGCTGTCGCGGCCGCTCGTTACATCCTCATCCCAGCGAAGGCTGACGATGCGAGCATCGATGGTCTCCGACTGACCGCTCGGCGCCTCGACAAGGTCGTGGATATCAATCCCGACGTGGACCTCCTCGGCGTGGTGAACTTCGACTCGAGTACGTCTGAGACGAAGGTGCGGCAGGAGTTCGCCGACGACGTTGTCGAGGCCCTGGGAAGCGAGGAAGCTCGGAAGTTCATCTTCACCAGCTACGTCCGCCACTCGGGCGCAACCGCGAAGGCCGCGAGGAAGAAGCGAGTCCTCGTCCACGAGCTCGAGAAAAGTGTCCAGAAGCAGGAAAAGTGGTACGAGGCTCTGCGCCGCGGGGCGAAGCACATTTCCGCTGGCCCTCAGGCTGCCGGCAACGTTGCAGACAGCCTGTACGCAGTGACCCAGGAGCTCACCGCTCGACTCACCGAGGCTGAGGCTGACGCGGCGGAGGAAGCGAATGTCTGACGCAGGCCGCATCATCTCCGGTCCGCCAAGCCGTCCGAACAGCGGGGGAGGGGCGGGGTCCCTGCTCCGCGCGAATCGAACAGCGCAGCAGCCGGTCGAGCCTTCCCGTACGGTTGCGCCACCACCCCCGGCGCCGCGGCGCGCAGTGCAACAGACCATCGCGTCCGCTCCAGAGTCCGAGGTCGAAGACCCGGTAATGACCGTCGAGCCTTCCGAGGCGCCGGCCGTCACGTTCCGTGAGCCGGAGCCATCGACTGCAGCAGCCGAGGACGTCCCACCGGTGGTGGTCGAGCCTGCGGCTGGCCCCGCTCCGCAGACGCAGCAGCAGCAGCAGCAGCAGCGGCAGGCCGCTGAGTCAGCGCAGGGCCCGACGACGCCGTACACGAGGCGTCGGTACGGCGACTCGGGGGAGGAGAACCCCGACGACATCGTCAAGGTCACCTTCGAGATTCGTCGAGGCGATCGCGACGCGTTCAACGACGCGTTCGCGGCAGCGTCCCTGCACGAGGGCTACACCACGCCGAAGGACATCCTGGTGGACATCTACCTGGGGGAGACAAAGCGTCTGCAGGACACCTACAACGGCGGGCAGCCGTTCCCGAAGCGGATGAAGCAAGCTCCGCGCGGACGGCCGATCCGGCGCGAGAACTGACTTCGTTGGTCATCCGCGCCCGGCAATGTCGGCCGGATCCCGTAGATCAGAGGCATGGGTTCGTACAGACGCCGGCGAGGAACACTGCGACACGCCGGGCAAGTTCCAACGTGGGTATCTGATCCGCAGCCACGCTGTGCGAGTACCAACTCGGATGGGGGAGCGCCAGGCACAGTGCGCTCTGCCGGGTGGGACGCACTGACCAAGTCCGCTTCCGCGCGACCACTGCTTCCATCATGCCCCGGGAGGTCCTGATGACCGACACCCTCGCAACCGAGATCACACTGATCGACGTGCCGGCCGACGCGCCAATCCTCATCGACGAGACAACGGCGCGGCTAGTGAACTACGCGGCGAACCTCGAGGGTGGCGAAGAGGACGCCATGGACATCGGGTACTCGGCGCGGATCTGGGCGCAGGTCTCGCTGCCCTACCGCAACCCCGGCAACATCCCATACTGGGAGCGTCGCAACGGGTCCGTCTCGCTGATGATGCAGCCGGCGTTGCTGCTGGACGCACAAACCGGAGAGCGGACACCTGCTTACCCATACGGTGTCCTGCCGCGCCAGGCCATGAACTGGATGGCGACAGAAGCGGTGCTGACGCAGAGCAAGCAGCTCGAGCTAGGCCGTTCCATGAAAGCGTTCATGGAGAAGATCGGCCTCGCACACGGTGGACGGGACGCGAAGCGGGTCGCGGACGGCCTGAAGCGGCTCTTCGGCGCGAACCTCAGTGTCGAGGGTCTCGAGATCCGCCCGGACGGTCACGGGGAAGCCATTGAGTACTTCCGCATCGCTGATAGCGTCCGTCTGTGGTTCGGCAAGGACGACGTCGAGGACAACGAAGGGCTCTGGCAGTCCACGGTGACCCTCTCCGAGCGGTTCTACGACTCCATCGTTTCCTCGCCGGTCCCCATCGACCTGAACGCGATGAAGGCGCTGGGGAAGTCAGCGATGCGCATGGACATCTACCTGTGGCTCACGTACCGCATGTTCTACCTGCGTAAGCCCACCCGCATCAAGTGGAACGACCTCAACCTGCAGTTCGGCGCGCAGTACACGCAGCCCCACAAGTTCAAGGCGGCGTTCGAGGGTCACCTGCGGGCCATCAAGATCATCTACCCAGAAGCACGGGTCGAACCGACGTCCGAGTACCTCATCCTCCGGCCGTCTCCGCCCCACGTGGAGCCGACGAAGCCTCGACGCGAGGTCGGAGCCTAACCGTCCAGAGAAACGACGGGAGAGAGGCGCCTACGGGCGCCTCTCTTTTCGCATTCGAGGGGACCGGATACCCACGTGAGCTGGAAACCGCGTCCGTCGACGGCGCGCGTGGGTATTCGGTCCCCTCCGCGCGCACTCCGGACGGCTGGCGTGCAGCCTGCGCCGTGGGTATCTGGTCCTCTCCGCACCCGGCGCCGCGAGCTCATCGCGCGTGGGTATCTGGTCCGCGCGTGGGTATCTGGTCCGCACGTGGGTATCTGGTCCGCACGTGGGTATCTGGTCCGCACGTGGGTATCTGGTCCGCACGTGGGTATCTGGTCCGCACGTGGGTATCTGGTCCGCGGTCGTGGGTACCTAGTCCCCGCGACACCAGTTCATGCGGTTACCTTCCGACGTAGAATGCGATAAAGCCCCGGGCGTGGGTATCTGGTCCGCCCGCCTACTCCGCTCCGGTCGACAGCTAGGTGAGGTACCCGCCGGGACGTCCGCTGGCACGTCGTGTGGGTATCTGGTCCTTGCCAACCGCGAAGGTCCACCAGCTGGCGTGGGCATCTGGTCCTCCCGGTCGGAAACCGGGGAGCACCGCGTGGGTATCTGGTCCTCGGGGCGCGGGCCACTAGTTGCGGGCGGGTCGGCGTGCCGGGCAAGACGAGCGAGCGTGGGTATCCGGTCCTCGGTGACAGCGAAGTCCTCGACTCGCACCTTGAGGGGACAGGCGTCCTCAAACGTGGGTATCTAGTCCTCCCACCGGCGCAGAGCTCTCGCGTGGAATCACAGGCGAAGCCTGTGGGTATCTGGTCCTGAAGTGCTGCGGCCTGAGTGACTCTCTTTCCTCCAATGGAAGGGGTAGAAGCATCCGTCTGTGGAAAACTTGGCGCCCCCTCTGTGGTTGCGTTTCGCCAGTTCGTAGATCAGCTACCGGAGAGAGCTACAGGAAGCACTACAGGGGGCCGCGTTCGAGCGAAGTCACATCCGCACGCTGACAGCGATCGGCGGGGAAGCGGTGCTGTGCTCCTGGGACTGCATACCCACACCAAGCGGACCGGATACCCACGGGCCGAGGACCAGGTACCCACGAAAACGGACCAGATACCCACGAAAAGTGCGTGGGTATCTGGTCCGACGACCAACCCTGCTGTGGAGAACTCCTCGGAGGGTACGTCGGTACCGAACTGACCGCTACCCGCGCCGGTTCTTGGGACTGCTGCAGCTTTCGTTGACTCGTCCGTTTAGGCCGCGAGTGCGACCTGTGGGTTGATGATTGCTTCGTACTCGATGGGCGTCAACTTCCCGAGGCCCCGCTGTCGACGCTTCCGGTGGTAGGTCCCCTCGATCCAGTGCACGATCGCGACGCGCAGCTGCTCCCTGCTCGCCCACCGGCGCTGGTTCAGGACGTTCTTCTGCAGGAGCGCGAAGAAGGACTCCATCGCCGCGTTGTCGGCGCACGCGCCGACCCGACCCATCGAGCCGAGCAGTCCTGCGTCGCTGAGCGCGCGGACGAATCGCTTGGAATGAAACTGACTGCCCCTATCGGAATGAACCACTGTTCCGATCGGATTCCGTCGAGAGATCGCCGTCTGCAGCGCCGCGACGGCGAGCGAGGAACGCATCCGAGAGCCGATGGAGTACCCCACGATGCGTCGGGAGCAAGCGTCTTTCACGGCGCAGAGGTACAGCTTGCCCTCGCTCGTGTTGTGTTCGGTGATGTCGGTCAGCCACAGCTTGTCGATGTCCGGCGCTGTGAACGCACGCTGCACCCGGTCGTCGTGCACGGGTGGTCCCGCCTTCCGGTTCAGGCCCCGCTTCTTCGCGTGCAGAGACCAGAGTCGCTGCTGTGAGCACAGGCGCCAGACGCGCCGTTCCGACACGAGGTGGCCGGCTGCGGCGAGGTCGTCGGCGATGAACCGGTACCCGAACGTCGGGTCGTCCCGGTGGGCGTCGACGGCGTCGTTGGTCAGGTGGGCGTTCACCCAATCGCGTCTACTTACGGGGTCTTTCCGCCAGGCATAGAACGCCTGCTTTGTGAAGCCCAGCACCCGGCAGGTCACCGTGACCGGGATCCGGTCGGCGGCGAGTTCGAGGACCAGCGGGTACATCATTTTGGGAGGTGCGCTTGCGAGAGATACGCGGCCGCTCGGCGCAGGATCTCGTTCTCCTGCTCAAGCAGCCGGTTCCGTTTCCGCAGTTCTCGAAGCTCCGCGTTCTCCACGGTCGTGACGCCGGGCTTGACGCCGTCGTCGACGTCCGCGCGGCGCAACCAGTTCGTCACGGTTCCTTCGGAGATCCCAAAGTCCTTCGCGACCTGCGTCAACGGGATCTCCCCGCGACGAGCGACCGCGACCACGTCGCGTCGGAACTCCTCCGGATAGGGCCTGGGCATGATCGACATCCTTCCAGCGAGGAGCACGTCCTCACAGGTCAGGAGTCAACCGAACAACCTGCAGCAGTCCCGAACGTCAACATCCCAACAACGATTACGCCCGCACGACACACAGCCTGTCTCCTGCCCTGAGTCGATGATGACGACGAGCGCCAGACGCGCGGAGTGCCTTTGGGGCGAATCGATTTGGCGGCCGCGCTGGGACTGGCCGCTCGCTCTAGTCAGAGCGGCGACACGGCGGTACCGTCCGTGACAGGTTCTTCGCGCCCGAGCACCGGCACCGCGCCGCCCGGTCACTCGACCGACGCCCAAAATCTGGAGAGGTATCTCGGATGGCACTTGGGATGGGGTGAAGCGAGCTTCAACCAGCCGGTCAGGGCTCCCTCCCAGCAGGACACCGTCGCAGTCACCGATCGGCTATCGAGACGAATCAGTGGGTGAGGCGGTGGTGGCTGTCGGGTAGTGCTCGTGAGTCCCGCGCACCCCGGGGTGGGTGCGGCTCGGCCGTGGCCTGGGGAGATGATCCGATCGAGCCGTACGCGTTCACTGTCTCGATGGTTGTTCTGCTGGGCATTCTGCTGCTCAGCGATCGTCTACCGGCGTGGTGCGCCCCGGCGTTGGTTGCTCTTGCAGTAAGGAGCGCGGCCCTCTTCCTGTCCGTCTCGATCGCTGCCCCCGGCAGGAACGCCCTGCCTCATCACTGACTGAGCAGCGATCGGCACGGTGCGCGTGGATGGCCCTGTAGCTGCGGCTCGTCAGTGTGGCGCTCTACCCGGCGACTGATATCCGGGATATGGTCCCGGCATGCCTGTACCGAAGTCTCCGACCATCCAGGGTCCCCGCCGCCTCCTCCGTGACGTCGTCTACGAGCAGATGCTCGAGGCGATCGAGAACGGCACGCTCGAGGCGGGGGAGCGCTTGAACGATGAGGAGCTCACGAGCTGGCTCGGTGTCTCGCGCACTCCGGTGCGGGAAGCGATCGCGCGGCTTGAGTCGGAAGGTCTCGTGGAGATGGCCGCGAACCGGTACACCCGCGTTGCCAGCCTCTCGGGCCCGGCGCACGATCAGGCGGCCATGCTCCTCGCTGCGCTGCATGCGTGGGCGATAGAGCACTCCCGCGGAGCGACTGCTGATGCGCGGAAGGCCGCGGCTGCTGCTGCGAGCAAGCTCACTGCCGGCGTCGACGCGCACGACGTCGACGCGTACCGGGGGCTGCAGGATGCTGCCGCGGCGCTCATCGCAGGGTTCGATAACCCACTCCTCACGGCGACCGAAGCGGCGGTGCGTGGACGGGTGAAATTCCACGCCCCTGCGCCGGACGCGAACGTCGAGTGGGACGTGGCCGTTGCTACGGCTGGCGCACTCGCGAAGATCTGACCGCCGCCGTTCGGCGTTGAGTGCGACGCATCGCGGGCTGTTGCCGCTGTTATCGCGCTCACGGGGCTACGGTCACGCGCAGGGGCCTCACCAGCCCCTCCGGTCCGGCCTGGCGCTCGTCAGCGTCCTGCACCCCGGGCGCGCCGGCGCACTCGTGCAGGGTCTCCGCTCGCGGTTCGGCGGACCGTTCCTTGTGAACACCGGGTTCGCGGAGGCGACCACCCGCGATCAGGCAGTCGCCATGATGGCGGACGACCTCGCCGACGCCGTCGTGGTGGGCCGAGCCGTCATCCCGAACCCGGACCTCGTTCGTCGGTGAGAACGAGGTCGACTTTTCCACGTCGGCGGTGACCCAGAGACCGAGGTAAGAGTGGGCGGAGGGCGTCGTGCTGGTGGTGTCCATGCTCCCAGCCTTGACGGTGTCCGACCAGCTAGCCTCCGCCCTGGCTGCAAGGGCTAGTCCCGACCCTGACCGGAGCGCATAGCGCCGCCGGCCTCGGCGCCGCCGGAAACGAGGGTTCCGAGTGCCGAGAACACGGCCCGACAGCTGACTACTCATTCGGATGCGAAATATGGCATGATTAACGCATGGATACGGATACTCCCGAGTACGACCAGCCCCTCCGTCGGGCTATCGAGGTGGCAAAGAGCGCTCGCGCGCACGGGAACCACCCTTTCGGGGCCGTACTGATCGCACCTGACGGCGCAATCGCCCTCGAGGCGGAAAACTCCGTCACCACGGAGAGTGACGTCACTAATCATGCGGAAACCAACCTGGTCCGCAAGGCGTCACGCACGATCCCTCGGGATCAGCTTCAGGCCTACACGCTCGTCACATCCTGCGAGCCCTGCGCTATGTGTTCCGGCGCTATTTACTGGTCAGGCATTGGTACTGTCGTTTATGGTCTTTCGGAAACGGGTCTTCGCGAGTTGACCGGCGATCACCCAGATAACCCCACCCTCCAGCATCCTTGCCGACTTGTCTTCGCCGATGGTGGTCGCGACATCACCGTTTTCGGGCCCCTCTTGGAGGACGAGGCGGCAGTCCCGCACGAAGGATTCTGGGTGGATTGATCTTCTTTGGCAGAGCGTACCCCGACCGGCAAAAGTGCCGCTGACTTAGCGCGATTTGCCAACCCGTCCCACGATTCCTCGATGACGCGCTAGAATTCGCAGGTTACGTCCAGGCCGAGTGGACGTTCTGCCCACATCTCCTCGAAGGAGGCCCATCGTGACCGACCAGGCTGCCCCCAAAGAACTCGTGAACTTCCGTCCTGTAACGGGCGTCACCGCGGATGGGCAACGCCTGAGGCCGGGCAGCCTCTACCGATCGGCGGGACTCGATCAGATTGGTGCTACCGGACGTTTGTACCTGCACGATCTCGCTGTGTATAGCGTTCTCGATCTCCGCACCGCGGAGGAAATGAGCCTCCGAGCGAACGATCTTGCCGGCCTTGGGATCGCTGAAGTGCGAGTCCCTCTGGTAGTAGATCTCAACGGTGACGCAACGACAGCAGTACACGAAAGCACTGATCCGCTCCTCACTCTCGAGTGGTTCTATAAAGATATCGTCGAAAATGCGACCGCCGGATTGTGCGAGGTTTTTGACACTCTTGCCCGTGTTGAGCTTCCCGTTGTAATTGTCTGCACCGCGGGGAAAGATCGCACTGGAGTCGTTGTGGCACTCCTGCAGCTTGCTCTTGGGATTCAACTCGACGATGTGATCGCAGGATATGCATCGAGCGAAGCGCAGCTCAACGCCGAATGGATTACAGCTGTCGTTCAGCGGTTCGAGACCTTGGGAATGACCATTCCACCTGAGGCGACAGGCATTTTTACGATGTCGCCGCCATCAGTGATGCTGCGATTGGTCGAATTCATTACAGACCAATATGGCAGCATGGAGCACTACTTTGAACGTATCGGTGTTAGTCAAGATGTCCAGATGACTTTGCGTGGCAGGTTCCTTGGTGACGAACAGGCGAACTAGGGAAACCTTCGTCGTAACGCGAGAGGCGATGCACCGCCTGTGACAGTGGGCGAGCGGACGGTCAAGCTCGGCATGCGGCCGCGCGGCCGCGAGGCATGTGGCATTGGCGCAGGGGTGGATGCGGCGTGCGGCGGTCCGTCGCGAGGGCTTGCCATAGCTGGCATGTAGAACTTTCTGAGATGACCTCCCAACAATTTGGTATATTGTCTGCATGCCAGTGCCAAAGCCCAAACCTGACAGTCCTTCCCGAAAGCTGCTTCGAGACGTCGTCTACGAGCGCATTCGCGCTGAGATCCTCAGCGGGCAACTCGAGGCCGGGGAGCGGCTGAGTGACGAGGCGCTCATCGAGTGGCTCGACGTATCCCGTACGCCTATCCGCGAAGCCCTGGGGCGCCTCACCGCCGATGGACTCGTCGAGATGCGACCCAATCGATTCACGCAGATCCCGCTCCGGTCCCCAGAGGCGTACGCGCGAGCGGCGGAGTACATGCACATGATCCGTCGCTTCGTCCTCGAACACCTCGATCGCGTCCCGGCCGACGAGCTCCGCGCGGCCCAGTTGGCGATGGATTCGCTCCTGCCCCGGTTGCGTAAGCATGACCGAACAGCGCAAGTCGAGTTCAATGAGCGGTACGGGGTGCTTGCAGCGCTGGTGCAGAATCCGCTCATCGCGGAGGCGGAACAGCGCGTTCGCGGTCAGGCCCAGTTCCACCTCCAGCACAGCGATTCTAAGATCAACTGGGGCAACATCGTTGCCCACGCTAAGGCCCTAGCCAGCACGGATGGTGCCTCGCGGCAAAGCGGTTGACGCTTAGGCGGTACCGAATTCGGCAATGAGTGACTGAGACCACTCATGCAGTGCTGCGATCGCAGCGGCGCGGTCATCCGCGAAACACGCCGTCCGGAAGGCGATGAAAGCGTTCCAATCGTCTCGGCCAGGTCGAGGGCGGGGGGCTGTCTCTCCGCTCTCGACCACCCCGAGGTACAGTCGCAGCTCCGCGACGTGATCTGCCGCGACATTTGCAGCGGCGCGGTTTGAAGCCTCCCTGATCAGGTAGGCGATTCCCGACAGGTACGTATCGATGTCATCGTCCCCATCGAACGCTTCCGCGAGGACGGTGAGTGAGAGCGCTGCGTCGTTCGCCATGAGCTCCGCCAGTTGACCCACGACGGCGAAGCGCTGCTGCATATCGTTCTCCGGCCGGTCCGCAACGGTGGTTCGGGAGTTGCGCTCGACGACCACGTGGCGCATCCAGGAAAGCCTCATCACAGCTTCCCGTACGGGGGTCCGCGACACCTGCAGCTCGTCGGCGATGGTGTCGACAAGAATGCGTTGCCCGGGCGCCATCTGCCCCTGCAAGATCCGGGTCAAGAGGACGTCGTATGCCTGATCAGAGAGCAAGCGGCGATCCATCAGGGACTGTGCGTTCTGCGTCAAGTTGGTCTCCATTTTCAGCCTGGTCAAACCCGGACTCCTGTGCACAGTTTGACAGATATTGAGTGTCAGGTGTTTGAACGTAATATTTGTTGCGTGGATGTTGCCCGATTTGAACCTGCTCATGGTCCTCGGTGGGGTCATAGCAGGGCCCTGCGACTAGGTCGCAACGCTGCTGCCCACCGTCGCCCCAGCTATATCGGACCGTTATGCCGGCTGACCGGCTCGAGAGCCACTACGGGATCCATGTGCGCCCGCTGCGTCCCTTGGTAGCGGTAGCTGTATGAGTAGGCGTCCGAGCGGCTGGCTCTCGCCATCGTCATAATCGATCCGAGCGCTTTCGTCCCGGCGTCGCGGAGGGCGGCGGACGCACCCTCAAGCTGCTTCCGAGTGGTTCGTCTCATCGCGGCCACCACGATTGCGCCGCTGCTGATTCCGCTAAGGATTGCCGCGTCGGTCACGGGCAGCAGTGGCGGCGCATCGATGATTACAACGTCGACGAGTGATTCAAGCTCCCGGAGTACCGCCTCCATGGCTGCGGACCCGAGCAGCTCGGTGGGGTTTGGGGGGACCTGACCTGCGGGCAGGACCTGCAGCTCGCCCTTGCCCCAGGGCTGGAGCGCGTCCTCAAGTTCCATTCGCCCAATGAGGATGTCGGTGAGTCCCGCGGCGGCCTCGAGGCCCATGAGCTCGGCAACGCGGGGTCGGCGGAGATCGCCGTCGATCAGCGCAACCTTCATACCGCTCTCAGCCAGCGCGATCGCCATGTTCGCCGCCGTGGTGCTTTTTCCCTCGCTCGGTACAGACGAGGTCACAACGAAGGTGCGGCGACTCCCACCCGCGTCGAGGAATTGCAGGTTGGTCCGTAGCCGACGGAAGGCCTCCGCTCGAGGGCTCATCGGATCGTGCAATACGACAAGCGGCCGGTCCCGGACGGCTTTGTCGAACGCGATTTCCCCGATCGCAGGGGCCCCGATGACCGCTTCGACGGTTGCGCGGCTATCCAGGCGTGTATCCAGGGCTACTCGAAGCACTGCGATCCCAAGACCAAGCGCGAGACCAAGCGCCAGCCCGCCGGCTATATTGACGGCCATTCGGGGTGACGTCGGATCTGTGGGCGCGATGGCAGGTTGGATAGTTTCAATGCGGAACGGGCTGACCCCGTCAGTGGTGGGCTGCTCGAGCTCTGTCGTGATGACCCTCGAGAGGCTCGACCCGACTCCGTTTGCGATCCGTGCCGCCTGCTCGGGGTCAGGATCGACGACAGAAATCGTCACAATCACGCTGTCGATCGGCGTCTGCGCGCTGACGCGCCGTGCGAGCTCGACCGCAGACTCGCGGAGCCCGAGTTGCTGAATGACTGGCTGCAGCACTCGTGCACTCTTCGCAACATTCGCGAACGATTGCACCTTCTGCTCAGCGGCAGTTCCGCCTTGAGCGAGCTCAGATGAGTTGGTGGCACCGGTCACAGATACATACACCTGGGTGCTCGCCTGGTACTCCGGCACTGCCGCGTAGGTGAGCACGGCACCAGCGCCCGCGCCTAGAAGGGCTCCGACCACCATTGCGATCCACCCGCGCCGCAGGAGGTGTGCGATCCGTTCGATGTCCATTGTGTCCAATCAGCTGAATACAGCAAGTATGTCAGATATGCCTGGCTATACACCAGTGGGTTTCATGGTCAGACGGTCGTACAAGTCGATGTGCTGTTGGACCATGCGGTCGACGGAGAGGTGTGCGCGCACCGTTGCTGCGTTCTGCGCCCAGAGCCGCTCGACGCTGGCGTAGTTTCGGGTGCGCTCGAGTGCCAGGTCGAAGTAGCGTTCCGTGTCATTGACGTCTGGGCGTTCCCACCCGTGCGGGACCTGATCCAAGGATCCGCTGACGTCGAACAGCAGCACGGGGAGGCCGGAGACCGCGGCCTCACTCGTCACCGTTGAGAGCGCTTCGCGGTATGACGGCAGCACAAGGAAGTGGGCTCTGGCCATTTCTTGACCGATCTCGTCCCGTGTCCGCGTGCCGAGGTACTCCACTCGGTCACTCAGTCCAAGTCGCGCTGCCTCGGCCGCGAGTTCTGGGCGGAGCGTCTCTCGGTGCGAGACGATACGCAAACGAACGGACTGGCCTGCACGCAGGAGGCGGCGCATGAGTTCGAGCGCGAGATGCAGTCGCTTGAACTCGACAAGCTGACCGACGTACAGCAGCTCGAGCGGCTCATCGCCGGTCGGCCCGCTGCGCCGGGTGAGGGCGAACCGCTCGACTGCAAGTCCCGAGGGGATGATGTCGATCTTGTCGGAGGGCACGCGCCCTCCGAGTCGTTGGCGTTCATCATCTGAGAAGACCACGACGCTGTCCGCGCGGCGCTCGATGAGGTTTCTGACGACTCGGAACTTCAACGGTTTCCACCCGCTGGTGTGATGCGTGAAAACAATCTTCGTGCGGCCGGAGGGCCCGCGACTCGGCAGGAGCGCTCGGACGCAAGCATTTGTGAGGTGATTGAGGTGCACGACGTCATATCGGCTCCAATCGCCGCGGAAGTGCGGCGCAGCGGCGGTCACGTCAACGCCGGCAGCGAGCAACCCGTCCGCTAAAAGGCTGTCAGGGGTTTCGGCCATGTGCGTGGCGCGGTACTCGGCGCTTTGACTGAAGATGCCGGAAAGCATGAGGAGCTTCATTGGGAGCCTTTCGAATCTGACCGATGGCGGCCAAGACGAGTGGTGGGATCGCGAAGTTGAGAATGTTCTGTTCGATGACGCTGGTTCCGGTGACCCCGGCCTGCGTGATCCAGATCGTGAGAATGGTCGCGCCGTAGAGCCCGAGCGGGGTGCGAAGAGTTCGGCGAAGATCATCAGCCACACCAAATCCAATGCCGGTGAGGACAGCTATCATCACCACGCCTATCCAGCCAAATGAGAGCCAGCCCTCGTACCAGGTAGGGAGCAATTGATCTTTACCGACAAAACTGTGGTAGGCGATGTTGTTGTATAACGCCATGCCGGACTGGGTTCTTGATACATCCGGCGCACCTGGGAGCGGGGACAAAAGAGACAATGCAAAGCTGCGTATCCCAAACGGCGACGATTGCTCGACGGTTGGGATTATTGCGCTCAGCTGCAACGGGGAGCCCGCATAACTGAGAACCGATCGCAGAACCGACGGTACGTCTAGCGGCGCCGAGTCAAGTCCGGATCGACTCGCCCATAACGAGGAACGCAAGGCGCCGACAACGACGAAGAACCAACCGAGGAGCGCGATTCCTCCAAGCGACGAGGAAAGCCGAATTATCCGCGTCGACCGCTCGAAAAACACGAGGACGAGCGCCAGCACCGCGTACGCTACCGTGCCGCGATTCAAGCCATACGACGCCAGAGCGAACAGAGCGGACACCAGCAACACGGGTACGATCGGCCAGATCCGGCGCTTCTCCCGGCGCCGCTGCCAAATCACCATGACCAGCCCAACGACGAGCAGCGGACGGAGGTATAGCGAGGCGAGGAGCAGTCCGGAAACCCCGATGACATCATTGGTTTGCAACGCATCAACATCTCCGGCCAAAAACCCGCTGACGGCGGAAAGGGACGGAAATCGAAGGGCGAGTCCAATGAGGCCAAGCAGAATAAGAATCGACGAGGGTATGCCGCCTGGGCTGAGTCTGCCAAATGCTGCAGAAGAGGTGTCCCCACGGTTCTTCCGGCGGTTTCGGCCGACGGTGGCGAGGACTACCCGAACGACGACGACGATAACGAAAAACAGGTTTCCGAGGAACAGGACGGAACGCGCGTCAGCCCACGTTCCCAGGCGGTAGTAGAACCCAGAGGTAGCTGGCCCGACGTACATCAGGATCACCGGCGCAACGGATCCTCGAAGCGTCTCCCACATGGTGAAGAGCATCAACGCATCGACGCGAAGCCCAGTTCGCAGGGCCAGCATTATTGCTGTCGACAGGAGGATGAGCGCGCTCTGGAAGATTGTCGGCAGCGCAAGAAGGGCTCGATCGCCCCCGACCGCCGCCGGGGCGATCGCTGCGAGAATGACCCCGACGGTGGAGATTCCTGCCACAATCCAGCTGAGCGTCCGACGGCTTGCATCAACCGGGTCAACCCGGTCGCTACGCTCGGCAATGTTGCTCATTGGGTCACGCCGATGCGGGTGAAGTTGATGGGTCGTCGGCGACCACCGATGATCCGAACGAGGACCCCGGCGGCGTTCCCCAATCCGAACACGAGCACCATGCCGATGAGCCCACCGCCAGTGCCCCATACGATGCCTACGCCCACCACCGTGACGATGAGCGACACGACATCGGCCACGACCCAGGTGCGCCAGCGGCGCCGTGCCACGCAGATGTAGCCGATACCGATCAGCAGAGCTCGAAGGATCGTGCCGGCAAGCAATGCGATGGTGACGGGGATGAGGCCGGCGTACGTGCTGATGAGGTTCGGGAAGCCGAAGACGAGAACGGTGTACGCCAAGGCGGCTGCGCCGACAGAGATCCCGGCGAGCATGCCGAGGAATGCTTTAGAGCTCCATCGATCATCAGCTGGAGCATCGTCGCGAAGCTGGCCGATGACGGTCTTGCCGAAGTACACCGGCGCCAGGGTGATGACCGAAGCGAACCGGTTCGCGACGCCGTAGATCCCGAGTGCCGCAGGACCGCCAACGAGCTGAACGCCTAAGAGCAGCACCCACGCCGCCGCTTGACCAGTGATGTTCGCGATGACACCCGCAACCATGCCTTCGCGTGGGGGAGCGAGACCGAAGCCAATAGGTGGTTCCCACCGTCCCGTCGCCGTGGCTGCGGTCACCATGACTACCGTGAGGGCGAGGTCACCGACGATCAGGCCGATACCCCCGCCGATGGGTCCGAATGTCACCGCCCCAAAGAAGGCTGCAGCCGCGCCAACCAGCGCGCGGGTGGCATCAACCATGGATGCCCCGAGGTACCGGCCACTCCCCGCCACCACAGCGACGATGGCATCACCGACAGGCAGCGCACCACTACCGAGCCCGAGCGCCGCGAGGAGAATCAGCTCCCGCACAGTCGGCCAAATCCCGGTCACGAGCACCACTCCGGCAGGAACGATCACCATGGCGCAGACGGCGCCGACTGCAAGAGCCCGAAGCCGTCCGCGCAACATCGCGGGAACGATGACGAGCACCGGAAGGTCTCGGACGCCGGGAACGCGCGCGGTCGCGGCATTGACAGTCACGGCGCTGGTCGACCCGAGGACGCTCGCCGTCCCGACAACGAGCGTCTGCAGGACGACGAAGTGGCCGTACTGCGCCGGCGTCACGAAGGTCGCCAGCAGCGTCAGCATGAGGAACTGGCCGCCACGACCACCGATGCTCGGGGCCGTCACCGCGAGCAGATGCACCGTGCGCGCCGCGGCGGCACGGGTGCGCGCAAGGGTGGTTGACATCAAGAGAGCTCCGGGATCGAGGGCGGCCAGAGCAGTAGAGTAGGCATAAACACACCTAATATGCAATACTCATCATCGTTGACGCATGTGTGTAACCATGTCAACGTTAGGAGTTGTTGTGTTTGCCATCCAGCCTGAGCCCCCAGCCAACGCTTGCTCGTGTGCCGCCGCGAAGCCCATCGATCCCGCGGAGCTTCTCGGACCGCGCGATGTCGGACCGGAGTTCGAGATCCTGGGCGCCAAGGCGCTTCGTGGGCGACGTGTCCTGGTCACGGGGGCTGGCGGGTCGATCGGCAGTGAGCTCTGCCGGCAGATCATGCGGTTCGAGCCCGCAGAGCTGATCGCTGTAGATCGAGATGAGACCGCTCTGCAGCAGGCGCAGCTCGCGATCTCCGGGCACGGTCTACTCGATACGCGCGAAGTCGTCCTGGCGGACATCCGTGACGCCGACGCCATCGTCGAGATCTTCCTCGAGCGCCGCCCGGACGTCGTCTTCCACGCGGGTGCACTGAAGCACCTCCCAATGCTCGAGCAGTACCCCCGCGAAGCATGGAAGACCAACGTTCTCGGGACGCTCAACGTGCTCCGGGCATCCCAGCTCGTCGACGTCGACACGTTCGTGAACATCTCGACCGACAAGGCCGCGAATCCAACCAGCGTTCTGGGCCATTCGAAGCGACTCGCAGAACGCCTGACGGCATGGTTCGGTGCAACCACAGGCAAGGGGTACGTCTCGGTCCGCTTTGGCAACGTGCTTGGCAGTCGAGGTTCGATGCTCCCGCTCTTTGCAAGCCTGCTCGAACAGGGCAAGCCCCTCACGGTTACCCACCCCGACGCAACTCGCTACTTCATGTCGATCGCAGAGGCGTGCCAGCTCGTGATTCAGGCAGGCGCCTTCGGCCGTGCCGGCGAGGTCCTCATCCTCGACATGGGGGAGCCGGTTCGAATCCTCGACGTTGCGCGGAAAATGATCGAGCGTTCCGGACGCGATGTCGAGATTGTCTTCACCGGGCTCCGCGCCGGGGAGAAGCTTCACGAAGAGCTCATCGGAACTGGCGAGCGGGCACACCGCCCCGTACACCCGCGCGTGTCTCATGCGATTGTGCCCCCATTGGACCCCACCACAGCTGACCAGGAGTGGCGGTACGGCGCTGCTGCGACGGGAACAGCGTCTACCCAGGCCGCCCACTACCCGGTGGCATCGTGACCCCAACCGTCTCCGTTGTGATCCCCACCGTCTGGCTCAACGAACACTTCCAACAGGCTCTCGAATCGATCCTCGCTCAGACGCTGCGTGACATCGAGATCGTCGTCGTACTCGACGGTATCGAGGACGTCGACGACGTCATCCCAGACGACAGTCGCATCACCGTCGTACGTCACTCTGCTCGCCGCGGAACTCCAGCAGCAATCAACTCTGGAGTCGCTGCTGCCCAAGCACCCTTCATCGCACGGCTTGACGCCGACGATGTGGCTTCCCCCGAGCGGCTCGAGCGCCAGGTCGCGGAGTTTCGAAGCCGGCCCGACCTTGTCTTGCTCGGCTCCTATGCAGCGGTCATCGATTCCTCGGGTGCCCCCACCGGGCTTGTCGAGGTGCCGATCAATGCAATCCCCACCGCGCTGCTCCGGCGTAACGCGTTCGTGCATTCCAGCGTGATGATCCGGCGCGGAGTGCTAGAACTCGTGGGCGGCTATGACGAGCGGTGCAACCGGATGCAGGACTACGACCTCTGGTTGCGAATCGCCCGCATCGGTGAGGTCGCGAACATACCCGACGTGCTGGTCGCGTACCGGGTACACGATGGAATGCACAGCAGGGCAACGAGCCCGATCGGCCCAGCCGCACGGTGCGTGTTGGCGTCGCGAAATCGGCTTGCTCGATCCCTCGGCCGCTCCGCCGCACGCCAGCACGCAGAGAACGCGCTCTGGACGCTGGCACAGCTTCTCCGACATGCCCGACTCCGGAGGCCGCGGTATCTCATCACCCGCTGAGCCGCTCCAAACCTGAACAGAAGGGCACCGACTTCATTGCTGCTTCGCCGCCCCCGCCGGGGCACGCTCATCGTCACAACTTCAGACATCAGTCTCGACATCCTCATGAACGGTGCCCTGCAAGACCTGGCTACGGTGCCGGAACTGGCACCTGTCACGATCGCATCTGCCGATACAGGACGTCTTGAACGCGTCGCAAGGCGCGAAGGTGTTCACGCGCATGCTCTGCCCGTCGTTCGCGACCCATCCATATTGCAAGATCTCCACGCGCTCGTAGCCACGCTCAGGCTGCTGATCCGCGTTCGACCATCCCTCGTGATCTACGGCACCCCGAAAGCCGCACTACTCACCGCACTCGCGGCAACGCTCACGATGACGCCCGTACGCGTGCAGATATTGCACGGCCTCCGGCTAGAGACCACCCGAGGGCTTGCCCGACGAACCCTGGTATTGCTCGAACGGTTGGTGGCGCGCATCTCTACGGTGACCATCGCCGTCAGCCCAAGCCTTCGTGCCCGATCCCGCGAGCTCGGGATCCCTGTCCGCCGGATGCGCGTGCTTGGCCCCGGCGCCTTTGTTGGCGTCGACCATCAGCGTCATGCGCGCCTAGGAGCCGACAAGATTGTCCGCGCACGGCGTCGTATCGAGCTCAACGTAGACCAGTCGGCTCCACTGATCGGATTTGTGGGCCGCCTCAACGCCGACAAGGGCATCGTCGAACTCGTCGACGCCGTCGCCCGGCTCCGGCGCCGCGGAGCCAACACGGAACTTGTCCTCGTGGGCCCAGATGAAGGCCTCCGGGCGCTCCCCGAACGCACCCGAGCACTCCTCGCCATGCGCTGGGTCCACCGCACCGGCGCCGTGCCTGACCCGGCAGAATATCTTGCATCAATCGATGTGCTCTGCCTGCCCTCCCACCGTGAAGGGCTCGGCACCGTGCTCCTCGAAGCAATGGCCACCGGCATCCCCGTCGTCGCCACTCGCGCTACGGGGATCGTTGACGTCGTGACGCAGGAGCGGACCGGACTCCTCGTCGAGATCGGCGACGTCGCAGGGCTGGCATCGCAGCTCGAACGAGCTCTTACAGACGAACCACTTCGGTCCGCCCTCGCCGCTGAGGCGTCCGCCATGGTCGCTCGCGGCTTCACGCAAGAGGCGGTGCGCCGTCGCTACCGCCACTTCTACGTCGCGCTTCAGCGTGCCGTGCGAACACGGATCACCCGCCCGTAAGCCAAGTACGCCACGGCGAAGCGTGCGCCCACCTCGAGGCTGTTCATCACCGTCCAGATGTTATAGGGTAGAAGTAAATATATTCTGTACTGACGTTCCTATCGTCCCTGTCGATTGGAGTCCGGTGAACCGGGTCCACCTCTCCGCCCCAGACATCTCCACCGCCGACCGGTCTGCCGTTGCGCGGGCGATGGCGTCGCCTTGGGTTGCCCCGGTGGGCCCTGAACTGAACGCGTTCGAGTCGGAGATGGCCTCGCGCATCGGAGTCCGCCATGCAGTCGCGGTCGCGTCAGGTACCGCCGCCCTGCACCTCGGCCTGATCGCGGCAGGCGTCCACGCTGGAACCGTCGTCGTGACGTCGACATTCACGTTTGCTGCGACGGCGAATGCGATCACCTACACCGGAGCGCGCCCTGTCTTCGTCGATGTTGATCCGCGTACCGGCAATATCGACCCGGTTCTGCTTGACCAGGCGTTGTCCGAGCTGCGCGCGGACGGTGTCGTTGTCTCGGCGGTGATGCCGGTCGACATCTACGGCAAGAGCGTCGACTATGCCGCGGTGCTTGCAGTGGCCGACCGACATGGCGTTCCGGTAGTAGCCGATAGCGCGGAGGCAGCAGGTTCCTCTTACCGGGGACGCGCCGTCGGATCATTCGGCTTCGCCGCCGCATTCTCGTTCAACGGCAACAAGATCATGACCACATCGGGCGGCGGAATGGTGCTCACCAACGACGCGGCAGCGGCGTCCAAGATCCGCCAGCTCGCGACGCAAGCCCGACTCCCTGTGCTGCACTACGAGCATGCCGAGATTGGGTATAACTACCGCCTCAGTAACGTGCTCGCCGCGCTCGGCCGGAGCCAGTTGGCTCGACTCGACGGCATGATCGCCCATCGCCGAAGAACCCGTGACCGCTATCGCAAACTCATCAGCTCGTTCCCCGGTGTCGAGATCCTTGGCGGCGTTGACGACTTCGACGACAACTGTTGGCTCACCTCGATCGTGGTGGACCCGGGTGCCGGTCACAACGTGCGGCACATCCTCGCTGACCTGAACGCTGACGGCATCGAGGCGCGGCTGCTGTGGAACCCGATGCACCGGCAGCCAGTCTTCGCTGATGACCGTGCGTTCGTCTCCGGCTCCGCAGACAGCCTCTTTGCCGGCGGGCTCTCACTCCCGAGCGGTTCAGGTATGACCTCAGATCAGCTTGACCATGTCTGCGCTTCACTCAGCACCTCCCTTAGGAGTCCCCGTGTCGATGCCTGATCCTGGGCCCCGCGCGAAGCGGGCCATCGACGTCGTTGTTGCCATCGTGACCCTCATAGTGCTTGGCCCCCTGATTGCGGTGATCGCGCTTGCTGTCTTGGTGGCGCTCGGCCGCCCCGTGCTGTTCCGCCAAGAACGCACCGGACTTGGCGGACGCACCTTCAGCATTCTGAAGTTCCGAACGATGCTCGATCCTGTACCCGAGAAAGGGGTGGTGACGGACGAACAGCGGCTCACCCGTTTCGGCAAATTTCTCCGGTCGACGAGCCTGGATGAACTCCCCGGGCTCGTGAACGTGCTCCGAGGCGAGATGAGCATCGTCGGCCCGCGGCCGCTCCCCACGGCGTACCTCCAGCACTACTCGTCCGCGGAGGCTCGCCGGCATGCAGTTCGGCCCGGCATCACCGGCCTGGCCCAGGTGCGCGGTCGGAACCTAGCGTCATGGGACGACCGGCTGCGCTGGGACGTTGAGTACGTCGACAAGGTCGGATTTCAAACGGACCTACACGTGGTCGTCCGCACCGTCGCGGTCGTCATCCGCCGAAGCGGCATCTCTGCTGTCGGTCAGGCGACATGCGAGTCTCTCATCACGCATCGAACCGCTGCCGCGGAGTCACGCTTGGTCCGTCCTGCCGGCAACCCACAAGCGAATGGCGCCCCGTGATTCACCGGTCATCACAAAGATCGAAGGCCCCACACCGCTTGGCCGACCACGTAGTTGTTGTCGGTGCAGGTGGGTTTGGCCGAGAGACTCTCGACGTGCTCGATGCGGATCCGTCCGGGCCGACTGTGCTCGGCGTGGTCGATGACTCCCCTCGTGCGATCGACCTAGACCGACTTGCAGCACGGCGAGTGCCCTACCTCGGCACGCTTCGCGAGTGGTCAGCGACGGCGCCACCAGAGGTGCAGTACGTCCTGGCCATCGGTGCGCCAAATATCCGCCAACGCCTCGTCGCCTCGGCTGCCCTCGCTACCCGTCAGGCTGCGACGGCCGTCCATCCGAGCGCGACCATCGGCTCGCAGGTTGAACTGGGAGCCGGTGTTGTCATCTGCGCTGGGGCACATATCTCGACTAACGTACAGCTCGGCGCGCACACCCATGTCGGTGCCGGGGCGGTGCTCGGTCATGACACAGTGATCGCACCGTCGGTCTCGATCAACCCGGCGGCGGTCGTGTCAGGATCAGTGTCGATCGAGACGGGAGTGCTGGTCGGCGCGGCTGCGACGATCCTGCAGGGCATCGTGGTCCGCTCGAACTCCACCGTTGGGGCAGCGGCCTGCGTGACACGCGATGTCCGCCCAAGCGCCGTGGTGAAGGGCGTACCTGCGCGCTGAACCGAGGCGTTAGGAAACCGCGACGAGTGCCCGGACGGCACAGCCGTCGAAGTGCCCGACGGTGCCACGCGGGACCCATCTGGGCGCTCATCTCGGCGACCGGGGGAGTAGCCGCGATCGTGCTATCAGCACCTGGGACACACGTCTGACGCCCAGTCGCCGCGCATCCACAGCGGACGCTGAAAGCAGCTCCGAGCCCGCCGAGTGGCCTGCTGCGAGCGGCGCGGCGGAGCGCTAGCTACATCGAGCTCTTCGCCAACCACGTTTCGATGTCGTCGCTTCGCAAAGCGCTGCTAAGCCCTTCCACTTCAAGGTCGTTCAGGTCCACATAGGACTGACCGTCAGCAGACACACCTCCTCCCGCTGTGGGCACGGTGAAAGTGGTGAGGTCGTCTGCTCGCACATGCCGAAGGCTCCACCCCAGGGCAACGATCGCGCGGAAGGTGAGCTCACGGTCCACAGAGAGGTGGGCGCTTGTGGCGCTCACAAAGTCCTGGATACGGCGTGGGCTGGTGATCGTGCCTCGAGAGAGGACTCCCTCGAGCAGACCACGCATGAACGCCTGCTGATTCCGCACCCGCGTGTGGTCTGCGTCGGCAAATGGGGACCGTGCGCGCACAAACGCCAGTGCTGCTTGCCCTTGCAAGCGGTTGGCCCCAGCGGAGAAGTGCTGGCCCTGTGACGTGAACTCTTTCGGCGACTGCACGGTAACACCGCCGAGAGCCTCGGTCATGCCCTTGAAGCCCGCGAAGTCAATCTCGGCCACGTGATCAATACGGACGTCTAATAGCTGCTCGACGGTTTGCACAGTGAGCGAAACGCCACCCCAGCTGTACGCCGCGTTGATCTTGGCCTCACCATGGCCGGGGATTGCAACCCACGAGTCACGCATGATCGACATGAGATACACGGTCTTGCGATCCGCCGGGAGGTGGGCCAGCATCAAAGTGTCCGACCGTCCACCGGCCGTAGAATCGGACAATTCGGCGGAGCTCGAGCGGCTATCTGACCCGATCAGGAGAATGTTCTGAGCGTCCTCCGTTACCGCCGGCCGTTTGCCGCTCGGGAACGCTTCGACGATCGTGTCGCTTTGCGCGTCAAACGATCTTGCGAGTCCTCCGATGAAGCTGCTGGCGACGATGGCGAGAACCGTCGCGAGGGCAACCAACGTCCCGCTCGTCGCGACGATTGCCGCCCAAACAGGACGACGACGCCGTGTCGCTCGATGACTAGCCATGACGGCTCCTCTACGTGGAACGGTGGGCGGGGGTGTTATTTGGCCGGGGTCAGCGAGATGCTGCCGGGGACTGTTTCGGTGGTGTCGTCGATGGTGCTGGTGATGGTGAAGGTGTATGGGCCGTTGCCCAGGAACTTCTTCACCGTCCAGGTGCCGTCGGCGGTCACGGTGGTGGTGACTGCGCTGCCCGAGGCTGGGGCGACCGTGATGGTTGCGCCGGCCTTGCCGGTGCCGGTGAAGGCGACCTGCGTGTTCGCGGTGAAGGTGTCACCATCGGCAGGGGCCGTCACTGCGAGGGGCAGATCCTTACCCTCGGAAGCGTTGTCGTCCTTCGCGGGCTGGTTGATGCGGAAGTCGCGTTCCGCTCCGGTCTCGACGCCGTCCTTGGTCTGGATGATGTCGAAGGAGTAGGGGCCGTCACCGATGTATCGGTTGATGCTCCACGTGCCGTCGTTGTTCACGATGCCGGTCACCTCGGCCAGGCCGGTGGGGCTGGCGACCTTGATGGTCACCGTCTCGCCGTGGCGGCCGGTCCCGGTGAAGGTCTGGACCTTCGAGCGGACGTCGTCACCAGCGGTGGGGGAGGTGACCTTGAAGGGCTTGTCCACCCCGACGACGGGGTTGATTTCCAGCCCGCGGAGCGCGCCGGTGACGCGTCCTTCCTGGGTGATGTCCATCACGTAGGGGCCGTTACCGATCCACTTGTTCACCGACCAGGTGCCATCGTTCTTCACGACGGTGGTGATGTCCGCGGAGGTGAAGTTCGTGGTGTGGATCCGCACCGTGGTGCCAGCAGCACCGGTGCCGGTGAACGCGACAGCCTTGTTTGCTGCGGACGTTCCCGAAGCCGGGCTGGTGACGGTGAAGGGCTGATCAATCGGCGCAGCCGACTTCGGGGTCAGAGCGATCCCGAGGACGTTGCTGGTCTGACCTGCCGCGACCTGCTTGACGTTGAACGTGTAGGGGCCGTTACCGAGGAATCGGTTGATGCTCCAATTGCCGTCTTCGTCCACCGTGGTGCTTACCGCTGCAGCGCCGTTGGTGGGCGTCAGCGTCACGACACCGCCAGGGGTGCCCTTGCCGGTGAACACCACCGAGGTGTTCGGCGCGAACTGCGAACCCGACTCCGGCGACGTGACCGTGACGTCCTGGTACTGCACCGACGAGGCCAGGGTGACGTTGGAGGTGGTGGTGTTGGCACCCTTGGAGCTCTGCGTGACGACGTAAACCGCGTCCGCTGCGGGGATCGCTGCCGTGATGCTCCAGGTGCCCGTTGCGGAGACCGTGCCGGAGGCGACGATGTCCTTGCTGCCCTGCTTGCGCAGGTCAACGGTGGAACCCGGCTCACCGGTCCCGCGGAACACCAGTTCGCCGCCGCCGTGCTCGGCGTTGTTTTCCGGCGAGGTGATCGTTACGGCGGTGCCGTAGTCCGCCGTCACCGTGACGGTGCCGGCAGCGGTCTCGCCCTGGAGCACCTGCTTGAGGGTGAAGGTCTGCTTGCCGCCGGTGTTCGGCGCCGCGATCTCGGCGGAGAACTTCCCCGTCGTGGCGTCCGCCGAAACGGTCTTCACCAGCTTGTCGGCAGCGTCGTAGATCTCGACCTTCGCACCAACATGCGCCGAACCCGAAACCATCAGATCCT